>Ga0181399_1000568_pt1 | contig 13499 bp, 15 predicted proteins | sample 22SPOviralmetaG_FD_130128 | JGI IMG/M metagenome (GOLD analysis project Ga0181399, IMG submission 130128) | Marine viral communities from the oligotrophic San Pedro Time Series (SPOT) site, San Pedro Channel, CA, USA - 22 SPOT_SRF_2011-05-21 | ecosystem: Environmental > Aquatic > Marine > Strait...
AACAGAATTAAATTACCCTTGATAAAAAAAAATGGGATGGAAGTATCTAATTCCCACCAAAAAAAAAAAAAAATAAAAAAAAAAAAATTGATAAATTCTTTTTTATTATATATTATATGACAGTAAGTTCCAACTTACTCTTACTTACTTTTTATTGCCCATAGCTTAGTTCGACATATTGGACAATCTACGAATTTACTTCCGACTTCTCTATTCTCTTTCAAAGTATTGAGACATTTCTTATGAAAATTATGACCACACTTAGTTGTGTCTAGACTCTCAGCATCTATTCTTTCCAAACATATAGGGCATTCTACCGACTCTCTTGCTTTTTCATAAAGTTCCGAGATAAACTTTTGTAGATGTTCTGCCGACTCTTCATCGTTAGATTCGAAATCCAATCTATCTTTATTCACATAATCATATATCTTTTCTTGGGCTTCGAATAGTTTGTTTCTCACACCAAAATACATCCCCCACGCATAGGCCTTCTCCTTCTGTAGCTGAGCATTCTTCTTTTTGTAATATTCGAGACTCATTTTTTGATATATATATATGACGAAAAATAATATCAATTTTCTATAAAAACTTTTGAAACTTCGGCTGGAATCCAAAATCTCACCACTTGTAATAATTGATAAAATAAAATTGATTTTTTAAAATCATATACAAAATATAATATAAAATACAAAAATGAGCACCAAAAATTATTACGACAAGCGATTGATGACGAACGCAGACCTTACTAATAATCCACGTCTATTTAAAAACTTCTACTGGGGCAGAGGTAGTGTTAGCACCCGAGGACAAGGAGCAAGCATTGATGCTGAACTAACTCACAAAGAAGTATTTCAAAATCGGAATTTGTTCAATGACATTATCGATATGGTTAAGTGTCCATCCGTCCACAATCTACAAAAATATCATTTCGCTGGGGATTTTCACGATAGATATGAAACTAAGCTACACGACCATCACGAAGAATATACTATCAAGTGTCCACATCACGGAACTCTAACTAAAGGAAGAGTCATTCTCATCCATCCATACGGTGATAGCGGGCACGAAGAGTTGACTCAACGTGGATTTCTTAGAGCAAAATGTATGTATGGTTCCGCTCGGACTTACATCAAGGTAGTGGATTGTATTTACACTGAGTCGGAACTTTATAAAGCAGGCGGTTCACTCGCTGTTGCGGCATCGCTAGGATATAACATCCGACCATTGCTACTTATGGAGACGCCCGACCAGAACGAGTCTTAGGCTTTGTATAACTTTCATCTCCAGTATTATCTTTCTTATGATTATCTATTTTCTTTTCAAGCTGACTCTCATCTCGAATACAGCATTTCTTCAAGATTTCCAAGACTCTGTCAAATCCATAGACGTTGCCTAAGTTCTTAATCTGTCGGCATTCCGCACAAAAACTTCCGAACCAATTTTCTACCGCTTTTTTTTCACACATTACACAAGTCATTATATAATAGAAAATATATTTTATTTTTAATATTAATACTAGATTATTGATTATATATTGATGTTCAAGCCAACGTTGCGTATTGTGCCCTAGTGTCTTTTGCTGGTGTCTTCATCGACAATGATTTGACTTGTGACAAAGTCAGTTTGTCAGTCACATCCCAATCTAGAGTTCCTTTCATTCCATTTCCTTTCGTTTTCTTTCTTTGTTTTTTTGTTAGTTTTCGGTAATATCCGTTGTCCTCTTCTGCCTTTTCTTTATAGACTGTTTTTGATTTCGGAATATCAACCAATTCAACATCATCGGAATTTTGCGTTCCCCCACAGGTGAATTGGTGTTTGCGACCGCCAGTTCCGACGTGTAGTCCGTTTCGTCTGTCTCTCGCATTGATGATATCTTGACCAGTCCGTTTTGGAAGGGTTCTTCCGACTTTTGAACACTTTTTGAGGTGGAGTCGTTTCAACAGTTTTGCTCGTTTTTCATCTCTGGTTTCATTTTGGTAATCGCATTGTGGGCATTCGAATGTGAGAGTCATATTGAAAAATGTAGGCATTTTGGTGTTGGTTTTGGTAGTCGAGTGTATCGATAGGATGTTCAATTATATAATGGGAAATATAAAATCAATTTTTTCTGAAAAATGTCAAGTGGTGAAAATTCCGCCAGTTTCAGCCATCTCAAAAAAAAATCTCAGAAAAAGTTTTGAAAGTTCGGCAAAAAAACAAAATCTCACCACTTGGTCAACTCGGAACTATTACGATATAAATTTCTCGGAACAATGTATATATGAATCCGTTAGAAGACGCAATAAGAACTACCGAGCAAGAACTAATAGAGATGGGGGAACAGTTCAAAGAAAGAATGGAAGAGAAAGACAAAGAACATATACAAATGAAAACAAGATATATGGAAGCAAAGAAGTTGATAGCGCATTTGTATGGAGTAAGTCGGTCGCTCCAAGAAGAAGCTGACTCATCCGTAAATGATGGGATTCTCATCGATTGGTTGATATGTGAAATACGAAGTCATTGTTCCGACTTTCTGTTCAAAGATGAAGAAATCCGACTTGATATATACGGCTACTAAGAACTTTTGACGAAGTGGTGAGATTTTGGATTCCAGCCGAACATTCAAAACTATTTTCATAAAAAAAATTGATATTTGAAAATCACATAGAATATTATATATAGATAATTAATAGAATGAACATTGTGGATTTTTGCGACGCGAACAACATCAACTGGACTCCAATCAAAGTGAAGGTAAGTAAGGGGTCGAAGGGCAAGTATGAAAAACATATGGAACCCTTGCTAGGGGTGATGCCGAACGTCAAAGACTTTTATGATGACAAGTGGATAGCTGATGCTATGCCGAAACTTCAGACTTACTATCGAGGTTTGTCGGAAGTCGAACGAGATAAACTGACCATATCGATGGATACTCAGAACATATACCATCTGGATGTTGATTGGTTGGAAACAAAAGAATATACGACTACCTCGGAATTCTTGGTTGATAAGTTCTTGGAGAAATGTCCTTATTACAAATCGACTACCAAAGCATTGGGCAAGCATCTGTTCTTCCGACTTGATAAGAAACTAACGAAGAAGAAACAACTTATCAAAGAATCAGTCAGTTGTGATTTGTATGAAGACCTTGAGATTCTCAGTGGTTGTATGGGATGGTGTCCATCCAGCGGAACAGTGATTCAATCAGAACTACCTATTCCAACATTCACTAAGTCGGAACTTCCATTGAAACACGGTGCTCCGTGTGTTGGTGATGTGAAAGAGAAAGTCAAATATACTGTGAAGAAGAAAGACAAAAAACCTATCGAAGAATGTTTGGACTTAGACAAGACTTCAAAGACATTCAGATATGCTGACATCATCGCCCTCAAATATCTCGATGAATATGAGAGTTGGTTGAAGATTATGTGGTCTCTCAAATCCGAAGGTGAGAAGGCAGTAGCCCATTATATATCTCAGAAGTCCGATAAGTTCCGAGAATCAGAGTTCAACCGAAGGTGGGATGGAATCGAACCAACCAGCATCACACTCGGAACTTTGTATTACTTCGCCAAGATATCCGACAAGAAAGCATACCGAAGTCTTCAACACGAAGATATGGAATCTACCGAGTTTATTGATAGTGACGATACTCAAGCGAGAATCTTTCTCAGAAACTACGAAGACAACTTAGTCTACAAAAACAATCAGATATATCTCTATGTCGGTAATGATGAAGGGACTGAAGGTCGTTGGTTCTGTGATGAAAAGAATGAGATGGTCAAGAAGTTTATATCAGATTACTTGTCGGGACTCCAAATCAGTTATATGGAGAAACTAACCAAACAAGATGAGGAATTGACCGCCCAGATATGTGAATTGGAAGAGTGCGATGTGGCGATAAAGTGTGAGTTGGAAGAACAACAAAAGAAGTTGTCAAAACAAATCGATTATGCTGCTAAGTTGTGTTCTAAACTAAAGAATTGTGCTAAGATTAATTCAATCGCAGAACGACTAAGGTCTTTGTTGGCGGTTCGCGACTTCCAAGAAATCGAGTTTGACAGAAATCCATATCTTCTACCATTCAACAACACGTGTTATGATTTAAAAACTCACAACTGGGTCGGAACTCGCAGAGAAAACTACATTCTCAATACGACTGGCTATAATTGGAAGACTCCAGATGAGAAGCAAGTCAAGAAGATTGATAAACTAATCAAAGAAATCTTTCCAGATAAAAAGATTCGGCAAGAATATACCCATTACTTAGCTACCGCATTGTATGGAATTCCAATTGAGAAGTTCATCTTCGCAAGTGGTGGAGGTGGTAATGGTAAGGGTGTTATCAACGAACTGATGCTCGAATTGTGTGGTAACTTTGGATATGCGGCAAACAATGCGGTGTTGTTGAATCCGCTCAAAGACGGTGGTAATCCAGCCATCGCTAATATGGGTTCTAAACGATTCATTAACTATCGAGAACCAGAAGAAAAGAAATCACTCAATCTATCAGCAATCAAAGAACTGACTGGTGGTAAAGGTATCTGTGCTCGGAAGTTGTATTCTAATGATGATAAAGTAGAATTAGTCGGAACTCACATCTTGGAACTCAATAAGAAGTGTGCGATGAACGGCGACCTCGGTGATAGTATTCTCAGAAGACTTCGGGATATTCCATTCGTATCAACCTACACAACAGACTCGGAACTGTTGAAGAAACGACACGAACTAACCAATGTATTCAAAGCCAATCCATATTACAAAACTCTAGATTTTCAAGATGAATTCAAATATGCTTTGTTCATCTATCTGATTCGATATTGTAAGAGATGGGAGCACGAGAATCCATCATTCAATGTGTGTAGTCGATTGTATGTGTCTGACGCGATTACTGAACGAACTAAGAAATATATTGAAGACAACGACCACATATTTATGGTGTTGAAGCAAAACTATGTTAAAGATGTTTGTGATAGTTCGTATGTAAAGTTCCAAGAGTTTTGGATGTATTTCAAGAACAGCGAATTCTACCGAACTCTTTCTAAACACGAACAAAACAAAACCTATTCTGAGAAGCAAGTTATTGAACATCTGAAGACATCAACTTCGACTAGAATCTTTTTCAAAGAAACAATGAGTTTTAAGAAGTCAAACGGAGATGTTATTACTTACCGAAATGTTTTGAAGTATTGGCGACTAAAAACATCTGATGAGACAATGAAGGAGCAACTCGAACAAGGCAAATTGGATAATGATGATGAACTTGTATTTGAAGATTAAGTATTCGGATAATCAGTTTTAATAATATCTTTGTTTTTTATATATGAAATATAAACTTAGACCCCACTATATTGAATCATCTGATGGTATTTTGGAAGTCCCACAAGAAGATGACACGCCACCGCCAACTCCAAGTCCAGAGCCTGAACCCCTATCTGAAGCTGAAGTGAAACGAGAGAAAAGAAAGAAGAAACTATCTGAAGCCCAACTCCAAGCGTTGGCTAAAGGTAGAGCTAAGGTTCAAGAAAACAAACGAAAGAGAGAGTTGGAATCAATAAAGAAAAGAAATCAAAAGAAGAAGGAAGAGTCGGAATTCGCAGAACAAGGAATGAAGATGAAAGTCGAGGCAAAAGCAGCCAAGTCGGAAAAAAAGAAAGAACTAACTAAGAATCAACAAATGAGACAGAGATTACTAGAAAAAAAGAAGAAGTCGGAATTCGAACAAGCCCAACGAGACAACTGGGAACATATGAAAGACTCTGCCTTGGCTCAATGTGAGAATGTTGAAGATTTTGATGAGTTACTTGGTCATCTTAACACTATTACTGATGAAGATGTGTTGGATGACGCGAAGTTAAAATCCAAGTTAAATAATATCTTTGTTTTATATAAGAACGATGAAAAAGAACAAGTCGAAACAGACTGAATATGACCCTAAGAATTTTCAGATTCTACCTTTAAAAAAACTTGATAAAGAAGAAGTCGGCGAAGTTGATTTTGATATATTGCCCAACGCTCCATTCTTAGCCTACGTGATAGGAGCTGTCAAAAGTGGTAAATCATTATTTATGGCTAATCTTTTTTTTAATCCAAACTTTCCATACAAAGAACTATTCGATGTTAAGATACTCATATCGAATACAGCATACAATGATAAAATTATGAAACCTATTTTAGAACAATTCGATTTTGTTTTCACAGATTACAATGACTCATTGTTGGAAGAAATAATTCAAATGGTTGAAGATGATGATTCAAACGCCAAGTATTTATTAGTGTTAGAAGATATCATCGGAAATGTGAATGTTAAACGGGCAGGTTCCAGCATTGACGCATTAACTGGACTTACCACAAAATACCGACATATTGGGAACGAAGACCAAGAAGGCAAGATATCAATTTGTATTATATCTCAGTATTTCAAATATTTAAATGCTATCCAACGAATCAATGCTTCAGCGTATTTCCTAATGGGAAATTCGCCCGAAATAGAACTAAAGAAAATGTCGCAAGAATTATCAGTCTTTGGCGGAAGTGAAAAGGAATTCATTAATATATACAAAGAATCGAAAAAAGAGCCATTTGACTTTTGCTTTTTAAACATCCAAGATTTAACTGCTCGTCGGAACTTTGAAGAAGAAACATTGTGGGATACCGAAAAAAAGAAGAAAGCAGAAAATCCCGAATCAGAATCAGAATCAGAATCAGAATCAGAATCGGAAGAATCAACAAAAAATAAAATATAATCAATATATATATACAATGGCCTATTTTAATCAGTTACAGGGATATATGTCCAATCTTAATGAAAGTCTTAATCACGAAAATGACGTTAATGCCGCAGAAGGAGACAAGAAAGCATCCACCATCGAAGATAAATTTAATTCAATAACTCAACAAGCAAGTGGTTGGGGCGGTGCCCTCGGAACTGCTGGGATTATTTGGAAGCACGGTCGGAAGGTTGTTCGTGGTCTTCAAGAAACTTCTCAAGCCGCCACAGATGCTACCACAACTGCGGGGACAGCCGCTGGTGGTGGTGCTGATGCTGCCGCCGCCGCCGCCGCTGCTCAAGCTAATTCGGCTATAGGCTCTGCCGCTGCTCAATTCACGGCTGGTCTTAATTCAATTTCAGCCACATCATCTGCCGCAGCGGGCGCAGCCACCGCATCCCTCACGCCCGCTGCCTCCGCCGCAGCTACCGCAGCCACCGCATCCCTCACGCCCGCTGCCTCCACCGCAGCTACCGCAGCCACCGCAGCCCTCACGCCCGCTGCCTCCACCGTAGCATCTACCGCAGCTACCGCCACAACCGCTACAGTAAATGCCGCCGCTGCTTCAGCTGCTGGAGGTGCTATCCGAGTTGCTGGTCTTCCAGCTATCCAGGCTTCTGCTATAACTGGAACTGGTGGTGGGGCAGTCGCAACTCCATTGGCTAGCCTTGCTCCTAACATTGGTGCGCCGCTAACCAACGCAGCAGCATCTTCAGTTAGTGCTACTAGCACAGTAGCAAGTCAAGCAAGTAATGTAGCAAGTAATGTAGCAAGTCAAGCAAGTAATGTAGCAAGTCAAGCATCTTCAGCAGCTAGTAATGTAGCAAGTCAAGCTAGTAATGTAGCTGCGGGCGCAAGGACGGCAGCCCAAACAGTAACAGATAATTTAACTGATAATGTAGTAACTCAAACTGCTGGTAAAATCGCAGCCAAAGTCGGAATGGATTCAGTTTTAGATTCTATTCCAATTATTGGAGAAGTTATCGGAGTCGGAACTTTGATTGGTGGATTAATTCACGGATTAGATAAAAAGGGTGCCGATGCTCGAGAATCTGCTGCTAGACAAGGTGGAGGTGTAGCGGCTGCTGGTGGTATAGATACATCAGTTTTCAAGGGTAACACCCTCGGCGGAACTGGCGGCGGCTACACAGTGTGAGTGTTTAATACTCTTCAAATGATATCTTTTAGACGTCCAAGACAGTAATTGATTACAATCAACGCACATCCAAGTGTCTCCAGTTTTTCTTATCCTATAACTTTTGTTTCTCGCCAATTCCTTTTTTTGGTTTTGATAGTAATAAAGTTTTTGCTTAGCCGCAAACATCTTAGGATTTTTATGATATCTCTTTTTATGATATTCAGATTCAGTCTGAGTCGGAACATTTCTATTCAAACACAATAATCCACTTTCTTCTTCATTATGATTTTCGATATATTCTTTTTCTTTTAATTTCAAATCATACCGACTTATGTTATATAATTTTTCTATCACAGTTACTCTTTTATAACCATATATAAATTGAGTCATACACGCATTAAATATTGAGTTGTGAGACCATTCTCTTTGTTTAACATCTTTAGACGAACCATAATATATTTTGTCATCTTCATTGGAAGTTATTTTATATATGTATCCAATATCTAACATTGTAGTTGGAGCATTAGAATTCTTCATATAAATCTAAAATAAATAAAATCTTAAGTAAAAAACGCACCCACTTTTATATAGATACAGCAGAAAAATTAGCAGATATATGATTAGTTCCGACGACCGTTTCTAAGTTAGTAATTGTAGCATACAATGCTTTTTGATTACCGACTTTGTGATTCAAAGGTCGAGTAATATCCGAGTGAGAGTTCCCCACAAATAGTTTATCAACTAATATCTTCAAACCATTATCAATATCTTGTTCGAAAATTTCAATCGTAGCGGCTGTAGCCATAGAACTAGAAATATGGATTTGTTTTAATAGTAATTGTTCTTTTGAACCAGTAACATAGAACATCGATTTGGATGAATAATGCCCTGGCTGAAGAATATTAAAAACAGATGACGTTCCCGTTGCTTTAGCAGTAATAGTTCCGACATTACACAATGATGAGCCAGCAGTAACTACCTCAATTTTAGTAACAGCGCAGAACAAATTAGTTCCAGAAACAACTCCAGAACCAGTATTTACTATGGTAGTTCCATTCATTTTAAAAACGCAATCTCGTGGTTTTCTGAAATTAGAGTCGGAAGCATCATAGAATAAACCAGAAACTCGGACAGTTCGAACTCCATTACCAGTATCTCTAGTATCCAATGCCGAAGTTGACACTATATCTAAGGCGGTATTTGCTCCAGCCGAGTCTCCTATCTTAAAAGCAAGTAAGTTCCCCGCAGCTCCAAGAGTGTTAGTTCCAGCTGTAGCAACATCATCAATTCCTTTTATCACAACATTAGTTATTCGAGCACTTCTATTATCAATTTGAGTATAAATCGGTTCAACTATTTCTTTCAAAGACATTATATTAATTAGAGATATTTTAATTTAGAAAAATAAAATATATTAGTTATATATAAAATGTCTGTCGCTGAAAATTCAAAATTTATAGCTCTTGTTGCTGATAATGGAACCGAATTCACCTCGGAACAAAAAGCCATTTTCACAATCCATCCTGATATCGGATTTGTTAAAGGAAAAGATTCTTACCTTTCGTTCGATATTCTTAATACTTGTCCAGAAAGCCGAGTCTGTAATTTCCCAGCAACTGCTGGCGCTTCATCGGTCATCGACCGAATGGATATATTCAGTTTAGCAAACGGTCAGCTGCTCGAATCACTTACTAACTATTCCTTGTGGAGTTCTATTGAAAACCAATATATGGAAGAAGACAATGCCCACTCTCAACTTAAAAACGGCACTGACCCAGAATGCCGAGCTTACTCTTGTGTCCAAACACCAGCCAACAAAAGAAATGCTTTGGCTGAGCGTGGCTCTTCGGCAACAGATGCTCGAAGCACATTAGATTTAGGTTCTATGCTTTTCAGTCAAATCTCATCGGGCAGCGGTGTAGTGTCTGGAACTAACCAAAATGCCGATGTTGACCCTGAAATGTGTGCTAAGAAATTTACTGCTCGGAAGTATTGTGTTCCACTTAAGTCGGGAATCTTCTCTCATTTCGGTGTCTCGGAAAAACTCACTCCGATTCTTCTCTTCGGAGGTCTTAGGGTTGAAATCACTTTTGCGGAGGATAAACGTGTTATGACTCGAATGCGAGTTGCCGATGGAGCTTCGCAGACATCCACAGTTACTGCCGAGAGTCTCGCTGATGGTATTGCTGTTGAAGATTTAGCTGATAATGTTACAGCCACTGGTGGTAAAGGCGCTCGAGACTTAAGAAATGTTTTGATTAGCGGCGCTCAAGTCAACGACCCAGCTGTTCTCGGAATTGTTCGAGGTTCTAAGATGGTTGCCCAAGGAACCGGCGGAACAACAACCGCTCAGAATTTCACAGTCGATTCCGTTCATCGTGAATTTTCTCAAACAGATGGAACTCCATCAACGACTGGAGCAGTTATTCTCACAGTTACTGCCGACGCAACTGCTGGAGGAACCAAGAAACTAGCAGCTTCAACTACTGTGAAGATTTTCTTCCAAAACCCAGACACTCAATCAACCTACAAACTCAAGAATGTTGAGCTCAAGGTTCTCCAAGTTATTCCGCCACAAGGAATGATGAAAGGCATCATCAAGGAATCTCAGTTCGATTACATCTCTTGGGATTGTTTCTTAGACAATCTCCCTCAGTCATCACTCAGCCATCAATCTGATATCACATCGGTAGCATCAGCTGCTAAGTCTATCTTCACACACTACATCTCAGTCGCAAAAGAAAATGATAAATATTCTCCAAATTACTTCAATGGTCAGCCACCGCATCAAACTATGCTTAATTCAGTCCAATATTTCATCAACAACAAACTCTATCCACTCAAAGCATACAACCCAGACGCAAAGGAAGACAAGGTAGTCAATATGAATGAATTAGTCAAAGCATTCAAATCAATCGGAAAAGACGTGAAAAGACTTGGAGAGTGCCGAGCAGGTAATATTTGTGATTACACAAACACTTACCTTCACGCACGAGAACTCGCTCGAGGCGAACAATTTGTATACAATCTCAAAGATGCCGAACCACAAATCCGACTTACATTCAGCAATTCACGAGACCAACAAACTGCTAAAGATGGCGGAACTATTGCCTATGCTGTAGGAAATTGCCGAATGATTCACTTCGTATTTTCAGTAAAAACTATAATGATTAATAAAGATAATCTTCAACTTATTTTGTAAGTCTAGTAACTTGGATTTTTAATCCGTAAAAAGTAATTTTTTTCTATAATTAAAATATTTTAGTAATATATAAAATGCCTATTGAAAAGAATTATTTTCAGATATCGCCACTTAACGACAATCCACTTCAGAGTTCCAATGCTAACGGTGTTGCTGGTGGTTTTTCATTCAAAGAAAGTAATCCAATTATTAAGTTCTCTTTTCCAGCAGTCGAGAAACTCTTAGAAACTAAGTCGCTAGTTTTAACTGGTCAATTTATATTGAAACAACAAGATACAGACAATGCTTTCCGAGCAAAAAAAGCAGATGAAACAGATAACTATGCCGCATTAGAAAATGAAAATGGAGCAACTATAGCAAAAGAAACCGCTTGTAATATTCCAAATCACGGTGGAGTTCATAATCTTATTGATAAAGTTGTGGTTCAGACAAAAAAGACAAACACTGAATTAATTAACATCCACAACTACCCAGCATACGCATCTCTCCGTGAAGCATACACTAACTGTGATGAAGATTATTTGTGGGGTGTAGCCGCGAATCGGTCATTAGCCCAAGGTGCCCACGCACACGAAACCAACCGAAGAATTCAAATTTGTGCCGACAAGAAAGCTCAAGATTTAAAAACAAACAACAACAAAGAAATCGGTGTTCCATTCTCACTCAAGTTGGATATTGATTTGTTCCAGTCTGGTAACATTCATTTGGGTCAGGCTTACACCAACGGTCTTATGCTTACTCTCCACCTTGCTCCTGACAGTTCAGTTTTGTTCCAGCGATTCAGAAACAAAGCCACTGACGCTACCGCCAGCGCCGCTATGGACTTATCCAATACTATGTATGTTCTTAGAAACTTGAAACTCGAAGGTCGTTACGTTGTTCCGACTCCGCAAGAATTAAAGGCATACCAAGCACAGATTCCACTCAACTCTCAGCTCAACTTACTTAACGATATCCACGCAGACCAAGATAATATCTCTTACACTCCGCAACTCAACTCGGTAAAAGCGATGTGTAATTTGTATTTGGATAAAGACCAAACCAACAACTTAGCATACCAGCAACCAAACTTCCGACTTCCAGTGGGAATGAAACAAATCGAACACAAGAAAGATAACCTCAGATATCCATTCACTTTCCCACTCAAGGTTCAACCTAACTATGAGTCATTGGTTGAGCTTGGCGATGGTTCTATCAATCCAGCCCAGATGCTTAAGAGAGAAAACATTATGGGTGATTTAGAAATCCGAAAACACTTTGAAAGAGCATTGCTCGGCGGAATGGAATCAATACGTTCTAGTGCTAATATGGCTAGAACAAAAGAAAACTTGGAAATGGATTACCGAGATAGAAGTGCTGGTATCTACACAGCAGGTAATGATGGTCGTATCGAAGGCGCTGCGGTCGCAACAACAGACGGTGTCGGAAATCAATTGTTTCCAGAACTCTTGGGACTCGGTGTGGATTACACATACGGTGTCGGTAATTCACTTAATTACATCAACCGAGATTATTCTAACACTGTTCATTCAGGAGTTAATACTGCTTCAACTTTGCTTCCAATTGATAGACGAAATAAGTCGGAACTTGTCCAGACTTTTGTCAAATACAATGCGGCTCTCAACCTTCAGACTCTTGTGAAAACGATGTAAGCACTATGAGTCATCTTCAAAACTCGTAGCTGGTTTATGATAACTGTCCCAACAAATAATACAATATAAAGTTAATCCAATACAAAAAAAACATACTACAGTCCCAACCGTCTCCAACTCTTCTTCATTCATTATAATATTTCTATTATTTTCTTCTTAAATAATATGTTTTCATTGCTTAAAAGATTCGTGTGTAAGATGTCGATTTGTTGTAAATCCAAGTGTAGCATAGAGCCAGATATACATAGTCAATTAGTTAGACAACAATTAGAAAAATAAAACATTATATTACTATGGACTTGAAAATATTTAAAATCAACAATGGTTACAAAATCGGTCGAAAAGACTGTGAAAGATTAGGAGCAAACTATGGACGAAGGTATTATATAACAAAAAGACCTATGCGTCGAGACCCAGCTAAAAAACTCTTAATGAAACTTCAACTCGCCGAACAAGGAATCAGAATGAAAGTCAAGTCCCTAAAGAAACCAAGATATGATGGTTTTGTTAAAATAGACCCAAAATTAAGTAAGAAGAAAAATCACTTTAAAGACGAACCCGATGAAGAGTTCCAACATTTGATAATTTATTTATAATCCATTTTTATTTTGTATGTTTATATATATAAATATGACTTCAGTAAATTTAGTCTCGCCCGATGGAAATGGACACACTTACTCTGTTAGATTCAGAGAACCACTAGTAATAGAGGCAAATTCCAAAGTATATTTGAACTTCGCCAAATTCAAGAGAAA
>Ga0181399_1000570_pt1 | contig 13491 bp, 28 predicted proteins | sample 22SPOviralmetaG_FD_130128 | JGI IMG/M metagenome (GOLD analysis project Ga0181399, IMG submission 130128) | Marine viral communities from the oligotrophic San Pedro Time Series (SPOT) site, San Pedro Channel, CA, USA - 22 SPOT_SRF_2011-05-21 | ecosystem: Environmental > Aquatic > Marine > Strait...
AACTGCTCACACCTCAAAGTCTTTTAATCTTTCATTTACTCTTACTATTAAATTGTCATAGCTTTCGTAGTTAAGATTTTCTACTTTTATACAATCAAGTAACAGACCAAATTTAGCATCTTTAGTTTCTAATAATACATCTACTGCAATCGTGCTTTTAGACACTTGTAATTGTATAGTATCTTCATTTGCAGATACTGCTGGGTTTGTTATTTCTACCTTGAATTGTTCAAATTTATATGTTGCCATTTCTCTTTATTTTTAACTTAATGTTGTTCCAGTAACTGTAAATGTTCTTGTTAACAATGACCTAAGATTTTGTGTTTTAAAACTTCTAATTAAACTCATTACTGTAGCTGCACGATAACCGATTGCCCTTGTAGATGGCTCATGTACATTACTTGTACTTGTCCAAAATTCATCAGTATAATTAAAAGGCGAATAGTTATATGCATCTTCACAGCTAAACACCACCGATGCTTCTTGATAATTCGCTAAATACCATCCAGTAAAAGAAGAGCAAGTATAAGGACTATTACTCATCCAATCTGCCCAATTTCTTGGAAAAGCATAGCTACTATGGTTGCTAAAACAATAACCCAATACAGCAGTTCCACCATCCCAAGATGACCAATCAATAATAATGTTGTTAGTGTATGTTTGCCCACCTAATTCATCTGTAAACCTATCAGTTCCACCAAAAGGATTATTATAAGGTATAGTATTAAAATTAGTTAATCTACCTCTTTGCAAATCTCCATCATCATTAGTTGCATAGCTTGTGGTTTGCCCAGTTTTTAAAGGCATTAAACCTTTATTACCTCCTACAACAGCATCTAAAATAGTAATTGTATTACCACTTAATGATACTGGAGTAATCGTTGTTCCGCTTACATCCTTTAAAAGTATATCTTGGTCTTTCTTACTTGGCTTTGTTATAAATGCTGCGCTATTAACTGTAATAGCTTCGTCTGGTATGTCAACGTTCAGCATACTTGGGCTTGTTGCACTATAGCTATTATCTGAATTGTTTATTGTTATATCGGGAGTTCTTACATCCTTAACGCTCGGAGATGAGATAGTAAAGCTACTGTCTGTGTTTCTTACTACAATGTCTGGCAAAACTAATGTTCCACCACTTGCAACAGATGCAGTATAGCTACTATCTGAATTGTTAACCGATGCATCTGCACCACCTTGATTAACTACAATATTGTATCCAGTAAACGTAGCATCTATATCATCACCATCTTGATTCTTTAGCGTTAGTTGTAAATCTACATTACACGCTTGAGTGTATTTTAAAACGCTATTAAAATAAACCTTAACCTCGTCTGCTGTTGGTGTTATCTCTTCTGGCTCTACACAAAAATCACGCTTTATTGAGATGTTTACTCTAAACTCCATAGTAAGGAAAGCGTTAATGCTTAACCTTTCTGCAATCGGTATTTCTTCTGTGCTTAAAACCTCTAAAAAATCGCTACCACTTTCAAATGGCATTGCTTGTAGCCAGGTGTAAAAGAAAGTTCTTAACGCATCTTGTTGTGTTACTATGTAATCACGCTGATAATCTGCCGTTTCCGTTTTAACACTATCTGGAAATTCTGTGAGCAGGTAGATATTAAGGCTCATCTCCGTACCTACCTCATCAAAGTTGTTAGTTTCTCCACTATATCGCCAAGCCAAGCAAGGCATTGTTTGATTTAGTAGTTCATTAACATCAAATAATGTTTCAATCTCTGTGTAGGTAAGGCTGTTGGCTATTGCTTTGGTGCGTATTCTATCTCTTAGGCTTAATAGATTCATATCTTGGTAAATTTAACTAATTAAAATTGCAAATATTACAACAAAAATAAAGCTTAATTAAAATTAATTTAAAAAAACTTTACTTTTTTAGGTTAAAAATTTTGTAGTTCCAAATATTCGTTTTATATTTACATTATCAAAGGCAATAAGTCATAACAATAAAACAAAACAAAATGGAAAATTTAAGCAAAAACGAGTTAATCTCAAATATCAAATTTAATTGGCATCAATTAAACATTTTAAATAATCATCCCAATAAATGGAATCATTGGAGTGACATTTCGGATAGCAAACAAAAGGAATTAGAGAGCGATTCGTTAGAAACTTTAAAATCTACTTTAGAGGGTATTAGATTGCAAATTAATATTCGCAAGAAATCACAAAACTAATCAAAAGCCTTACATTAACTTGTGAGGCTTTTTTAATTTATAGCACTCTTGTATTCCACAAAACTCATTACCTCATCAAATGGGGTATTAAACAACTGGTCTAATCGGTTTAAGTCTTTCTTCCATACTTTCCACCAAGCTACGGAGTACGAAAATACGTTTGATTCTGCAACGTTTGCAAATATAGGGTAGAAACCCAAGCGTTTAATGTACTCGTTAGTTTTTCCATCTCCACTTTTAGTTGTGAATGTGGCTGCATATTTATTTTGTGATTCCTCATAGAATTGAGCAAAAAAAAAGCGCACGAGTAAAATAAATCCATTCTGCCGTACTTCTTTAAAAACTCAATCCGTTCTTCTATCTCTTGTAAATCTTGGTAGTATTCTCCTTCACGCATATAGATGGCAGCTATTATAATTCCTTTGTCTGCATCTTGGTAATCTTCGTATATGCTTAGTAGGCTCATTGTATCCACAAAGTCACCACAGCTCCTTTCTCCAAAGTTAGGTATTTCAAACTTCTTGCCTTTAATCTTAAATTTGCGTTTTGGTGTTTCATTTTGTAACCAAGCAAACTGCAACATAAACAAGTTGTTTACCTTGTCCATATCCATACGCAGTAAATCATCCATTTCTAATCCTATGCTCAAGGCTGACATAGTGCCACACATTGATTCTACTGCAAGTTTTTGGCTTTCTTCAAGTTTGCCTTCCTCCAGTAAATCATTTGCCCTTAAAGCTGTGTTTAAATGCTCTTGTGCTTTACTCCATTGCTCAATGTTTACATCATATCTACCACTTGGTATTTTGACATCTTTTTTACTCTTTCCGTTTGCTGTTATCGTAAATGTGTTCATCTTCTAATTTAGCTATTAGTTTATATAATTTGTCCTCATCTTTTTTACTTGATGATAGGTTAATCTTGTCTATTAAATTTAGTATTTGTATTTCAACATCACTCATAAAAATACTTGGTTTTTCTTTTTACCGAATTGATGCCATATAAAATAACCACCTGCATCTGTTGCGTGGTCAAGTCCAAGCGTTTTATCTGGCTCTCCGTTTCTATATGGCTGTTGCTCTAAACAATCTGTGTATGTTGGACATTTAAAGGTGTTAATTAGATAGCTTTTATCTTGCAGTTTTTTGTTCATCGTGTTTACCCTATCCTTTACGTTAGGATTAACCTTTAAGGCTCTTACATTTATTCCTGCTTTCTTAATCGTATCTATGTCCGTTATACTTGCGCTTGTCTTTACTGCCTTACCACTTGCATCTGGATAAGCAAATAACCGATGGTTAGGATAGCGACCTTTTAATATTTGGCAAATGTCCTCAGTTTTGTACGCATTCACGACCTCATCTACTGCAATAGGATTGCCTTCATCAATAACGTGAACAATCGCAGCCATAGCACCCACGTTAAAATCCAAACCAATGTGTAATATATCTCCATCTTGCACTTCTCTATCGGAATGATTGCCACTTCTATCAAAATGGTTATAAACTGCGCCACTTGTTAGATTGACAAACTCACCTTCTAAATATGCTCTTAGTAATTCTGGTGTGTACGTTTCTTCAAGGCTTTCAATATAACTATCTGAGATAAATGGATTGTTTCGTGTAGATGCTCTTATCAATAGCTTACTGTCTGTGTCACGCTTAACAAAGAAATCATACAAAAACCTAAAGCCTTCTGGTGTGCTTACAAAATCCGTTGCGTTATTGTTGCCATCTGACTTAACCGAATTTCTCGCCAATATCTTAACCATCACATCCTCCATTTTGCGCTTTGGTAATACATCTGCTTCATCAATTAAGCTATATCCTACCTCATAGCCTACGATTAGGTCTGGATTGTCCATTGAACGCATTATAATCCTTCCATATGGTGTTATTATATCCTTATCCGACTTGTTTAGCGTAAAAGGTATGTTAGCTTGTGTGAGTGCTTCTGTAAACTTTGGGAATGCAATATCTTTAATTAATGGATATGTAGGCAAATAATACGCTACATCTACGCTTGGATATTGTAGCTTTTTGGAGATTGTTTTCCAAATACCTATGTGACTTTTACCACTACGAAAACCACCAACTAATCCAGTGTGTCGGTGTTGGCTTTCTAAAAACTCGCTTTGATGCTCAAGTAGGTTTACCATCTTTGCCTATAATTCTAAATTGTAATGGCTCTACCTGGTGCGTATTGTCCTGCGTTATTTGTTGTGGTGCTTTGCCCATCAATCTATCCATTGCAGCTTGGTATGCTCTTGTATCTCCCTCATCAAATGCTTTTTCAATTTGCTTTAAGGTCATTGCTATGTCCAAAGTGAACTCGTTATCGTTTAAATCTATGCCTACTTTGTTAGCTATTACTTTGCACTTATCTAATCTTTCACCACTAATTAATGCATCTGCTAAATCTTTTAATGCTCTCTTTCTTTTGTGTCCTTCTCTTTTTGCTTCTGGTGTTGGTTGGTTATCCTTACTAAAGGGAGTTAGGTTATCCATATGATTTTTATTATTTGCCATTACTTCACGATATTATCACGTTTTGACAAATCTATGTAATTTATTTGGTAATCATTCAAAGGAATTTTTATGATACAAGTCTTGTGCTATATCTTCATCCTTTATGCCATCGGTTAAATCATCATTTAAAGGCTTTAAATAGCGTTCTAAGAGCCTATCTATTATTTTGCAACACTTAGTATAGTATTCTTTTTTATTGTCCATATTCTTAAAATTAAAAAGGCTGTTATAACCTAATACAACAGCCTTAACCAAACCAATTATTATGTTTTAGAAAGGTAGTCCACTTGCTTCTTGCTTTACCCCTTTTGTTTCTTCAGTTCTTTGCATTGGATATTTTAGATTGCCAATGTACACAGCCTTCTCTCCAGCTTCACGTTGTTCTTTTGTTTGGCTGATTTGAATACTTGCATTGTTTCCGTATTGGTCTGCTTCATCATTTAGCCATATGACCACGTTTAAGTATTTTGCACCATTCTCAAAAGGTTTTCCTTCCTTATTAGTACTTACAATTTTTGTCTTGTCAATTTTGTTCAAATTTATTGAACCAGTTAGCATTTTACTCATAGTTTTTTGTTTAAATTATTAATTAATAGAGTGCCTTAAAGATAAGGCTTTTACCTGGTAGTCTTGGCTTTTTAATAACTAAATTTAGTTAGATTTAAAATTCAAGATGCCAAACTTTTGACCATTTATTTTTACCAAGCCAATTAGAAGCTGGTTTTTCTTCATAATATTCTTTGTCAACTTTTACATCAAAAAATGAGTATGTTTTTTCTTCATTGTATTTGTATTCTTGCTCTACACTCATATCTTCATCAAGCAATTTATAATGAACATCAAATACTTCGCCATTAACCTTTAGCCAATAATGCGTATTACCATTAGCCAAACCCTCAACTAATAAAGTTTCTTCCTTCATTTTTTTAGGTAGTTTAGTCCAAGCCATATAGCAAGTAAACCAACACCTATTAGCATATTCATAAACTTTACCACTTAGTATTAAATCGTTTAGTTTTTCAAAAGTATTCATTGTTTTCTTGTTTTGTTTACACAAATATACACCTTTTTAACAAAAAAAAGAATTTGATACAAAATTTTTTTAAAAGTTTATATTAATTATCATTTACTTTGCTTAAATACAGCATATTTATTTTCATACAATCCAAGCAAAATGTTTACTTGATTTCGTAGTCTAATCCTATTGTTAGAATCTTGTATTTTGCCATTTATTTCGCTTTTAAGCCACTTCTTAATTGCTGATAGCTTAGTGTTTAACTCAAGGTAAAACTGCTTTGTGTGCTTGTCGCTTGGTGTTTGCTTTAATCCTTCCATAAATTCCAGGTAACTATCACCATATATTCGTTTTATGCCTTGAATGTAGTTCATTGCATCACCACTTTTAAAATGGTTTGATTCAAATGATTGTATGTGTATGTTGTGTAAGTTAAATCTTATTTGAGATGAGCCACCTGCGTGATAAAAATGTCCTGCGTTCATCTTGCCATAGTTGCCAGTTGCTATGCAAGGTTGCCCATTGTCAATGATTCGCACTAACTCGTTTATCTTTGGCTGTATCATAGTGCTTTTAACTTTGCTTAAACTCATTAGGTCTATCTTCTTCTTTTGGTCTTGTATTCTTTCCTTGTGCTTTGTTTCTTTCTTTGCCTTTATCGTGTGTCGGTTTAAAGTTTCTTTACCTTCATCAGTTCCGTAAAGCCATTTTGCAAAGCATTTGTGTTCAAAACATAAGCCATACTTTCTGCGTTCTACCAACTCGCCACATCCATATCCTTTTGCCTTATTTATGCCTTTGCACTTTTTCATAAAACAAAAGTAAAAAAAAAGCCTTACAATTTAATGTAAGGCTTTTAATTATTCTGTAAAGATTTCTGCCAATGGCTCATCTTTTGTTTTCTCGTAGAGTATGTCTTTCCAATCTTTCATATTAAAACCCTCTTTTCATTAATTGAGAAAGTCTTTTTGCGTATGATTTTTCGTTTTTGTAAAACTTATATACTATTTCTTTACCACCATAAAAAGTTATCATATGGTTGTTATCTCTTGAGATTGAATCCCATTGAGCATTTTCATTGCTAAAAGATAAAAATTTGTTTTCTTTTCTTGAGTTTAAGATTTCTTGAGTTGTCATTTTGTTTTGTTTTATTGTTATGGGTTATTCCCTTTAATAATGTAAAGGTAATAAAAAAAATAACAAACCAAAGAATTTTGTACATAAAAAAATAAATTATTTTTTTTCATTGCTCTAATGCTTCCTTAACCTTGTGGTATGTGTCGCTTAAATCTTGATTGTAACTATTTGGATGTAATGCATTCTTTACCTCATTTAAAGCATTGATAATGGTGCTGTGGTCTTTATTGCCAAATAGCTTACCAATCTCTTTAAGACTCATACTAGTATTATATTTTAGCCAGGCTATTAAGCTGTATCTGTAATAAATCACATCTCTTGACCTTTTATTTAAAAAATGCTTTCTGCTTACTTCCAAATCATCGCACAATATCTCTATATAACTTGCCACCACATTACTCAAGTGATGACCACTTCTTTTAGGTGATATTCTGTGAATAGTTAAGTTTATTTCCTCTCGGTAATTTGGGTAATCTTCTCTTAATTCTAAAAGTTTTCCTATTAGTTCTCTGCTCATTTTGTTTTGTTTTTATTGTCCGTTTAAAATTTGTTCTATTGCTTTGTAACTATAACCAGATTTTCTAAGTAATCCTATTAATAAATCTAAATCATCATCATTTAGCTTTTGGATATTGTTTTGGAATTGGTTTTCAATGTCCTCATCCGTACACTTTAAAATGATTTCAAGTAATCTATTGTCTTTTAGTTCGGTTAATGCTTTAATTATCTCATTCATATTTTATAAAATTGTTTGTTTCAAAATCTTCTTGTCTTATGTATAGTGGTTTGCTTTGCTCGGCACTTATGCGAATCTTAACAAACTTACTAAAATCAAATGAATTATTTACCATATCTTGCCAGGTATATACCTTTACGTTTTTGTCATAGCTTACAAAATCTGCAATGCTTGGTTTAGGATAGCGACAGTTGTCAATCACATAGTTGACAGCATCTGTAAATCTTTCATCTGTAAATCCATTTCTTTTAAGGCTCTCTGTCAATAGGTCGGTAAACATAGCATCCGTTTTTTCAAACGCTGCAAGAATCTTTAAGCAGTTCTTTTTAATTCCCTCCTTACTTAGTTTTCCATTGTAGATACTTATTGCACCATTTTCAATCTTGGAAATGCTTGTCAATTGATTGCTCAAATTGCTCTCGTGTAATATTTCGCTTAGTTTTTCCATTTGTTTTGTTTTTGTACGTTTGCTCTAATATCTTAATAAAATTTCTTTTTTCCATCATCCAATCAAAGTTAGCTGTCCAGCCTCTGTCATTATCACCATTTAAAAATGCAGATTCAGCAGTTAAATCAATAACCTTTTTTAAATCATTTTTACAATATTCTTTTTCTCGGCTTACTATTAAGCGTTTTCTTTTGTCTGTTACTTTAATAACTTTTGGTAAGCTGGTACAAACCCCATTAAAATAATCAATAACACCTTTTGATAAATCACTCCCTTTTGTTACTTTTTTTAAAAGTATATCATTATCATTATCACTTACATTATCATTAACATTAACACTATCAGCTTTTTTGGGTTTCTCTAAAAAGGGTTGGGTTTTTTGGGTTTTTGGTCTACCTCCTTTTTTCCCATTGCTTTTCTGTTTATCTATATAACTTTCATACTTTCTTAAATCACGTTTAAGAGCCTTTTTTAAAGGTATAAACATCAACTCGGTAAGTCTGTCCGATGTTGGGTTTTCGTCGTTTACATAAGCAAAGAAATGCTTTATAAGCTTACCAGCTTCTTCATCTGTTAGGCTATCAAATTGTTCCTGCCAATCTGCATAAACTATTATGCTCTTTTTGTCTTTTGCCATAATATTAGTTATAAAAAAAGGCTTTAATCTACTCCTTACAAACGCACTGCAAGTTTCAAAAAAAGCCTAAATATTAATTTTTTTAGCTATCGTGTGCGTTACGATTTATTGCTACTTTACAAAGATAAACTTTTATCTAATAGTATTCTTTAAAATAAGGCTTTTTTAATTTGTAATACCCCAATAATTCTCTTTTTGGGAATACCTCTTCCTCATCTTTGTATATTTGCACCTGGTTTGCATAACGTATCTTAAAGCTAACCTCACCACCATCACGAAACATATCTATCTCGTTAAATGGTATCGGTAAACATTGCTTTAATTCCAACACATCTACCTCTCGTTTTTTTAAGACTCGCTTAACGCTTCTTCCAGTTGTAATTCCATAACAACTACCCAATACACCGAGATGCACTTTTACCTTTTGACCTGCTTTAATCATCTCCATTTATATTTTTTTGAATAGCTGTTAATAAATCCTTGTTCTCCTGCACTCCAAATATCACATCCATTATATAATCAATGGCTAATGTTAATTCATTTTGTGCTGCTAAACCTTCTTTAGCACTTTGCTCATCCACGTTGCTATTTATAATGCGTTCTAAGCGATTTAATTCACGTTCTGTTGCATTCATAAAGTTATTGTGATGTTGTTTGTAAGAGTGCTTTATTTGCCCATCTAACTGCTCAAAAGTAAGCTGTTGTAATTGCATCAAAACTAATGCTCTTGATATTATTCTTTCCTTGCTCATAGTGTTTGTGTTTTTAAGTTTAAAATATCTATATATCCTCTTTCTTCGCCTTGCTTCTTCCATCTCAAAGCCTTCTCATATTGCCTTTGATTGGACAACATTGACTGCTTTAACTCATCGGTCACCACTTCATACTTGGTGTATCTCCCTCTTGATGTTTCCCTAATCAAACCCATATCAAGCAAATCCGTTACCCTTCCAGATAACTCGTTTAAGCCTTTCTTATTTAGCTTAATTCTAAGCTGTTCCAAAGTCTGTGCTTCTATTGTAAGCAACTGATAAACTCTTGCCTTGTCTGTGTTAAATTTGCCACTTTCTATTCCTTGAATGAAAGCATCTTTTTGTGCTGTACTCATTTGTTTTGTTTTTTGGTTATTTAATAATGTTATTAATTGGTTTAACTGTATTCATATATTCTCGTGCTACCTTGATGCACTCGTTACGCTGTTCAATTCGCACCTGGTCAAATGAATGTGGAATCATATGGATGCGTTGGTCATCTGATAACTCAATAAAATCATCAAACCAACTTAATTGAACGTTTGAAGATTGTGTGCAGTAATCTACAAGTCCTTTGCCAGTAAAAATATGATTGCTTACTAACTCAACCACATCACTAATAAACTCGTCTCTAATGTCACCACTCAAATCACTTATATTGTACTTCCAATCCATTCGCTGAATCTCATCATCAATTAACTTTGCAGGTGTATCCACTAAAACGTGAACTAATAAACTATCTTTGATATTCCACAAGTCCATATAACAATCTAATTGCCTTAGATACATTTCGTTTGGCTTTGATAATAGGTGCTTGTTAAATGATTCAAATGACCAAGCCGACTTAATGTCAATAATAACTTCATCACTCTTAACATCACGCAAACCAGTCACCCAATCATTTTGCTTTCTTTCTGTGTCCTCAGTTAATCTTAAACCAAGAATCCGACTTGTTAAATCTCTACCTGCTTTTTCTGCTTCTATGCCTTTGGTAAAATACTTATTTTCAAGTTTTGACCTTCTACCAGTTCGCTTTTCAAATACCAAATCATTTAAGTATTTCTTAGCAGTATCATTTAGCTTGTACGTTTTACTTTCATTGTGCTTATGCTCTAATGAGTGCCAGGTTTTCTTTTGATTGTCGGTTAAAGGTTTGCCTTCTCCGTTTGCGCGTTTACGATAAGCTGTAAGCGTTTCGCTTTGTGTGGCTGTTAAAGGCTTCGGTACGTTTACAATTGTGCCTACCGAATGGCTTCTAAAAATGTGTTTTTCAAACATAGTTGTTTTGTTTTGTTTAAGCCTACTCTATTTCGGATTTTCGGCATCCTCCGTTTATTGTTTTTTAATCTAAGTAAACAACATCAAGAACATCAACTGACTCTAAATCATATTCCAATGATTCTTTTTTTAGTTGGCTTAATAACCCCTTAACTGAATCATCTGATACACTAAATTTGTGCATTACTATTCCAGACTCTGTAACTACTTTTACCTTGCTATCTTTTACTTTTAATAATACTGAAGTTGTCATAATTTTTTTTGTTTTGTTGTTAACGATACCCAAATCTAATATTAATATTTCAGACTACAAAATTTTGTAGCAAAATAATTAAATATTTTTTTGTTTTTCATTAATTACTTCCTGGTAATTCGTTTGCTCTTTGGCACTCATCGCACTCCAAATCATATCCAATTCCTCAGCAGACTCGGCTTTGTCTATGTCCTTAATCCAGTCTTTTTTAATTTGATTTAAATTTATTTGCTTATTATCTTCTTCATCTATTGTTTCATAAACATCATCGTACATAATTCGCACACACTTTTTAATCAAAGTTTTCATACACATTTCTACATACCAAGCCTTCCATATAAAGTCGGTTCTTGCCACCTTTCTGTGTTTTTCAAAATCAGCTTTGGTTAAGGTAACTACAAATTCCCCTCTTTTATTCTTAATTATACAGTAACCACCTTTTATCTTAGAATCAATTCTATCAAATGGGTTAACTATTTCGTGATTACAAATTACTTTGCCAGATGATTTAGCTAAGGTAAACTCATCACCCTCATAAACTAAATCCACATCAATTATTGATTCTGGATATGCCATAAGCATCTTATTTTTATAAGCCATATAATCATAGTTTATTCCAGTTGACTGCAAGGTAACGTGCTTACCATCAAATTTTAATCCTTCATTGGTAACTCGCTTAAATAAATCCGATAATTTATTGGCAGGTAATCTCTTCATAAATGGATTCTTGCTTCCATTCTTAGCCATTTCTAAACCTATGCAATATGATGTAAATTTCTCTACATCTACCTGGTTATAATCTTTTAATAGTTCTTTTACTTCTGTGTACTTCTCCATTTTACTTTATTTTTATAGTTATTTGTTTTTGTCCGTTAATCATTTTTAAGGTGTTGTCTGCGCCGATTCCAAACTTACTTAGCTTGTGTCTGCTACATAGCTTTACATCTGCTTCAAACACAGCTACCAGCGTTGTGATGTTGTTATCATTTAATAGCCTTTGCGATAGGCTGTAAAGTGCGTTAAATTGTTCCATTGTTTTGCTTTTTAAAGTTACGAAATTTTCAGTTCTAATCCAACAAGTTCTGCGTATTGTAGCATCTTAGTTGTGGGCATATCAAATTTATTTTGTTCCCAGTTTAAGACACTCTGTGGAGTGCTGTCAAGATGCTCTGCTATGTCTTTTTGAATAAGTCCTTTTTCTTTGCGCTTGGCTTTTAAGATTCCAAGCAAATCTGTGTACGTTAATGTTTTCATTTTAGATTGTTTTAAAAAATGTTAAGTAAAATAATATGATTGCGATGATTGTATGCACAAATAAGGTTTTACTTATTGTGCCTTTTTCAATGTGTTGCATTCCCATAACGAACAAGGAAATACAAGCTAATAATAAGAAAAATAAACTCTGCATTATAATAAATTTTTGTCGGTTAAATAATCAATAATATCTCTATGCTTAAACTCATAATCACATAAATATGTGTGTTGTTCTTCCTGGTCATAACCATCGTGAAAATTAAAAGTATGATGCATTTCTATTACAGTAACATCTCCATAATATTTACATACTTCCAAGCCTAAGAATTTGCATAGGTCATACTTACAAATGCTGATGCCTTTTTCTTCAAGGAAACTATCCTCATAGTAGATGCTACCTTTTACAGTTTCGCCATCTTGATGGTGCAAGTCAAAAAGTTTTTTTCGTTGTGTTAGCTTGTTAATAAAGCTACCAAATGTGTTTGTCCAGTTTTCCATAATTTTGTTTTTTGTTTTGGTTTACAAGTTAATTATAATTTGGCAATTCTCAAACTTTTGAGGATTGTTTGCCATAAGCATTTCTAAATATTCCTTTGTGTCTAAGGTGCATTCCCAACTATCGGAATAAAATCTTTCATCGTTAGTATCGTAGTGACTGCCACCTTGTCTTACTATTGTGTATGCTTCCATTTGTATTAAGTTTTGTTTTTGTGCCTACTCTGTTGTATCGGATTTTCGGCATCCTCCGTTTTTATTATTGTGCTAATTCGTAAACTTTCCAAGTTTCTCTTGTATTCCAACCATCTCCCACCATTTCGTTTTTTTCTTTTATTACTTCTAAATCAAGTAGTAATTCAATAGATTTAATTACTTCATTTTCATTAATGTTAAACTTTTTATCAGCTAACCTAATCATTCTTGCAACAGTTGCTAAACCTGGTCTATTAATTAATTCTAAAATGTTTTTGATGTTGTTGTCGTTGTAATTTTTCATTTTGTTTTGTTTTTTTTGTTTAAAAATGTATGCCCTTTCTCATAAGCATACTCAAAGGTAAATAAAGAAATCCGAATAAAAAAATTTTGTACCTAAAAAAGTAAAGTTTTTTTTAGTTTTTTTTGTAACTGCTTGATAATCAGTAAAAATAAAATGGGCATAATCCGAAGAAAATGCCCACAAAACAAAACAATCTATTATGAAAACGTGGCATTGCACCACTTATAGACAATTCAAATATAAATCACTAAATCGGCAACCACG
>Ga0181399_1000571_pt1 | contig 13473 bp, 4 predicted proteins | sample 22SPOviralmetaG_FD_130128 | JGI IMG/M metagenome (GOLD analysis project Ga0181399, IMG submission 130128) | Marine viral communities from the oligotrophic San Pedro Time Series (SPOT) site, San Pedro Channel, CA, USA - 22 SPOT_SRF_2011-05-21 | ecosystem: Environmental > Aquatic > Marine > Strait...
AAGACACATTTAATAAGCTTGTTCACCCATCAGGATTTATTTTCTTTGGTGAAATTCTTATTATTACGAAATTGGTACGTGATGTTTTAGGTGATAATGTTAAGAATGCAATTGGTGCGTATCCAAGAACAAATCGGGCTACACTTTCATCTATGCCAGGCGAACAGCCAGGATTAATTGGTGCGGAAGACTTACCGCTTCTTGTAGAGATGTTTGTATCGATGTTTATGCCTAACTTTGTTGCTAAAATTGATAAGAGCGCAAACCTTTCTACATCAACTACCAGTGGAGTAGTGACTAGTATCCAAATAGCAGACGGCGGTTATGGTTACCAAGTCGCTCCTACGATTACTATTACTGGTGATACCGGCTCAGGCGCTACAGCGACAGCCAACCTAAACAGTTTAGGTGAAGTAGAATCTATTACAGTAACAAACGGTGGTTCTGGTTACACTAATGCTTATGCATCAATTTCGGCGAATCCATTACAAGGAAGAGTTGATGAAGTGCTTATTAGAAACCTTGCAAATAAAACTTATAAGGTTGCTCCAACAATTACATTCGATGCTCCTACATCTAAGGACCAAGATGGACTTCCTCTTGCAACTAACGTTACGGCAACGGCCGAGGTTGTCCTAGATTCTGAAGGCGAAATAACCAGTATAAATATTACAAATGCTGGTAACGGATACGTCTTGGATCCTAAGATTAAAGTATCTAGTGCAACTTCAAACGAAAGAAGAGCAAAAGACGTAAGACCGATATTGATATTGGCGTTGAATCATATGGAAAATATGGTTAAAACAATTCCAGCAAATGGTTATTTTTTAAGAAAAGGTGCATCGAGGCAAGATTCCGCACAGTTATATAACGGTAACTATCCAATATCACAATTTGATGGACAATCCATTGAATCTATTAATTCAAACTCTATAAATAATAGTAACACTAGTACATTTATTAGTATAGAATAAACAACAGGGCAAATATCATGGCAGCAATAATTTCAACTCAATTTAGAGTTCTAAACGCCAATAACTTTAAAGAAGAAGTTGGCGAAGCAGGAAGAAGCCTGTATCTCGGCATAGGTAAGCCAGATGCATGGTCTAACTCCTTGAGTAATCTCGTCGATTCGACTGAGGATACTCCATACGACAATTCAGACGTTATCAACGAAGCACGTCAGGGACTCATTGGTCTAAAGCGTATTACCACATCTGACGTATCACACGTTATTCCAAGATATTCTTGGGAATCTGGTAATACATATATACCATGGGATTCAGATGATGCAGACATTTATGACAAAGCTTTTCACGTACTTACTGATGAGTTTAAAGTTTATAAGTGTATTATTGCAGGTACATCTGGTTCGACTGTTAAGCCTACTCAAACACAGGTATCTCCTGTTCTAGAGGCTGACGGTTACGAATGGAAATATATGTACACTCTTGCTGTTGCTGATGCTGAGAAGTTCTTAACAAATTCATACGTACCGGTTAAAACGGTTTCTGAAGATTACGTCGATGATGCGGCTGCCGAAGCAGCATTGACCGAAGCAGATTATGCCCAATATCTGAATCAGAAAGGTTCCCGTAACTCTGCCACTGCTGCTGGTATTGAGAGAATTGAAATTACGGATGGCGGTACAGGTTATACATCTGCTCCTACAATTACTATTACTGGAGACGGCACTGGAGCGACTGCGACGTGTACTATTTCAAACGGTGAAATTAATTCGATTACTGTTACGGCTAAAGGTACAGACTATCATGTAGCCGACATTGCATTTAGTTCTGGCGATGCTACTGCACGAGGTGTTATTTCTCCAGCTGGTGGACATGGTACAGACCCTCTTCAAGAACTCGGTGCTTTCTTTGTTGGTGTTAATACTACTCTTGATGGCAACGAAGGTGAAGACATTACAGTCGACAACGATTTCCGTCAAATTTTGTTAATTAAAAACCCAACAAAAAATGGTTCTGTAGTTACTTCCGCATCCATTAATCCACTAAAATACCTAGATATTACTTCTGCGGGTATTACTGGAACAATTCTGGCTGACGAAGTTTTGACTGGCGGAACAAGTAATGCTAAAGTTATGGTAACAAACGTTGACGAAACAGAGGGTAAGATTTATTATACCCAAAACTTTAAAACCGGTTACGGTTTATTTTCTGGTGGGGAAACGGTAACAAGTTCTGTTAGCGGCGGTACTGCAATTCTTGAATCGACTCCATCAGTTAACGGCGAAATGGATCTCCAAACTGGCGAAGTACTATTCCTTGAAAATCGTGAGAATATTAATCGTAGTACTTCACAGATTGAAGATTTAAAACTAATTATTGAATTCTAAAGTTGTATATAAATATAGAATATAACAGCCGTCACGAGGCAAAAAGAGAGATAAAATGAGTATATCCAAAGTAAAAAATTATAATGTTGCTCCGTACTACGACGACTTCGACGAGAATGATAATTATCTCAGAATCATGTTTCGTCCAGGTGTTTCGGTTCAAGCACGTGAGTTGACACAACTTCAAACTGCGCTTCAAGCACAGATTGATAAACTTGGGCAGTATAGCTTTCAAGATGGTTCTAGAGTACTTGGCGGTAAGACCACACTTAACATTAACTTCGACTATATTAAACTCGAAGATACAGTTGCTACATACGTTAACGAATTTCAAGGAACTACAATTACCGGTGGAACATCTGGTATGACGGCTGAGGTAATTAAAGTTGTTGCCGCTACCTCTAATGACCCCGCAACATTATATCTTAAATATACAAACTCTGGTACTAATACTACAACTCAAGCGTTTAGCGCAGGCGAGACGATTACTTCTGATGCAGATGTTGTACGTACGGGTACAGTTGGTGGAGGTGTTAGTTCAACTATACTAACACCGGTTGGACAAGGTTCTGCAATTGATATTGAAGAAGGTGTATACTTTATTGCAGGTAACATGGTTCATGTTCCTAAAGAAAACTTGATTCTAGACAAATATACAAATACTCCTACATATATTGTTGGCCTACAAATCACTGAATCGATTGTTACTTCGGCCGAAGATATTGACCTTGTTGACAATGCTTTGGGTACTCCAAATGCTTCTGCACCTGGTGCGCATCGATATTCAATCAGTACAACATTAATTAAAGAAAATATAAGTCTCGCTTCACGTGTAGTTGATGACTATATTCTTTTGATGACTATCAAGGGTGGAGTTATTCAAAAACTATCTGGCGATGCGCTAGATACTGAACTGACCGCACGTCTTGCACGTAGAACAAAAGAAGAATCTGGAGATTACGCTTTATCACCATTCCTGCTTGATATCAGAGAGCATTTAAATGATAATGCAGGAAATAACGGATTTCTTACTGCCGCACAAGGTGGCGATGATGATAAACTTGCAATTGGTGTTGAACCTTCAATTGCATATATCCAAGGTTATCGCGTAGAGAAAATCGCGACAGAATATTTAGAACTTGATAAGCCACGGGCTGCAAGTGACAAATCTTCTCAAACCGCTGTCACTACTGCAACTGGATTTGGTAACTTTGTTAAATTAACTACCGCATCCATGATTGGTATTCCAGACATTAACGATTATACCACAATTGAACTTTTAAACTCTTCAAATGCTGGAATCGGTACTGCGCGTGCACGAGGCATTGAGTACGATTCGTTTGGTACACCAACGTTTAGACTATACTTGTTTGATGTTCTTATGAGCTCAGGTGAAGTGTTTGCCGATGTTGCTAAAGTATCTCAAACATCTAGTGGATTCTCGGCTGACCTAGCGACTGCAGGAACACGTTTTGATGTAGGTAATAGTTCACTGGTATTTAGATTGCCGTTTAATGCGATTGAAACATTAATGACCGGAAATGACCATAGTGCCGATTACGTAGTTCGTGTTAAGCGAACTGGTGGTACAGTTTCTTCTGGTTCAGCGAACTTTACTCTTCCTTCAGGTACAACACTCAATGATGATGATGACATTGTATTGTTTGCATCTGGTACTACTATTGCAATTGCCGATAGCCAAGTTTCTGGCGTTGGCACAAGTACAGTAACAATTACCGGTCTTGCGACATATAACGGACAAACTCCTGTTGCAGTGTTTAACATTAAAAAGAATAATGTATTACCACGAACCAAAACACTACGGTCTAATGTTGACCGTACTATTACGTTTGCGGCTGGTACTACAACGTACGATTTAGGACGTTATGACATTATTAAAATTAATTCAGTAACCGATGCAAACGGTACTGATGTTACAAATAGATTTATTCTTGATGATGGCCAACGTGATAGCTTCTATCAAAACGGTACAGTAACACTTACTGGCGGAACTACTCTTCCGGCTGGTGACTTTGTAGTTAACATTGACCATTTTGACCATAACCAAGGGGATTATTTTAACGTCGATTCATATCCTGATTTCGACGACATTCCAACATTTAACTCATCGAAAGGTGTATTACAACTTCGTGACTGCGTTGACTTTAGACCTACTAAAGCTTATGCAGGTGCGACTGCAGGACAAGAATTTAACTCAGGCGATAATCCATCGCGGGGTGATTCTATTCAACCTGTTGGAGTAATTACCACTGATATTACATTCTACCTTGCGCGTATCGATAAGTTATTCCTGTCTAATGACGGTACATACAGAATTATTAAAGGTGCTTCATCTCTTAATCCGACAGAGCCAGAGAACATCGAAGAAGCATTGCATTTAAGCACATTCCTTATTAACCCATATGTGTTCAGACCTAGTGATGTTCGTTTAATCAATGTTGATAATAAACGATACACCATGAGAGATATTGGTAAGCTTGATAAGAGACTTAAAAATCTCGAGTATTATTCTTCGCTTTCGCTACTAGAGAAGAGTGCGTCTGATGTACAACTATTTGATGGATCTGGATTCTCAAGATTTAAAAACGGATTTGTTGTTGATGGTTTCTACGGACATAATGTAGGTGATGTCAGTCACCCTGATTATAATTGTTCTATAGATAAAGGCCTCGGTATCTTACGTCCTAAGTTTGATGAACGTAGTGTTAATCTAGTAAGAAAAACTGGTGATACTGGTACGGCAGTCATTCATGCGGGTGGTGTTGTCACAATGCCATACACTGAAGTTACTGAAATCGACCAACCGTATTCTAGTTACTCTGAATTTGTTAACCCATATAACGTTGTAATCTGGGAAGGAACTGTTAAGCTTTCTCCTGATTCTGACGAATGGAAAGAAGTTGATGTACTTCCAGATATTATTATCAATGACAATAGCTTATATGACCAGTTCCTTGCTGCGGCTGAAGAAGAAGGTATTCTTGGTACTGTATGGAATGAATGGGAAACTAACTGGAGCGGTAGACCTACTACAACAACTGCTTCTGAAGAAATTCGGATGCGTGGTTCTGATGCGGCTAACTTGACCGGTACTCGTAGAGGGGGCGGAATGGCAGTTGTATTGAAGTCAGTACAGACGCAAACCTTCACTGGAGAGCAAACACGGGCTGGAATGCGTACCTCTGTCGCATCTGATACTGTATTTAAAGAAGTCGGTAATGTTGTGGTTGAGGTTAACTTTATCCCATTCATGAGAGCTCGTAAAGTTGCGTTTAAAGCGGAATTGCTTAAGCCAAATACTCGCGTATATCCTTTCTTTAATGGCACTGACGTTTCAAACTTCTGTCGTGAGGAAACCTTTACTGAATTCCATACTCGACGTGATGATGTTGTTGAATACACAGATGCTACAGCGCATCCAGCCGGAGCTAGTCAATTAATTACAGATGCTTCTGGTAGAGTTGAGGGTACGTTTGTTATTCCAAGGAATAGTACTCTTAAATTTAAAACAGGTACACGTGAGTTTAAATTAACTGACTCGGCTATTAATGATGACACTGTTAGTACTACTAAAGCAAGTGAAAACTTCTACGCTATGGGTGTTCTTGAAACGACTCAGCGTACAGTTATTGCTACTAAAATGCCACGATTGCAGCGTACTCAAATAAATGACAGTAAGACAATTACACGAACTGAGAACCAAACTCGTCATGACCTAATTAGGTACTACGACCCACTCGCTGAAACCTTCGTGGTTAAAACAAAGGGTGGGGCATTTATTACAAATGTAGGATTATTCTTCAGTCATGTGGATGAGGCTATTCCGGTTACAATATCAATACGAACTGTTGAAAACGGTACTCCTACACAGAATATTGTACCAGGTTCTGAGGTTGTTGTATATCCTTCTAGCATTACTACGTCCACAAACGCATCGGTTGAAACTACGATTAATCTTGACCATCCGGTTTACTTGCAAGAATCAGTCGAATATGCGATTGTTATTATGTCGAACTCTGACAAGTATAGAGTGTTCGTTGCTGAAACCGGTGCTTACGACCTTACAACTACTACATATCGTATTATTAAACAGCCTTACAATGGTGTGTTCTTTACTTCTCAGAATGCTTCAACTTGGAGCCCTGAGCAAACTAAAGACCTTAAGTTTAAATTAGGACGTGCTAGCTTTACTGGTTCAAGTGCAGAAATTAACTTAGTGAATGATTCTATTCCACCTAAGAAACTTTCTCCTGACCCAATTGAATTCTTATCTAATCCTACTTCTACTACATGTAAGCTTAGAATAAGCCATAAGAATCATGGTATGTACAATCCAACTAATGCAAACAGTGAACATTCAGTTGTAATCGCTGGAGCAACTGGAACAATTAACGGAGTTGCTTCTACATTAATTAATGGTACTCACGATGTTAATGAAACAGAACTTGATTCATATACAATTACTATCGGTACAGTGGCTGACCCTGCTCAAGCGACTACATTAAATGTTGCGGCTGGTGGAACTAGCATTACTGCAACTGAAAATATGATTTATAACGTGTTAAATGTTGCGGCTCAAACAATTGAGTTTAATGAAGCTACAATCGATTATCACCTTGAAGCAAGAAGCGGTAGTTGTCCTGACCCTGATAGCGGTGTTGTTAATTACAATAACGTTCCAGAATTTCAAATCTTGGGTAACTCAAATGTAATTACTACAGTGCCACTTGTTATTGCGTCTAGTGTTAATGAGACTGCACAATCTTCGGGCAAATCGTTTAATCTTAGAACTGTATTAAACAATAGCGGTATTGAAAACTTATCACCAGTTCTTGATATGAATAGAACCTCAGCAATTACTGTGATGAACAGAATTAATGATGCATCTTCTAATTCGACTGATTATACAGCGCGTGGAACATACATCGCTGATACTGAACCACAAAATACAAGTAATGTTGCCAAGTATATTACAAAGAGAGTAACTTTAAACGAAGAAGCAGAATTGATTGACATATATGTTAATGTGAATAGACCTGATTCTTCTAACATCGATATATACTACAAGATTGCTGATGATGCAACTAGTGATTTTGATTTAGGAAGTTGGGTTTTGGCTACTCCGGATAAAACAATCCCTATTAACAATAATGGGGAGTATACCGAAATGCATTACGAGGTTAATCCCGGCAGCACGTTTGATTCATTCTCAGTTAAAATTGTAATGCGGTCTGAGAATAGTTCGAATGTACCAACTGTTAAAGACTTTAGAGCAATTGCTACAATCTAATGAAAATAAGAATTGAAGATAATATTAACTTAGAGCGGGATTTATCATCCAAAGCTGTTATAAATAATAACGTATCAGGATATAGGTCCCGCTTAAAACAAAAGAGATTGGCTGAAGAAAACCAGTCAGAAATAGAATCTCTTAAGCGCGACATAACTGAAATAAAAAGTATGTTAAAACAAATTATTGGTGGAACATAAATGGCTCATACAAAAGAAACTGCAGTTGTAAGGTCTAATACTTTAGAACAGTGGAGACAGAAAACAAACAAAATCTCCTTCGAACTAGGTTCGGTATCTGAACTAGATTCAAACCTGACGGACAGTATTTTAGAATTTACTGCAACTGAAGGCCAAACCGTATTCTATTCGGATACATTAGCAATCCCATTTGCACCTCAAGAAGAAATAGATAACCTTGCGGGTTCTCTTATCTTAGTACCTGGTGCTACGGTAAACGCGGGATTTGTTGCCGATGAGGTAATATTCCAAGGTACCGAGGGTGCTGAAACGTGGCAAGCTACGATTGTCTCTGTATCTGATGATAAGATTATTGTTAAACAATCCACTGGCAATTATGATGCGAGTGAAGATATTGTATTAGACGATGACACATCTATTACAATTGATGCGGCCGACGTATCCTCTCTTATTGCTGAGTCTTATAGAACAGTATATGCAGAAGTTTATAATGGCTCAACCGAAATAACTCAAGGGATTACAACTTTAGGATTCCATGCTCCTACATACAATTCACGAATTGTGTTAACTGGTTCTCCTACAATCCCAGACTCTTTTATCGAAGGCGCGACAATCTATCAAGGAACTGTCGGGGCTGAAACTTTTACCGGTACTATTCTTTACTCTGAAGGTACCTCAAATATTCATCTCAAAACAAGCACCGGAACCTTTAGCACATCTGCTATGGTTAAAGTCGGAAATGGTGACACTAATAACCGTGTCTTAGCCGCTAATATTTCTACGATGGTACAGGTTGATGAAACCCACGTACGCATGGTTGAGTTACATACTCCCGCGTCTGTTGGTGATACTATTAAGGTTGTATTCTTTACCGCGGTAACAGCGTTGAATGAACTTCAAGACGATATTGGTGTTACTGAGAATCTTACAACTACCGCAACTGATGTTGTAGATGCAATCAATGAACTTGATGCAGAAATTGGTAGTACTTCAGAATTCTCATCAGTATCATCAACAAATAATACTGTATCTACTGCAATCCAGAAATTGCATACAGAGATTGGTGATATCACTTCGTTAGATGCACTGATTACTTCTACTAACCTAGTAGCAGCTTCTAATGAATTACAAACTGATATCGGTGACGTAAGCGCACTCACAACAACTGCACAAACTGTAGTTACTGCAATTAATGAGCATGAAGGTGATATTGGCAATATGTCATTCACTGGTTTAGATGCTAGTGATATTTCCGCTGCTCTTCGTGAAATTAGAGTAGACATTGGTGATGTTACTGCTTCTAATATGGGTACAAGTGCGACAAACTTAACTGGCGCAGTGCTTGAACTAGAAACTGAAATTGATACTCTCAATACTCTTGTTGAGCCTACTCAAGCCTTTAACGCGAACTTTGATTCTACTACTATCATGGATGGTATTAATGAATTGATGACAGACCTCGGTGATGTTACTGCTACTAATATGGGTACTACGGCTTCTACAGTCGTAGGTGCGATGTTAGAATTAGAGGGTGAAATTGATACACTAAACACTAAAACCGGTGTTGCAACAGCCCTAGATACTACAGCCACTGACCTTTCAGATGCAATCAATGAGCACGAGGGTGACATTGGTAATATGACATTTACGGGTCTCACTGCAACCGATATCTCAGCCGCAATCAGAGAATTAAGAACTGACCTCGGTGATGTAACTGCCTCTAATATGGGTACTACAGCAACTAATGCGGTCGAAGCAATCTTAGAGATTGAAACTGAAATTGATACCCTCAATACTCGCGTCGAGCCTGGTCAAGCATTTGATGCTTGGTTTGATTCTACTACTATCATGGATGGTATTAACGAACTTGCTTTAGAGAAATTTAATCTAACTAGTAGTACTGACCAAACAATCGATAGTAACGTAACGTTTACTACAGGTAATACATTAACAATTCCACAAGGTGCGACACTAGATGTATCTCAAGGTTCGATATTAATTGGTGGCGGCGGATCAACATTAACATTTGATACTGCATTTATTGTACTTGGTTCGAATAATAATACTGAAGGTCTACAAATTGATAGATCTGAAATTACCGGCGTTTCAATGCTGCCAACGAACGATGCCAAATTCCAGTGGAATGAAGGTAAAGTCGGTACTGGTTCAAATAATACTTCTCATAGAGCATGGGAAATTGTTGGATTCACAAACGATTCTACTCCTGTTGTTAATACTTCTGATGTTGTTACTTTCTATAATGCTAAAGACCTAATATCAGATAACAGTGAGAGTAACATGTCTGTTACTTGGGATTCTACAAATCAAAACTTTGATTTCTCACTCGATAATAATATAAGTGTTACTAGTGTAACTGCATCCGGAAATGTTGGCGCAGCCACTATGAGTACCGGCACATTATCAACTACCGGAAATGTAACAGTGGGTGGTAACCTAACTGTTAGCGGTACGATGACTACGATTAACACTGAAACCGTTACTATCGCTGATAATATTATTGTATTGAATAGTAACGAAACCGGCACTCCAAGCGAAGATGCTGGTATCGAAGTCGAACGTGGTACTGCTACCAACGTAGCATTAGCCTGGGACGAGAGTGAGGACCGTTGGAGATTCACAAATAACGGTACTACTTACCATAATATTCCAGTTCCAAGTGAATTCGATAACTATTCTTCTTGGACAATTAGAGATGGTGATAGTACCACTTACACAGTTACCTCTGGTGATACTTTACAAATCGCCGAAGGTACTGGTATTAATTCTAACTTTACCGCTGACGACGTTCTGACTATTACTAACACGAAGCCATTTGATAACATTGGTGTAATTGATGGCGATGGTACTTCAGTATCCCTTGCAAATACTAATACTATTAAGTTTCTTGAAGGTAGTGGTACCGGTGCGTCAATCGATATTAACCATACCGATGTTGTTGGACCTGCTTTCGAAACTACGTTTACAGTTAATAACACTGACCGCGGTTCGAGCCAAAATATCTTTAAGAATGTTGCAGTAAGCGGACAAGGTACTATCGTTGCCGATAGCAATAACGACACACTCACAGTAGCAGCCGGTAATGCAATGCTTATTACTACTAATGCTAGTACTGATACTCTAAACATCGCACACGCTGACACATCGACTCTCAACGGAGTGTATGGTGGCAATAATAACGGTATTGTAATTGAAGACATTACAGTTGATAGCAATGGTCATATTACTAATATCGGTACACGAGACCTAGATGGTCGTTTTGATAATTATCAAAATTGGTCATTGTTTGTTGATAACGTTGACAAAGATAACGTAACTAGCGGTGAGAAAGTTGATTTTAGAGCAACTGCTCCGTTAAGTGTTGCACATAGTATTTCCTCGGGTAATGTTCTTACTTGGACACATGATAATTCCGGTGTAACTGCCGGTACGTATGGACAATCTGGCGCAGAAGATGGCTCATACATTAAGTCTATCTCAGTCAACGCAACGGGTCACATTACCGGTGTCACCGCAGATGACTTTGATGACCGTTATGACATGTATACATCTTGGACTGCAAAAGACCATGATGGAACCACATATACTATAACTAGTGGCGATATTCTTCAGTACAAAGAGGGCTCCGGTATGGATGTCAACTTTACTGCGAATGATGTCCTAACATTTACTAACACTGACCGTGGTTCAAGCCAAAATATCTTTAAGAATATTGAAGTAAGCGGACAAAATACTATTGTCGCTGATAACAATAACGATACATTAACGATTGTGGGTGGCGACGCGATAACTGTTACTACTAACTCTAGTACAGATACTCTAGAAATTAAACATACTGATACTTCAAACCAAGCATCGGTTAATAATAGCGCCAGAACTTATATTCAAGACATTACTTTGGATGCATTTGGACACATCACAAATATCAACTCTGCTACTGAGACAGTAGTTAATAGTGATGAGAGATATACTTGGGATTGTGTTGCGGCTGCCGGTAGTAATAATAACCCATACTTAAGAATTGACGGTAGTACTGAAAACCCACAATATGTTCAAGTAAACGGCGGCTCTGGTGTTGTTGTTACAAGAGTTAATGACGCTAGTTTTACTATTGATTCAAAAACAATGGTTACGGACGGTCTCAGTAATGATTTTAATGGTGACGGTAGTGTTAACTCAGCGGATTCTTTAGACCAGCTTAAAGGTAAAAAGTCTGGTACTCCACAAATTGGTGTGTCTGGAGCAGCGGGAACTGGCATCTATCTTAGAGACACTAGAGCAGGGAATGAGGCTGCAGGTCTAACTGATACGATAGGTTCACTCACTATAGGTACTAGTGCTGGTAGCACTTATCATACAAATGCTACTACTTACGACGGTAATGCCATTAACCATTATATTCCTAGTTCAGCATCTGGTGGTGTTTTTAACGTATATTCAGCGGATGGAACTGGCACTGTAACGAACGTATTTTCGATATTGGGTTCAACCGGTAATATTAACCTCAAGTCAGGTGCAACTATTGACGGTGTAGACATTAGTGTTCTTAATAACACGGTTTCTGGATTAGCTCCTCCAGCCATCACCTCAAACGGTTCAACACCAAGTTTAAACAGCGGTATTAGTGCGGCTGAAGTAAGGTCACTTATTGGTGTCGTAAATGATACTGGCACTCCAGCCATTACTTCAAACGGTTCAACGCCGAGTTTAAACAGCGGTATTAGTGCGGCTGAAGTAAGGTCACTTATTGGTGCGGGAACAAGTTCAGCGGCTAATCCAGCCATTACTACAAACGGTTCGACTCCTTCATTAGCCTCTGGTATTAGTGGAGCTGAAGTACGGTCACTTATTGGTGTTGATGAATTTAGTAACAATACTGGTACTGCCCCATATTATGGAGCTAGAGCCTGGTTTGCGGTGACATTTAATCCGGTTGTTGCTTATACTCCAGCTAGTTTCTCTCTTACTGCGGGCGGTAACATCAGTAGTATTACATTGACGAGTACCTCTAGAGCAACAATTAACTTTACTACAAACATGCCATCTGCAAATTATGCGGTAGCGGCAATTGGTAATAGATTTGGAGCTACCGCTGGTAGCACACAAGCCGCAGTAATTATTGGTAATCCTACTAGAGCGGTTGGTTCATTTGAGTTGGCTTTCTACGATAAGATTGATACTGATGCAACAACGAACTTCCAATCGCCGGCTAACTTTAGTGGAATGGTACTTGGATGATAAATAAAGTAAATATTGAGGACAAAACACAATGACAACAGGATTTTATAGTTATGCTTCTGTCGACGAAGCCGAGCAAACAGAAGCAGACAGATTCCCTAATCTTATAGCATGGCCACCTATCGATCCAGATTGGGATGGAGTTGGCCCTAATTTAATGATGCCAAACCCAGAGTGCGGATTGACGATTGAGCAAATTGCTACAAAGGATGTTCCTGAGGGTTCACCATATGTAATTTTAACATACCACGATTTTCCATGGGAAGATAGCTTTAATATGCTTTTTCAATATAAAGCATCATGGAGAGTAAATTTTGCTGACCCAGACGGCGTAGGAGAGAATGATTATC
>Ga0181399_1000572_pt1 | contig 13473 bp, 9 predicted proteins | sample 22SPOviralmetaG_FD_130128 | JGI IMG/M metagenome (GOLD analysis project Ga0181399, IMG submission 130128) | Marine viral communities from the oligotrophic San Pedro Time Series (SPOT) site, San Pedro Channel, CA, USA - 22 SPOT_SRF_2011-05-21 | ecosystem: Environmental > Aquatic > Marine > Strait...
AAATCACTACCAGGCACATTTGAAGGTGGCACAGGAGAGATAGCATATAAATTCATAAAACTATCATCGATTTTTTTAACAACTTTTTTTTCTGCTCTAAATTGACCAGAGTCTTCAAGTTGGTATGTTAAATCATAATTGCTATGTCCATCTAATTTTCTTCTGTTGTCAGTTTTAAATTTACCTTGAGTTGCTTCGATTTGTAGGTCATCATTATCGTTAGATGATGCCGTAAAGTCTGCAAAAATTTTAGTTCCATCTGTAAATTTTTTATCAAGTTCTTTTGCATCAGCACCAAAATTTTTAAGTAATCCTTGTTCTACACCTTCACCTCTAAATTCTCCTGACGCATTAACAGTATAAACTGAGTTTGCTTTTACTTTTATTTTTACTTTACTAACTTTATCTTGTTTAAAACTATCTGCTTTAATTTTAAATCTATGATCACCATTTTTTTCAACAAAGGTAAACATTAATCCTCTGTCAAAACCACCTTGTGTGAAAACCTTGAACTCTACTTCTTTAAAATTTTCTTTTTTGTTAGGGATTTTCTTTACATCTCTTGAACCACCCCATGCCCAGTGCTGAACATCAAATTTAGACGTGCCTTTCTTATCGTCACCAATTATTTCTATTGGTCTTGCTTTTCTTGTATTCCACCAACCATTTCTTAAAGAATTTAAAAATTGCTGGTAAGCAATAATTTCTCTTCTAATTGGGTCAACCTTTAAAGATGCATAAAGAGATGGATCCCACTCTCCTATATCCTCACCATCAGCACCAATTCTTCTACCAAAACTTACAATTTCAGGAGCACAACTTGAAAAATCATATTCTTCAAAATCATCTTCGCTTTCAAATGTTTGTAATGTTCCTACCTTACTAGGAGGACAGAGGCTTGCAATAGCAACAGCGCCAGCACCTACACCATCTAGGTCAACAATATCTACTTGAGGTGCAAATCTATATCCATATCCACCATCTATCAAATCCACTGCAAGAAGTGAACCATCATTTCCAATGACTGGATTAGCAACCGCACCAACTCCACCACCACCATTAATGTAAACTCTAGGTACTCCAGGAGTTCCAGTAGCATCTGGTTTTAATGATCCATCTGGATTGTAAATATCTAATCCAAAAGTATTTTTACTACTATCCTCACATCCACTTGTAGGTATAGTCTTTGGTAGAAGGTCATCGGTAGTGAGATCGTTTACCTCATTAATATTAAGATATCTAATTAAATCTCTATTCTTAAAAATAAACTGAGTCCCAGGATTTAACTGAGCATACTTATTCGCATCATATCTGCTTACACCATCAACGTATCCTCTATTCGTCGAGATATACCCGACTTTGATGTCGCAGATAGTAGCAGGACCAAAGAGGTTGAATGACATTATTGATTATACTTTGTCTTCATATTGAGTATTTATTATATAAGTTCTAAGTCACCTTCGGCAACTGGTTCATTATTTTGAGATGCTTCAAGTGCCGCGTCTATCCCCGTTGGATCCGATCCACTTGGAGCACGATCTTGCTGACCACTGGTGGGTTGAACATAACCAACATCTTCTTGACCTGCAGGAGTCTCAGTGCTAGGATCTGCAACTGCTTTCTCAACTGCTGCTGCGCTTGGAGTTTTAGCATCAGGTTGACCTGCACCACCACCCTGTAGTGTGTAGTAATCATCTACAGGACAATTTGGTTCAAGTTCACAACCAAAAATATTTAGTTTAATATTTTCAAATCCAAATGCTGCAGTTAAACTTCCAGAAATATCTGGTATTTTATTCATTACACCGTCTAATACGCCACTGACATTAGCAAGTTGTTTTTGCATATCATCAAGAAAATTATCCATATTTTCAATGATGGAATTATTTGCCTCATCAATCTCTGGTTGTGCTGATTTAAAAACTTGTGCCGTAATATTTTCAGCATAACAAGCAGGAACTTTAGGTGCTAACCTTCTATAAAGTGCATCATCTCCATTAGCACTCTCTGCTGCACGTTTTGCTTTGTTTTCTAAATCTCCTAATCCTAATGCTTTATCAAGAATACCCTTTAATAAATCACATAGTTTTCCTGTAATTTTATTGTAAAGACATAGGATTAGTTCATTAAGAATTTTTTTCATATCAGCAAACTGATATCTCATACTAGATGGCATTGCTGCAACAACATTAGTCAATGCTTGATTTAATTTTTTAAGGACAAATTCCATCACTTTGTCCATCAAAGGTTTCATATATCTCGCAACTTCACATGCTATATCGTTTAAAACCTTACGAATATCATCGATTACATTTGATACTCTATCAATGTAACTTTGAAATGTGTTGATATATCCTTCTACTTTTTTTACAAGATTATCAAGGGCAGTTTGAATTGCTTTTGAGTTTGACGTTGTAAAACTACAATTGCTGAGTATGACACCCTTCTCCTGATACATGCTATGTCTTTTCGTATCACCTGCTGAAATGACTGTTACATCATCAACACCCTCAAGTGTGGGTCCTGGTTGAACTGGAGCAATTGGAGAATTATCTTTTTTATTTCGATTGCGAATACCCTGAGCAACCCTTTTCTTTTTCAGGTCCTCATATTCAGGACTACCCTTCTCATATCCAAGTGCCTCTGCTTCAGCAATGGCACTTCGCATATCAGCAAACTGCTCATCAGATAGAGGTTTGCTTGGATCTAATCCATAATTATTATTAGCAGATAGTCCTCCATCTTTTTGTGCTGCCTCTTTTATCTTATCAGCAGCAACATCCTCTTTCTGCTTCTCAACAGATTTTGGTTTTGTGACTCTTAGGTCATCATCAGGAACAACTGGATTTGGACCACCCTCTGCAGGGACGTTGGGTGGTGGATTTCTACCCTCAGCAACACCACTAGTAGCTAAAGGTCCAGGTGTGTTATTGCTGACTCTATTATCACCAATCTTTGCCGACAGTGGAACCTGAACATTATGTCCAAGTACACCCATGATGACTGGTATCTGTTGATCCTGCCCATCAAGGAAGAATCCAAACACCATCATACCCTGTCTAAGGTTTGAGGTATGAGAAGTAGAGGTTTGACCACCGCCACCCGTTACTGGATACATTGGCTGTGCCCAGGGCAGTTGATCAGAATCAATGGATTCTTCACCTTGATCATGAAGACCAATAATTCTTACTTTATATCTTCTACCCCAACCATCAGGTTTTTGCGTATCTTTATGTTTTCCCGGCAGAATATTATCTCTCCAGGTGGCATCGTCAGCAATCTGACCAATCCACCAGAGAAAACTTGATCCTAAAAATCCTGGGTTAAATAAAGATCCGCCTTCCATTAATCCTCATAGACCAGACATTCGGGTTCTGATGGGTTCTGATCACAGAACAATTCTAAGTAACTTGGATCGTGATGATCTCCACCCTCAATTTCCTTCTTATGATGTTCTACGTATTCCTCCAAATCATGTAGTTCTCCTTCAATATGACGACGTTGATTAGGAGAGATCATGGGGTTGTCAAGGATTTCTTTATCCTTTGCAATATGAGTTTCGATATTTTCCATTGGTTATTAGCGTTTTTTAGGTTTTCTACCAAACGATTCTCTAACAAGGTTCATCTTCGTTAAAGATTTGTTTGTAGTAATTAAATGACATAGGTCTGATATAATATATAGCCCCCCTTGTTGACGGTCAATTGTGTCATTTTTATTATCTTTAATTTCAGGTGTGTCAACAAAGATAGCATCACCTGCATGAAGTGAAAAGTCCGCAGGTATTGTAATTGTAATCTGCTGAGAGAACAACAAATTATATCTCATCATAGACTGATTATGTATCTTGGCAACCTCAAAGTTTTGATCTCCAGATTTTTCAATTTGTTGTTTTGAATCACCTGTTGGCATTGTGCCAGTATCTAACACATAATAAGTTGTTCTTGAAAAATCCTCGGTTGCATCTGGATTTTTAAATTTGGTATTCAATTCTGGAAGGTTTTTTCCGCCTTTTTTATATGCAGAACTTTGCTCAAAATCTTTTGCCTTAAATTTTGACACTTCATAGTAAGTTGTAAAAGGATCAAACGTAACTATTCTATTACTATAAGCACCTATTTTATTTTTTTGAACGGCATCAATCCTATTATCACTATTCATCGTAAGTGCTTTACCATCATACGATTCTGGCACTGTCGTCCCTCGCGAATCAGGTGTTTCATTGTATATAAAAGACTTTTTTGGTTCTTGATCTATAAGAGTATCAATAGATTTAAAAAAGAATCCATTGTAAGTTTCAAAGAAAAAATATCCAGCACTCTCTCCTAACTTTTGTGTGGTGTCTGACACTGCTTGAGTAGAAAACTTATTCAACCAGAAAAAAGGATGTTTGTTATTTGGAATTTTGTTGCAAGAGTTTGTAGTTGTTTCTATATCCAGTTTCTTTTTAGTGCCAAGACCTTTAAAGTTACCTTCAGTTAAAATACGATTTACAGAGTCAGATATTTTACCATCAAATCTACTAGTGAGATTGACTTTTGTATTCATTATATCTTCAGCAGATACAAGAGTCAGTCCAATCATCTCCTTTCTAGTATCTTCAGATATTGGAGTTGATTTCTTTACATATAATTCATTGTTTTTCTTTGTGCTGAAATCAAGAATATTTTTGTTATTATCCTCAATCTTTAAAGAAACCATCTCCTCACCAACAATTGGAAGACCTGATCTAGCAGTCTTTCCATCAATAGTATCACCAGAGTCAGAATACATTACAGTTGCTTTGACAGTATTATCCATGATACTCTCATAATATCTCAACTCAATAAATCCAAGCAAAAGACTTACACTTTTACCATCTTTATTTGAAGCAATTGTTAAGTCTTTTATAAAACCTGCTTCTGCTGCTTTTCCTACGTTTGCTGTCATTTGATATTACCTCTACACTATTTAACCTTGGAACTCAAGGAATTCAAACGGATCATCAGAACTTGTAGCAGAAAATGATCCCATCATAGCAGGTTCGGGTTGTTGATAATTAGATTGTTGTTGGGGCATAGGGATTGGAATGTTAATCATCTGCTCACCACCCTCATATGAAGCACGTTGTTCAATCGATTTCATATTATATTTTCCTCCAACATATCCACCACCCTCATACGCTATGTGAACGTGATCATCGTGACCACCAGATGGATCATTTCCAGCATGAATCAATTCAACAGGATTTACTCCATTTTTCTGATTAAATTTCTTTATTGCCTCTAGAATTTTTGGTTGCTCATGAGGATATACTCCAATATCAATAGCACGATCATAATTATGATAAGAATTATAGGATCTCTTAAATGATCCACCAAAATCTGGGTGCTCAGTAACTGCTTGGAAATCTCTAGGAGAACTTAATTCTTTATATAAGAATCTACCAAGATTACCAGAAATTTTTGTGCCTTCGCTATCCTCTCTAGAATCTCCTGATACAGTGCCTATATTCACACTCGCTGCTGATGCAGGTTTGTCTGATGCAGCAGGTGCCGCAGAACCATCAGTCGCATCGCTTGTTGTAGATGTAATCTGTGATGCCGATTTTTGTTCTACATCTTTTCCTTGGAATTTTGCGACAATGGTGCCAAGGTCAGGTAGTTTAGATGCCATCGCATCTAAGTTAGATTTTAGACCTCCCAGTCCTAAAGACTTAATCGCTGTCTCCTCACCCTCCTGAATCAGGGGAACAAAATCTCTCGCAAACATGTATGCATCAATACCCATGGAAATTGGTGGACCAGCGGCAAAACCAAACAATCCTGAGATATCAAAACCAGCAGAAAGTAACTCTAATAATGCACCAAAGGTATCACCACCTGCAAGTCTATCATATGCAAATAGTAAATTAAATAATCCACCAACAATAGGGAGTGCCTTTGATCCTACTTTTTTAAGGATACCTGCGGTATCACCGATACCACTAATACCTTTTTTCTTTAAGACTTGTAAGACATTATCAAACCCAGGTATCTTTTTCAATATTCCAGTAACTTTGTCACCAATCTTTTTTGCCTTATCAATAACTGGATCAAGAAAAGGTTTAAGTGGTTCAACAATTTTTTGAACAATAGCATTCTGTGCAGACTTTGCCATGTTTCCAATGGCACCTTTCACACTTTCCATGGCAGATCCAAACTTTCCTTTAAGGGTATTACCAAGACCAGCAACTCTATCAAATGCTGTTCTGGCACCCTTTGAAACATTATTGTATTGCTCGCCAAGGAAATCTCCTAGCTTGCCTAGATTTCCACCAGAAATTTTATTGAGTCCGCCACCAATTGCCTTAAGACCACTTTTGCCAATATCAACAGCAGACTGTCCTGCTTTTGCAAGACCCTCACCTGCTTTTTGAAAACCCTCTCCAATTCTACCAAAGAAACCTTTAGGTTTTGGTTTTGGTTTTACCTTTTTTGCTTGCTTCAGCGCATCAGTAGCACCGGCACCACCCTGTCTTGCCTTATTATATGCTTTGATCTGGTCATCATCCAGACCCATCTTTTTCAGTTTTTTATCAGCCGCAGAGGGAGGTTTAGGTCTTGTTTTAGATTTTGGTTTGACTTTTGGATCTTTCTGCGGTATGGCACCAGCAAGAAGAGAAATTGCAAGACCAACTGAGAAGACAGTATTTAATACCTTATTAAGTGTGCCCGAGAGATTGTCAAATTGTTCTTGTGCTCCCTCGCCAAAATTATCACCTATAGATTTTCTAAATCCATCATAAAAATCATATGCTTTGTCAATGAATGTGACTAAACCATCTAATATCTTACCACCTACATTTAATACAAAGTCTCCTATCTTACCAAGCACTGGCAAGATGCCACTTTTTGCAAGAGTGTCTGCAAAATCAATGAGTTTCATCACCAACATGCCCATCAGCACAGTGCCAATGAACTTAAAGATGCCATCAAGTAAACCAGTCTTGGGCATCTTCAAACCCTTTATATTCTTGGGTTTTTTATCAATCTTTGGTTTTTCTAATTTTGTTTCTTGCTCTGCTTTTCTATCATCACTTTCTTGTTTCTTTCTTTTTTTAATTTCCTCTCTTTTTGCAGCAAGAGTTCCTTTGTAAAACTCATCAATCTGTTTGACGTTTGCTCTTATAGTCTCAAGTATACCAACAATTCCAGAACCTGTTCCTGTTTTTATCTCGGGTGATTTTTTTACTGGAACAAGTGCTGAAGATGGAACAGATACCACCTTTGATTTAATTATTGCACCGCCACCACTACCACCAGATCCACCTCCAGGTGCTATCATTTCTGGTTTTATTTTTTTCTTTCCCCCACCAATTGCTTTTTTAGCAGCACCCTTAACTAAACTACCTCCAACTGCTCTTGCTAGTAATGGTAATGCCATTATCTAACCACTCCTAGAATTTTAGATTTGTTAGGATCACCAAATCCAGCATCAAAATTAGGGAGATCCGATCCAGATGAATCACTAGAACCTTTACTACCCGATGAGGGTGTAGGAATCAAATTGATTTGTGGTTGCATCGGCATGGGTGGTCCAACCTGCGGAGTTTCTTTTGATCTCATTCCTATCTTAGCTGGAGTTGAATTACTATCAGTTTTAGCTACCAATTGATCAAGTTTTCCAGGACCACCAAGATTATTGACTGTATCAGCAGGCAACATATACTCGCCAGGTTGTGCCTTAATCAACTGTCGGTCAGCAGTAGCACCCTTTACATTTTGACCTGATGATTCTTTTACTTCACCACTACTTCTCTTCATGTCTGCCAGGACTGCTTCCCTCATTTCAGGAGGTAGAGCCATGACTCTCTTCATGTTTTCTTCTTGACTGTTGCTGTCTACAACAGTTCCACCCATTGATTTAACAAAAGATTTGGGATCATTTATAGCACCCTGTGCTTTATCAAACATCCCACCAAACATACTCTTTGCTCCTGAGAGCATATGGTTCAATACACCTTTAGCACCACCTTCTTTTGCTGCGCCAAGCATACCTTGAACTTTATTAAATTGATTTGCAGATATTTTTTTACCATCTTTAGAGTACTGCATAGCAGCAGGTTTAGCACCACCTGCTCTTTGAGCGTCCATTCTTTCAAGGATTGCTCTGGTTGCAGGAGGTAAATTCTCTCTACCAACTACTTTACCAGTTGGTTTTGGCATCGTCTTAGGTGCAACTGCTCCAGATGGAGATGAGGTAGAGTATATTTTTTCAAGTTTTTCTTTTAACTTTGCTTGGTATGCACCTTGCCCATGTTTTGCATCATAAGCAGCGATTTTCTCTGGGTTTGTTGACTTCATCAAGTCACCCAATCTGCTCTCAGCAGTATCATTGGGATTTAAATCTCCACCTGATACTTTATCTCTCTGTGCCATCTCTCTGGTCAGTTTGGGAGACATCTTCTCTTGCCCAGCATCACCAACCATGCCACCACCAGCAGCATAAGTTATTCCGTCCATTCTCTGGGGGAGATTAGTGCCACCACCAGCAGCGTTCATAGAACCAAGCATTCCAGAACCATATTTCTGCACGGCACCTCTGCTCATGACAAATTCACCAGGTGCCAACATAGCAGGCACGGTGTCTTTATTTGGTCCTCCACCAGGAACCATACCACCATTCATCATCTGTTTAGGTGCTGGATCATCTTTTGTAAGATCTACATCATCCTCACCACCATCCATCATCCTACCAGCTAAACCAGCAGCACCAACTGCTAGTCCAGCTATTCTTCCCATCGGAGACTTTAAAAATCTCAATAAACCAGGAAGTAATCCAAGAAGTTTTGGTACAAACTTAAATACAATACCTACAATTGACTTTAATAACCCACCCAGTCCTGTGCCGAATAAAAGAACTGCTGTGACAATCGTTGGCCACCAGTCTTTAAAAAATCTAAGAAGACTTTGAAGTTTCTTTTGATTTTCTGGATTTCCCAACCAATCAAGAATACCCATCAAAACTCTACCAAGTATGATGGTTTTGATAAAGTTAAATAACTTTTCGAGTGGTCCTTTAACTGGTTGTATTAATTTACTTCCTAGATTTTTAAGTCCCTCAAATCTTTTCTTCTCTAATTTGTTTTCTGCACCAGTTCTTTTTTTTCTTTCTCCACTCTTCCTCTCATCTTCAGATAATTTTTTAGATATATTATTACTTGCCTTCAAAGAATACAAGATGGACTTAACTGACTCAGAGATGTCAGTTAAAATCTTGATGATAGACTCTTGTTCAGGTCCAGTCTCCTCTGCTACTTGAGGTTCAGCAGTGCCTGGTAAGAGTTTTTGAGGATTAATATTTGTTGTTTTCCCAGTCAGTTTAGGTGCAGACTTTAACGAACCAGCAGATATCTTTGTCGTCTTTGCTTGTGGTTTTCTTTTTCCTTTTCTAATCTTTATAACTTCTTCTCTAAGAGCAGCACTTCTTTCATCACCCTTACCCTTTGTTTTAAACTCAATGGTGGCAATTGCCTCCATTAAGGCACCAAGATAATCCTGTTCGGATAAATCGTCAAGATCTATACCTAACTCAAGAAGTATATCAATAGGATCAAGGGTTTTAGATGCCATTACCTGTTAGCGTTCGCTTGTTGTTGTTTTAACTTTTCATCCTCAAGATGTTGTTGAAGCAAACCAACATAGATGTCTCGTTCCCATGGAATGAGATTCTCAATCTCCGTCAATGAGTATTTATGATACTGCATCAAGGAAAAGTTAAGACGGTAGTAACCCTCCAAACTCATATGAGAGAGGGCTACGCGAAAAAACTTGCTAATCCCTCAAGCACCACCTCACTCTCAACTTTAGTTTTTGGATTCGTAACCTTTATTGTATGAGATAGTTTAGGCATAGTCTCAAAGAATTTTTCAATGTCTTTAAACTGTGCCGAATTCATCTGCTCAAGAAATTCCTTAATTTCTTTTTTTGTGCAGTCCTCTGCTGCCCATACTTCATCTTCACTAAAAATATTATTGACGCATGATGCAATTAAATTAAACGATTGATCCATTGAATTTTCATCATTGAAATCAAAGTTATTTTTAATAAACTCATCAAGTGATGGATACTTCATTTCCATCATCAAGGTATCATCAAGTTTAATTTTATTAGTATGGTCATCACTTTTTTGAACTTGTATATCATCCAAGTCAATAGTCACAGGAACTTGAGTTGCCTCATCATCTGGACAAATTACATTGACCTCAATTTCCTCTCCTACAGACTTACCACGAATATTGAGAAACAGATATTCAATATCAAAAGTAGGGAGTGCCTCTACTTTGATACCCTTCGTCAGGATACAGTTTTTGATTACAGTCTTGATTGCATTTGTAATCTGTTTATTATCTTCACTCTCTAGAGCAATAACCAAAACTTTCTCTTCTTTAACAAGAAAGGGTCTATAATTAATCTCTTGTCCTGTAGATGGCAACTCAAGTGCGTAAGTTGGGGCAGCAATTTTTGGTAAAGGCATAATATCCTATAGTTCTTTCAGTATGATTATTTATTGTGGTTTTTTAAATTTATATTTCCCCGCGAGCAAACGCTTGAAGTTCTGCTGCATATGATTTAGTGACCTGATCACCCACTTTTCCTCTTTTAGCGACATCATCATCTGAGTTGAGAAGAGATGCATTAGATTGTTTTTCACTTTGTTTTTTCAAAGCGGGCGTGGTTTTTGATCCTGGTGATTGTTGAGAGTCAGCAGGAGAACCAATCTCGTTCACAACATATCTTAAATAACTGAACGAAACGGTGCATTTTAAAAGTGATGATGAATCATATGAGACTGGCATTGATGAAATTGTAAATGGATATGCATTCACAAATGTATATTCGATATTATTTGCGTGGTCTCTCTCAAATTTTCTAACTTTTAATCCAGAGGATGATACATATTCATCACTATATCTTACACGATATGAATAATCTTGACTAATAGGATCAGCACTATCAACCCCATCTTGCAACATAATAGCATCAATCCACTTTTCAAAGAAGCGAATAGTCATATATTTTTCAGCATCAACAAAAAATTCTAAGTCAATTCTATCATCATAAACTCTTCTATACGCATGTCTCTGAGTGACACCATGAAAAGTATTGTTGAGTTCAAGGGTCGCAAGATTTGAACCAGGCAAACTCGCATTAGAACAACGAAGATTAAGATTATCTTGTCCTTGACCGATAAAAGCACTTAATCCTAAATCACCTTGAGGGAAAGGTATTTCCACCTCAAAGAATGAAGTTAGAGCGGGTCTTAGTAGACTCTCTTTTATTTTTGATACTGACCTTATCTTAGGCATTTATAAATAATTTTTACCTTATATATTATGTATGCCGGAAAGTATCAAAAGTAAATACAAACCTTCATACCCTAGAAAATATAAGGGTAATCCAAACAATATTATATGTCGTAGTAGTTGGGAACGCAAGTTTTGTAAGTGGTGTGACCTGAATGAGAATATAATTGAGTGGGGAAGTGAGGAGTTTTGGATTCCTTACTTATCTCCTGTTGATAGAAGAGTGCATCGATATTTTCCCGACTTCATAATAAAGGTAAAAGAAAACGCAGGTCAAATTAAAACCTACGTGATTGAAGTGAAACCAAAAAGACAAACCATGGAACCCAAGAAAAAATCAAGGGTAACAAAATCATACATCTATGAATGTAAAACATATGCTGTCAATCAAGCAAAGTGGAAAGCAGCAACTGAATTCTGTGAAGATAGAAGAATTGAATTCAAGATTATAACAGAAGACGAACTAGGTATCAAATGAATCGTATCGAACCAGTCAGGCAAGACATTCAATCTGAGTCTAGTGTTGATGATAGAATGACATTGATAATGTATGCATTGAATGATACTGTAACACCAATTCCTGAAGAAGGAAACATCTGCACTTTTAAATATTTTGCGAAGACTCCTAATATTGAATACGATCAACATCCTCTGGTAGCAGTTACTGATTTATTTGAATGGGGATTTCGTGGAATAAATTTTCACCATCAAGACTATAGGAATTATACATGGCAAGAATTAGGAACACAGGTTTATATTGTTCGACAAGATGAACTTGATGACTTACTGTCCCTAACATATGGAAAATTTGTGCTAAATAAATAAAAACCATATCTAATGGCTGAGTTTAAGGCTGGCACAAGAGAGCAAGTAAAAAATGGACAAGCACAATATGTTGCTGGCGATATTGTATCGAAGGATGCTATCAACACTGTCGGTGCAGCAGCTACTAGAACCAAAGCAGTTACTCAAGTAACTGGAAGATCCGATTCTGGCAAAATTACACATTCACAGACAGTATTATACGTTGAGAAGAATGGAACTTTTCAACCAGCAGCGATAAAAAAAGATAATACATGGTCTTACTCAGATCCAGAGTATCCGTTAATGGCGGGAGTGGCTGATGCTGAATTACAAAAAGATTTAGCAAATTCAAGTTCAACCATAAACAAAACAACTACGAATGGTATACAGGCGGAGTTGGGAAAAAGACAGGACGTGTTGCCAGAAGATGTAGATACAATTCTGCAAGCAAAACAAAATCATGCATCACCTGCAGATGAACCAAGTGGATTAGAGGGGCAACCTCTCAACACAGAGACAGTTCCAATAGAGGACCTACCTAAAAGTCAGGGTGGGGGAAAACCTGGTAATAGTGCAAAAAAAGGAACTAGAAATAAATTTGGCAATCTCAAATATCCCCTGACCATTGGAAGCACCAATATGGATGTGATCAAGTTTAGTATGCTTGAATTTTCACCTAGAAAAGTTACAAAAAAAGGAACAGCATCAGCACTTGGAGGTAGAGGGGAAAATAGAAATGCAATTGGCACTGTGGTTCTCCCAATCCCAGGCACAATCACTGACCAGAATGTTGCTGATTGGGGCGATGGTAGAATAAATCCACTTCAACTTGCAGGACTAGAAATCGCCGGTAAGGCTTTATCACAAGGTTTTGGTGCTGCAGGACAAAATGCTTCGGATATGCTTAAGGGGTTGAGCAACTCTGCAGGACAGGCTAAAGATGTGCTGAAGGGTGTAATCTCTGGTGCTGCTGTTGGTATCTCTGCTGACGAAGTGCTAGCAAGAACTCAAGGTGCTGTGGTCAATCCTAACCTTGAACTTCTTTTTAAAGGACCATCTCTTAGACCATTCAACTTTTCTTTCCAGATGGGAGCAAGAAATGAGGGTGAGAGTGATGAAATCATGAGAATTTTAAGGTTCTTCAAACAAGGTGGATCTCCTCAAAGAACATCAGCACAATATCTAGTTAAAGCACCTCACACTTTCCAAATTGAATACCTACATAGAAGTGAGGATGGTGCCCAAAATAAATATTTGAATAAGATAAAAGAATGTGCCTTGTTAAGTGTGGGTGTAAACTATACACCAAACAATAATTATGCAACATTTAAAAATGGAGCACC
>Ga0181399_1000573_pt1 | contig 13456 bp, 11 predicted proteins | sample 22SPOviralmetaG_FD_130128 | JGI IMG/M metagenome (GOLD analysis project Ga0181399, IMG submission 130128) | Marine viral communities from the oligotrophic San Pedro Time Series (SPOT) site, San Pedro Channel, CA, USA - 22 SPOT_SRF_2011-05-21 | ecosystem: Environmental > Aquatic > Marine > Strait...
AAAGTTTCAGTAACCCTGCCTTCAGGTACTTCACTTCAAAACAGTTCTCTTTCATTAAAATTATTAGGTGATGTTGATGTTACTTCTTTAGATGATGGTGCATTATTGCAATACAGAGCCAGTGATGGTAAGTTCGTAAGTAGAAACGAAATTGTTACTACTACTGGAACTTTAACATTTAACGGCGGAACATTTTAGAGAGTAAATATGGCAACAGTAATACAGATTAAAAGAAGTTCATCAACTTCAGCACCAGGATCACTTAAACTAGGTGAATTAGCATATACATACGGAACAGGTACCCAAGGTAATCTTGGAGATAGAATTTTTATAGGAGAAGGTGGCGTTGATGCCGGAACTGGTGACGCAAACAATGTATCAGTAATCGGAGGTGAGTATTTTACAAATATGTTAGATCACGTACACGGTACTCTAACAAGTAATTCAGCACTTACAGCAGACGCTAACTTAGCAATAGATACAATAAATGTAGGTAACTCACTTTCAGCAGGTGGCGAAATAAGATTTAACGAAGGTACTAACAACGGTACAAACTTCATTGGTTTAAGAGCTCCTAATGCAGTAACAGGTAGTAAAACTTTTGTTTTACCTGACGGCGACGGTACTGCTGGTCAGTTCTTAAAAACTGACGGATCAGGAAATTTAGATTTCACAACTGTTAATCAATTTATTACTTTAGCAGGTGACACAGGTACAGATACTTACAACACTTCAGAAACATTAACTTTTGCTGGTGGACCAGGTTTAGATACAGATGTTACCGATAACAATGTAGAAATTCAGGCAAACTCATTAACAAATGCTAACTTGTCAGGTTCTGCTGCTATTTCAAATGCTAATTTAGAACATCCTACAACTACTTTAGGTAGTTCAGTATTAACTTTAGGTACAACTACAACAGATATAGAAGGACTAACTTCTTTAGTTGTAGATGATATTACAATTAACGGTCAAACAATTACTACAACAGCAGGTAATAAAGATATAGATTTAACACCTCACGGTACAGGTACAGTTACAGTACCATCAGGTTATGAAGATAGAGCAGGTTTTACAGATAATTCACTTGCAAACAAAATGTATGTTGACCAAGTTGCTCAAGGTTTAGATACTAAACCATCTTGTGTACTTGCAACAACAGAAAACTTAACAGCAACTTATTCAAATGGTTCTGCTGGTGTTGGTGCAACATTAACTAATTCAGGTACTCAAGCAGTATTAGTTTTAGATAGTACGGCTGCAAATTTAGGAAATAGAATTTTAGTTAAAGATCAAACAACTCGTACACAAAACGGTATTTACACGGTTACAAGTGTTGGTGGTGCTTCTTCTAATTGGGTATTAACAAGAGCAACTCCAGAAGATCAACCTGCTGAATTATCAGGTGGTGCTTTCGTATTTGTTGAAGAAGGTGTTTTAAATCAAAACAATGGTTATACATTTACACACACAGGTGCTCCTACTTTTGGAACAACTAATTTAGATGTATCTCAATTTTCTGGTGCAGGTCAAATTACTGCTGGTGCTGCTATGTCAAAAGACGGTAATCAATTAGATGTAGAAGTAGATGATTCATCTATTGAAGTAAACGCAGACGCATTAAGAGTTAAGGCATTAGGTGTTGTTGATTCTATGATTGCAAACAACACAATAACAACTAGTAAATTAGCAAACCCTACAATATTTTTTAAAGATGAAACTTCAACGCAAGGTCAAGTTGCTTTAGAAGGAACTTTACAGTTTCTTGCTGGTGAAGGAATTAATACTATTGCAAGTGCTGACACAATTAAAATTGAAGGAGAAGACGCTACAACTTCAAACAAAGGTGTTGCTAGTTTTAAATCAGATAATTTTCAAGTAACTTCAGGTGAAGTTGAAATCGTAACTGTTGACGGAGGAAACTTCTAGTGGGAACAGTAATTAAGATAAAAAGATCAGAAACTCCAAATCAAATTCCAGGTGCTTCTGCTTTAGCAGTACACGAATTAGCAATGAATGTTACCGATGGTAAGTTATATACTAAAACATCTGGTAATGTTGTTAAAGAAGTTGGTGGTGCAGGTGCTGTATCTTTACAAACAGTTACAGACGGTGGTGCCGTAACAGATAATGATATTACTTTAAACGGTGCAAATTTAATTTTTGAAGGTTATCAGGAAAACGCATACGAAACAACTTTAACGGTTGCAGAACCTACAGGAGATAGAGTAATAACTTTTCCTGACGCAAGTGGAGATGTAGCAATGTTAGGAGATTCATTAGCATTCTCAATAGTATTCGGTAGTTAATTATGGCAAGTACATTTAAAAATGCAGGAATAACAGTTCCAGTTGTGGATACATCTGCTGGCAATTTATTTGCCGCTGGTGCAAGTTCAACTGCTGTAATTCACGCATTATATATTTCAAATAAAAGTGAAACTGCTAGTGCTACCGTAAATGTAAAAGTTACAACTGATGGTGGTTCTACTTTTTATCATATAGGTAGAAGTTTAGAAGTTCCACCAAACAATACATTAACTTTAGACAAACCAGTTAATTTAGAGAACAACGATATTGTTAGAGTAACCGCTGATCCATCTCCTGATTCGTCTTCAGTAGATGTTGAGGCATACGCAAGTATCCTTGAATTAACGTAAAAATATAAATAGAGAAAATGGCATATCTAGTAGATCACACACCATCAGCTTCAGTAAAACAGAAATCTTTTAACGGAATTAGACGAACAAAAGATGGTATGTTATACTTAACTTCAGTAAACCCTAACAAGGGTAATGAAACTATTGAAGTATCAAAATTTTATGAAGATGGTAAGTCTGATTTTGTTGGAAGATCAGAAACAGATTACGTAGATGAAAGACTAGAGATGTTTGATGTAAACTATTTTACTTCAGACGGTACGGCATTTGAATTTACAATAGGAACACCTGTGTTAAATGAGTCAAGGATTGCAGTATTTTTAGACGGTGTTCAACAAGTACCATTTTCTGACTTTAGATTAGTTAATAATACAGTAGTTACATTTACATTAATACCAAAGACTGGATTGAGTATCGTAGTAGGACAAGTTAAAAAAAGATACTTCAATAATGATAGTGATAGATTTCAACAAATTAATTTTTCAGTAAATCCTACCACTACTTTTCTTATAAATAATACTAGTGGAGATTTAGTAAAACGATCAAACGCAGGAGTAACAAGAAACGCTGAAGGTTCAGACGATTTTGATACTTTTGAAGACACAACGGCGAGTTCATCTACTACAACTTACCAAAGTGCAGTATAGAAATGAATAATTAGGGAAACAAATGGCAGATTTTAAACTAGGACGACTTAAATTTAAATGGAGAGGTGATTGGGCAATTAGTACAGGTTATGTAATTGACGACATAGTTAAGTACGGTGGTAATTCATATGTTTGTATAGCAAATCATACTTCACCAAATAACGAAAACATTTTTTATACTACTCCAGCAACTTACACTACAAACTGGCAACTACACGGTGAATCACTTTACTTTAAAGGTGCCTATGCAAATTCAACTTGGTACAAATTAAACGACCTAGTATCTTATGGTGGTAAACAATACCGAGTTACAACTGCTCACACATCTTCAAGTGCAGTTTTAGATCAATCAAACTTTGAACAATATTCAGACGGTATCACTTTTAGAGGTGATTACGCTTCTTCAACTCAATACAGATTAAACGACCTAGTTAAATATGGGGGAAGAACATACAGAGTCACAACTGAACACACATCAGCTGCTGGTGGAGATATTAATATAGATTTAGCAAACTTTTCACTTTATAGTGAAGGTGTAGCATTTTTAGATGATTGGGCTGCAACAACTTATTACAGATTAGATGACGTTGTAAAATTTGGTTCTTACCAATATAGATGTATAACTGCTCACACTTCAGGCGCTACTGCTGATGATTTTGCACAGGCAAACTTTACAATTTATTCTGAAGGATTACAATTTGAAGATTCATACAACGCAGGTACAGTTTACTCAAAAGGTGATGTTGTAACTTACGGTGGATATTCTTATGTGTTTATTAATGCTGAAGAAGGTGCAGGTCATACACCTGCCGACAATACTTATTGGGATGTAGTAACTACTGGTTTCAATGCAACTGGTGTTTACGTTCACGGAACATCATACAAAACTGGAGACACAGTTCAATACGGTGGTAATTCATATGTTTGTATTTTATCTTCTACAAACCAATATCCATCAGACGCTGACGGTACAGTTAATGCAACTTATTGGAAAATAGTTGTAGAAGGATTTAAATGGAGAGGTACATATGACGCCGCTACAACTTATTATGTTGGCGATGTTGTTAGATATTCAGCAAACTCATACATTCAATTAAAAGACAGACAAGTAGATGTAACTCCTGGTTCAGACGCAACTGTTTGGACAATTCTTGCACAAGGAGATACTGCTGCTGTATTAACTACTCGTGGAGATATTCTTTACGAAAGTTCTGGTGGTGTTGCAAGATTACCATTAGGAATGCCTGGTGGTGTTTTAACTAATGATGGTTTAGATATTAAATGGAGTGGAATTTCAGGTAAAAATATTTTATGGGTTTCACCAAGTGGTTCAGATAGTAACCCAGGTTCAGAATCATTACCTTACAAAACAATTCAATACGCTGCTACAAGAGCAAAAGTAGATTCAGTAAGAGAAGTAGAAAATGTATCTGGTGGTACTGGTGGTACTGCTAATGTTTATAATGATGTTAAGGCAGTTGCATACAAAGAATTAACAGTTGGTACAGTAACTAGTACAACTGCTTTTGAAATTGCTTTAGGTACTTCAACTTACACTCACACTTATATTACTGGTGGACAAATTAAAAAGGCAGATAATACAAATTTAACAATTACAAATGCACCTTACGATCACACAACAGGTATTGTTACAATCACAACTTCAGGTGTTCACGGATTAACTATTGGCGATTTAATTAGAGTAAGAGGAATAGATTACACTTGTTCAGTAGGTGCAAAAACTTATCCTGCTCTTGGTGCTGACGCTTTCTTTAGAGTAGATACTAATGGTGGTACTGTTGCAGTAGATATACAAAACGGTACACACGATCACAATGCTGGAGACAAATTATATATTGATGGATCATTGATCGGTAATGCTACTGCTCCTCTATTAATGGATGTTAAATCTGTTGCAGGAGATATATTAAGAATTAAAAACGGAACATATTCAGAAATTTTACCTTTAAGAATTAGAGGTGGTATTTCTGTAATGGGAGAAACTTTAAGAAATACAAAAATTACTCCTGCAAGTGGTTCAGGTACACAAATTAAAACAATGAAAATGGTTAGCAATCCATCTTCAGGTAAAACTGATGGAGAATACAAATATCTTCACCCTAGTAAAGTTGAAAAAAGTTTTGTTGTTGCAAGTACACCAGACTCAACAAGTTTTACTGCTGACATTGGTACATCAAGTTTAGTACATACATATATTAGAGGTGGTACAGTTACTAACGCTGCTTTCGGATCTTATACTATATCAAATGTAGTTTACGATAACGCAACAGGTATTGCAACTATAACTACTTCTAGTTCTCACGGATTATCCACTAGTGATGCTATTAAATTAGCAGGTATAGATTTCAGTACACTTGAAGGAACACTAACTGTTCCAAGTGTAGGACAAGGTGCAGTATTTAATGTAACTGTTAGAGGTAATACAGCAGTTGAAGTTAACACATATAACGGTGGTTCAGGATTTAGTGTTGGTGATGTAATCACTTTAAAATCAGCAGATACAGGTGGTAGTGGTGATATAACTTTATCAGTTGGATCAACTGAAGATAATAATGCTTCAAATATGTTTTTATGTAATAACGCAAACAATATTAGAAACTTTACATACGCAGGTTTAGTTGGTAAGAAACGTGCCGGTGGTTTATATCAAGTAACTGTAACAAGTGCTAATGCTTTTACAGTTCCAACAGTAACACACGATCAAATTCACAACTTTGTGAGTGGTGGTAATGTTATTATTGAAGGTGCAGAATCAACAAATGTTTCTGTTGCTAATTACGCATATGCTCACGCAGCTGGAGAAATAACAGTTAACACAAACTCAAATCACGGATTAACAACAGGTGATTGGGTAACTCTTGGAAAAGCAAAATTCAATATTACAGACGTAGGTGAAAGAGTAATACCTAAAGGTCTAATAATGGCTGCAGTTATGTCATTAGACCCTAGTGGAAATATTAAAACTGCTTCTCCATACATACAAAACTGTACTTCAGTAAATGCTGGTGCTTGTGGTATGCAGGTTGACGGTAACCTACATAAAAACACTCATCCATCATCTTACAAATCAATGTTAGGTAATGACTTTACTCAAATCAATAGTGATGGTATGGGTATTCACATCTTAGGAAAAGGTCGTTGTGAGGCAGTATCAGTATTCGTTTATTATTGTGAGAAGGCTATTTACGCTGAATCAGGTGGGTTTATTAGAGGACTAAACTGTTCACACGCATATGGAGAACAGGCTTGTGTTGCTGAAGGTACGGATGAAGATGAAGTTCCAGTAAATATTCAAACTAGAGGTTTGATGTTAAGATATAGTCCAACTGGATATATTGGTGGTGCTACTGTATCAGATATTGAAAATATGCTTACGACACAAGGACAAGGTTCTGCTACAATTGTAGGTAATACTTCAAGTGCTACTGCTACAATATTCAGATTTAATGCTTCATTAAATAATTTACACATAGAAAGTATAACTGGTAACTTTACAGACGGCGAAGTATGTACAATTACTAAAGAAGATACTACTACATTCCAAATTACATTGGCAAGTGGATTTGGTACACCTGCTCAACAAGGTCAAAGAGGACCTTTACTTGCAGTTAAAAACGGAACAACAACTTTAAATGCAACTGGTATAATTAAACTTGCTTCAAATGTTAAATTTACAGGCGATACAAAATATTATAGAGTTGGATTAGTATCTGAAGAAGATACAACAAACGGAACAGCAGTAATCAGATTAACGGAAGATATAGGAACAAGTAAGGCTAAAGACGCAAGTATAGTAACTGAAATTTCAAGTAATTTCTCAAACATTCGTTTAACTGGCCACGATTTCTTATCAATTGGTACTGGTGATTTCATAACTACAAATTATCCAGGAATACCTACACAAGCACCTGACCAAGATGATGAAATTATTGAAAATGATGGTGGTAGAATCTATTGGGTATCTACTGACCAACAAGGTGACTTTAGAGTTGGTGATCTATTTAAAATTGAACAGGCAACTGGTACTGCTACACTAAACGCAGACGCCTTTAACCTTTCAGGATTAAGTGAATTAAAACTTGGATCTATCGGTGCAGAATTAGGTGCCGCTATTAACGAATTTAGTACAGACGAAACTTTAGGTGGTAATGCAAATACGGCAGTACCTACTGAAAACGCTATCTTAGGATATTTGACAAGAGATAAGGCAGGAACTGGCGCTTGGGTTCCACCAACAGGAACAACTTCACAAAGACCTGTAGGTGGTGCATTATACACAGGTGCTATAAGATACAATACATCTCTAGTTGCTTGGGAAGGTTATAACGGATCAAGTTGGACAGGTTTAGGTGGTGGAACGCCATATGTAACTATTGTCGGCGATGGTTCAACGGTAACTGTTGCAGAAAGTAATCAAAGATTTTTAGTTAATACTGCTGCCGCTGAGGCGACAATTCAATTACCGGCAAGTCCATTAACTGGAGACGCAGTTACATTTTTAGATTTAAACGGAACATTTGCTACAAACAAATTAACTGTTGATAGAAATTCACACGATATTATGAACCTTGCTGAAGATATGATAGCAGAAACAGATCACGCAGCCTTTACACTAGTTTATACTGGTGCAATTAATGGTTGGAAATTATTAGAGGTCGCTTAGAAGGATAAATAGAATTATGAGTACACTTACACAGTTCACAGTAACAGGAAAAGAAAAAGATGACTTTTACGCTTTTGGTATTAATTCCGATACGACAGGTCAAACTATTAATAGAACAATAACTAAACTTATAACTGGCGTTAATAGAAATGACAGTATCTATGAATACGCATTGTCAACTGCTTATGACGCTACTAGTGCTACATATACTACTACAACATCTTTAGTTAGAAACGGTAGTGAAACTCAAACTGACGGTAATTATGATTCTGCTCAAAAAGGTTTATCAGATATTCAAGGTATTTCTTTTAATAACAACGGTACAAAAATGTATGCTGTTGACAAATACCACGCAAGAGTTATACAATACGCATTATCAACTGCTTACACTATTACAACATTAACTTACGAAAAAGAAAAAAGTATTAAAACTGAAGGTATAGGACCTGTTGCAATGACTTTTAATAATGACGGTACTAAAATGTTCGTTATTGAAAATTCAGGAAGTGCTTTTGAAACTTCACCTACTATTGCTGCTGGTAATATTAATGAATATGCTCTTTCAGGCGCTTATGATGTTGCAACTGCTACTTACACAAGAAGATTAGCAATAGCAACTGAAGACGCTAATAGTAGAGATTTAAAATTTAATAAAGTTGCTAGAGGTGCTGTTAATCCAGGAGAATTATTATTTGTAGTTGGTGATGATGGAAATGATATTAATGAATATCTATTAACTACTGCTTATGATCTTTCAACTGCTTCATTCGTTGACTCACATTCAGTTGCTACTGAGGAATCAGATCCAAGAGCATTAGAATTTGATGATGATGGAGATAGAGTTTATATTGTAGGAAAAACTGGTAATGATGTTATGGAATATCCATTAGTAACTGGTTATGACATATCTACTACTCAGGCAGTAACTTCAAATCACGCTTTAAGAACAAATAATATTGATCCTAGAGGATTTTCATTTAATGCTGACGGAACAAAAATGTTCGTAGTTGGTACTGGTGGAACACTAGTTGTTGATGGTGGTGATGATGAAGAAACAATTACACATATTGTTAGACCAAGAAACACAATGAAAATGTTAGAAGGTAATACATACGTTTTTGATGTTTCAGATACTAACTTATTACAATCAGATTTTAAATTTTCAACGACCGAAGGTGGAACAAAATCAGGCGGCGCTGAATATACTACAAATGTTACCACTTCAGGTACAATAGGTAATGCTGGTGCAACAGTAACGATAGTAATGCCTAAAAAAGATATTAGTTTATTTACTGGTAGTGCAATAGGAGAATTATTTTACTATGAAAGTAATTTTACAAATACAGGTGGTAAGGCATTTACTCCTGAAGTAAAAGGTGTATTACAGATAACTAAAACTAACGGTGTGGACGACATAGAAACAAGATTTGAAACAAAGAACCAAGAAGACATATTTAAAAACAGTTTCTTTATGCGTGCTGGACTGACTTTTAGTGTTGATAATGGAGACTTGAAAGTAGAATTAAATTAAAAAATAATTTATATTAGAGAGATAAACTTATATAAATATAAATAGAAATAAGGAAAATTAGAATTATGGCAACAATAAATTTAGGCAGAATTAAACCAGTTTTTCAAGGTGCTTATAATGCGGCTACAAGTTATGTAGTTGACGATATAGTTACTTTTGATGGCCAGAGTTTTATCTGTATTTTAGCTTCAACTGGTAATGCTACTTCAAATGCAACCTATTGGACACTAATCGCCAAAAAAGGCGCAGATGTAACACAATTAACAACACAAGGCGATATCCTATATAGAGATGCTACAGGTGTTGCAAGACTTGCCGCTGGTACAGCTGGTCAAGTATTACAAACTTCAGGTTCTGGTGCAAACCCAATTTGGGCAAGTGCAACAGGAATTACTTGGACAACAAAAACTGCTAGTTTCAATGCTGTGGCTGGTGCTGCTTACATTGCAAACACAACGGACTCTGCTTTTACAATGACTTTACCTGCTAGTCCTGCTGACAATGATTATGTTATCATTGCTGACGGATTTGGACAATGGAAAACTAACAATTTAACAATTGCTAGAAACGGAAACAACATCGCTGGTGAGGCTGCTGATCTAGTCGGTGACGCTAAATACGCAAGTTTAAGACTTGTTTATAAAACTACACCAGATGTAACATCTTCTTTCATCGGATGGGTAATAACATAATAACAATGAAGAAGATAAATAATATAAATAATTTAAAACAAAATTTAGGAGAATACTACAATGGCTAGTTTATCAAATTTATTAGGTGGCGGTGGTGCTGGTGCAATAGACCACAGAAAAGAAGGACTTCCATTATTCGGTATATGGGGAGATAACTCTGACCAAAACCACAATGTTAATTACCGAATTTACGATTCAGGTTTCAACAATGTTGGCTCTCCTTGGGCTGCAGTTTGTAACTCAACAACTAACTATCGTTTCGGTATGTTAGGGGACGCTTCACACTCATACAGTTACAATGACCACAGTACAGACGTATCGCATTGTGATTTAACTTCACAAGATTACACAACTTGGACTTGTTACTTAAAATCTATGTATCAAGTTGACCAATATCCTTGGGCACAATACTACACATCTTCAAAAGATGGTTTTATATCTTTCCATTCGTATCACCAAATAACATCTTCATTTGAGTTTACGACTGCTTGGTCTAAATTAAATATGGTACTACCAGAAGGTATTAGACCTAGAAGATTATTCTGTAATAGAAGACAAACAATGAGAGAATTTAACCCAGGACAAGCTGCTGGTAACGGTCCATTTGACCATTACGATTATACTTCTCATATGTTAGATACAAGTCAAACATACGCTACAGGTACTGGATATAACGAGAAAAACAAAATGCTTGTTATGGTTCACTCTGGCGATGAAGGTTCAAATACTTCAAAAGTAATTCACATTTTCAAATCAAGTGTATGTTTAAATCAAGTTGACAGAATTTCTGAATACTTTGCTGCTTTAACATCTACTGAATACTTTACTGACACTTGGTCATCTAACAACAACAGAAATATGACTGTTGCAGTTGGTAATAACGAGTGGGTTGGTTTCGGACACGCACACGGTAACGGTATAAGATATGCTGCTTACAACTGTAAGAACGGAACATCATTAGGAACAACTGCTGCTGCTAGAGTTTTTGGCGATGGTTGGAGAGATTTCAATGGTTCAACAACTACTGCTTATAGTGCTGAACAAGATTCTCAATACTACACTAAATTTAATACAACTTGGGATGGTACTTGGGGAATGATTTATCGTTCTTACTACTACTACGGAGTTGGTATTGACGGTTGGTGTATGAGTTTAGAAAATCCTAGAAAACACATAAGTATTAACCAGACTAAATCAAGTCGTGCTAATCCTTATATGGCTTGGGGTAAAACTGGATTCCACGGTGGCTATTCTGATAACACAGATGGTGAATCTTGGAGAACATATTGTTGGTCATTTGATCCTAAAGACTCAGATCATACAGTAGATACTAAATGTTATTACGGACACGATAACTCCGATAATAGTAACCCGACTAGTAATGGATTCCAATACACTACGGATGTAACTAATAGAACAGGTAACTATTCATTAACTTCATCTTATAACTACTTACACGGTGGATTCTATTCTACTGTTTACCCTCTAATGTGTGGAATTGATTGGTGGGGTAACTACGGTAACGGAGATAGTAGATACGGTGGAAAACACGGTGTTGACCCAACAACTTAATATTAACAATAGAAGGATATAAAAAATGGATTATTATTTTACAACAAACGGTGAACCTTTTACTGGTAATACCGATACAGGTGATGACGCAGTTGCTAAAGGTACGGCAGTTAAAAAAACTGGAATTGCAGATGGTACTGAACCTTGGAGATTATCTTTAGACGGTTCAGGTAATGTGGTTATTTTTGCTGATGGCAAAAGTGAAACAGATGCTCAAACAGATAAAGAAACTGCTAGAACAGCTGCAACAGCTGCTGATAAGGCACACGAAAAAGAATTAGAAGACGCAAGAGCGGCAGAATAATTCTAACCTTAACATTGCTGGTTTTATATTATGGCGTATGACATTAAAGAGCTCACAAAAGAGATTCATCAAAATGCTGAAAGACAAGAGTTTGTAAAAACTCTAATGAGTGGTACGATTCGTCCTGAATTGTACGCTATCTATTTGTATAATCAATTACAATGCTATTCTGTACTAGAGAGGTATGGAATGGCAAACGATTTGTTTAGACAAACGCCTGGTCTACAAAGAGCGGAAAACATACATAAAGATTACGAAAAATTGTGGCCTGATCTATCAAGTCCACCACAAATAACTGCTAGCACAAAACGATATGTAGAACATATTGAATCAATACAAGACGATCCAGAAAAACTATACGGACACATTTATGTTAGACATTTAGGTGATCTATCTGGTGGTCAAATGATTTCTAAAAAAGTACCTGCAAAAAGATTTTATGATTTTTTAGGTAAAGGACAAGAGTACAAAAGAATAGTTAAAGAAATCATAAACGAATATCTAAACACATATCAAATAAATGTTATGGCTGAAGTAACTTATTGTTTTGAATCTGCTACAAATTTATTTAAAGAAATGAACGAAATTGGTAAACCTTTAGTATTAACAAATGAAGTATTTGATGAAGACAATAGAGATACAGAAAATGATCCTTTCAAAGGAACTAGTATTGAAGGTAAAGATTAATGATTTGGGAAAGATTAATCAAACTAGAAAAAGAAATTATAGAAGTTTTAGATAAACATTTAGTTGAATACAAAGAACCAGGTATGGATAGATTTAATAATCCTAACTGGACAAACCGTACTTGGAAGAATAAAAGTATTAGAAGAGCACACGTAGATGTAGTTGACGCTAGAGAATCAAAAGGATTATGGATGGCACATATATGTCTATTTCCTAATACTACAAATGGTGGACCTATTTACGGTTTTGATATTATTGCAGGCAAGAGTAAAGTTACTGGTGCGTTCCACGACTTCTCTCCACTACTTAAAAAAGAACACGCATTAACAAAATACTTTATAGAAGAAAATAAATGGTTTACACCATCAAAGGTAAGAGAATTACCTGATTGGGCAAAGAATATCTTTAGTCCAGGAATGATTGCTGCTGGTAATGTAAGAGAAGAAAAGGAATTAGAACAAATATGTACAATGGGTTTATCAAACTTAAACGCATATATTGACAAGATAGGTGATTATGACAACGATTCTACTAAAGAAGATGTCATAAAAGCACAGAATTATTACTGTATTAATCAACAAAAGAATCCCCATACACCAAAAACAATGCAATCTTTAGGGTTACCTGAAGAAGATATTAAGTTGTTTTGTGCTGATAATCTCTTTCCTACCATTAAATAA
>Ga0181399_1000581_pt1 | contig 13348 bp, 27 predicted proteins | sample 22SPOviralmetaG_FD_130128 | JGI IMG/M metagenome (GOLD analysis project Ga0181399, IMG submission 130128) | Marine viral communities from the oligotrophic San Pedro Time Series (SPOT) site, San Pedro Channel, CA, USA - 22 SPOT_SRF_2011-05-21 | ecosystem: Environmental > Aquatic > Marine > Strait...
TATTAATTCTAAACTAAGAAAATTAGAGTCTGCTGGTAAAACATTTACTTATAAGCAATCAAAAGAAAAAGTATTTACTGAAGGATTTAGTTTAGAAAACCCAGCATTTTTAGCAGGTGGTAAAGTTTTATCTGCTGCAACAAACTTACCTGCAGATAGAGTTGTTCAAAAAGCAGACCATATTTATACAGCTATGCAATCTGAAACAGAATTATGGCAATCTTTAGCGTTAGCCCTTGGGTGGTCTGAATGGGATTTAGGCATGATTGAAAGTCAAACTAAAAAATCTAAAACACCATTAAGAAAAGGAAAAATAAAAAGAAAAAATATAAAAAGAAAATCAATTAAATAAAATGAAAATATCTAATCATATATCTTATAAAGAAGGAACAAGATCAAATACAGCAACCAGAAAAGGTATTGATAATACTCCAGGTTCTTATGAAGAATCTAATATGGTTAATATAGCTATTAATGTTTTTGAACCTTTAAGAGAGTGGGTTGGCGGACCTATTAAAATTAATTCTTTTTATCGTTGCGTTGAATTAAACAAAGCGATTGGAGGAAGTTCAAAATCACAACATTGTGAAGGTAGAGCAATTGATATTGATGACACGCACGGACATAAAACAAATGCTGAGATGTTCAAATATATAAAAGAAAATCTTAGTTTTGATCAATTAATATGGGAGTTTGGTTCAGATGAGAATCCTGACTGGGTGCATGTAAGTTATGTTTCTGAAGATCAGAATAGGAACAGATGTTTAAAAGCTCAAAGGATAGATGGGAAAACTACCTACGCAATAATTTAAAAATGCAAGATTTAAAAATAGTAGTAACTAATGGGTTTGCCTTAGGGTTGAGCATGTCCGACGCAAATGTAACGCTTCAAACGTGCAGTTTAATTTTAGCAATTATATATACTATAATAAGTATAATAAAAAAAATAAAAGACAATGGCAAAAATTGATTTAGATGGTGACGGGAAGGCGGACATAAGTATTAGTCTTCCACAGATTATTACGATACTAGCAATGTTTGCTTCTATAGTAGGTTCCTATTATACTTTAGGGTCTAGGATTGAAGCAGTTGAAGTGTCAACAAAAAAATTAAAAGAAAACGAACAAAAATATACCTGGCCTAATCAAAGAAAAACAGAAGAAGAAGTTAAATCTTTAGAGGCTGAGATGCGAGCATTTATGAAAGATATAGAATATCTTAGAAGAGATATTGATCGCGAAAAAAATGAATAAATAAAATAAAAAAGGGGTAATCTTAATTGACTACCCCTTAATTTTTTATCCATCACAACTTAAACAATCTGGATCCATTGCTTTAGCAGCAATATCACCTCTTAACACTGATTCAGTTCTCATATAGTATAAAGTTTTTATACCTCGCTTCCATGCTTCTAAATGAACTTTATTAATCCATTTAGGATCAGCCACCGATGGAAAAGCTAAATTTAAACTTACTGATTGATCTATATAATCTTGACGTAAGCCAGCCTGATTAACCAACTCTAATTGGTTTATTTCCTTAAATGTTTTAAATACATTTTTAACAGACTCTCCTTCATTTTGATTTAATCTTCCAGCGTGGTCATAAAACCATCCATCGAATTCTTTAATTCCTTGAATGGATCCACCATCTTCCAGAATCTTATCCCAAGTTTCTTTAACATCAATTCCAATTTTTCTTAATACTTTTTTAAGCTCTTTATTCTTTCTAATAAATGTACCTTTAGCAGACTGCTCTGTAAATACATTAGCTGCCCATGGTTCAATTCCAGGTGATACGTTGCCACTTAGTTTACTGTTAGATACAGTAGGTGCTACAGATCTAAGATGTGTATTTCTCATTCCTGTACCAACACACCATAATGGTTCACCATATACTTCAGCTAAATTTCTTGAAGCTCTTTCTGTTTCAATTTTTATTTTACTAAATATTTCACGAGTTTTAAACTGAGCTAATAAACCTTCAAATGCAATACCATTCTGTTGTAACAAAGTATGCCAGCCTAAAACGCCTAAACCTAAAGCTCTACCTTTTTCTGCAGATCTTACAGCATTTTCAAACCCTTTCATATTTTTAGCTTTCTGTATAAACTCTTCAAGCACTCCATCTAAAAACCATATAGAATCATATACTAGATTAGTATCTTTCCATTCATCATATTTAGCTAAGTTAACAGAAGATAAACAACATACAAAGCTGTGTGACTCATCTGTATGCAATGTTATTTCACTGCATATATTTGTCATATGTACTTTGAGCCCATTTGATTTGTATGCTTTCGGGTTATTCTTGTTTGTATTTCCCTTAAAGAGTATATAAGGCTCTCCAGTTGCTTTACGTTTTTGAAGTAGTTTTCCCCACTTGCGTCTTGCTTCTTTATCTCCTTGCTCAAGTCTTCGCATAAACTTGTCACCGACCACAGCGCACTGGTGTAAGTTAAGTGATTGTCTATTGACATCTCCTTTAGGTTCTCTGATCTCCAGCCATTCTTCAAAGTCGGAGTGATCAACATTAATATTAACTGATGCAGCTCCTCTCCTGACAGATCCTTGATTAGTGGCAAGTATTGTTGAATCGTAAATCTTGCAAAACGGCACCACTCCATCACTTGTTCCATTACCTGTAATTTTAGCTCCGGCAGGACGTATCATATTAATTCCGATACCAACTCCCCCGCCGTGTTTAGCTAGTAACATCATTTCTAAATTCTTCTGTCCAATATCATTTATACTATCTGCAACATCAATACCAAAACAACTAATAGGTAAACCTCGATCTGTACCTGTATTAGACAACACAGGAGACGCTAAACATAGCCAACCTTTCCATATGTAATCAAAAAACTTTTCGGCTAATTCTGGCTTATATAAACGCTTCGCAACTGCATTAGCTACTCTCCAATAAGCATCCTTAGGAGTTTCACCTTGTAATAAGTAACCACCTATTATTGTTTTTTTGTAAACCTCTGTATCACCCCATGCTGGGTAATCTTCACCTTTTATCCATTCACTATTCCACATTCGATTTCTCTTTTTGTTTATTCAAAAAATCTGTTTTCATACTCTCCAGTGCCTCCTCGTATCCAGGTATTCTCTTCAAGGTCTCTAGCGTCCCAATCGATAGGTCTTTTAAGTTGTTCATTTCGTGAATCATTTTTTGTGTTACTTGACCCAGTGTTTCTATTTTGTTTCGCATTTCTACGAGTTTGTTTTCTTTCATTTAATTTATTTTTCATTACCAAATATCTTCAAAATCTTCTCCCTCGTTTGCTTTGGAATAATCAGTCGGGCGAACAGCAAAAAAGTCAGTATGAGTATGCCCCCCGGTAAGATGATAGAACCAGTCAAGATTTGCTGCTCCTTTTTCGTTAAACGCAAAGTACTGCCCGAGGTCGAAGTAGCCAAGCTCTTGTAGTTTTTCATTAAGTCTTTTTCTGATAAATTGTTTAAGGTCGTAAGATTTAAGGTTTTCAATGTCTCCTTGCTCGAACATCTTGTCGATATACTTTTCTTCTGCGACAAGCATTGTTTCTGCTGCTTTAATAACATCTTCTCTGCATTCTTCTAATAGGTTGGGGGTTTCTTCACACATATGTCTGAATAGTTGACAACCCATTTTAGAATGTAAAGATTCATCGCGTACACTCCACTTCATTTGTTGTCCTATTCCTTTCAATAAATTACGCAATTGAAAAGAATATAAAACTGCAAATGCAGAATATAAACTAACTCCTTCAGCAAAAGCACTAAAGATTGCTAAAGACTTGCCAATACCAACAGGATCACTACCAGTATAGCTAACAAGATTCTCAAAACGTTCCGCTGTGGCGGGTTCATGTAAAAATGCTTCAAAATTTTCTAAGCCTAATGTTTCATTTAAATAAGAGTAAGCTACTGCATGAATAGTTTCTTGTGAACCAAACATCATAGCCATTTGTTGTATCTCGTGTTTTGGAAACCATGATACAACTTTCTGTGTCCAGTAATCAGATACAGCACATTCTGTTTGAGCAAAGCCTAATAGTATATTTCCTACTAAGTTTTTTTCTGATTCTGTTAATTTTTCATTCCAGTCTTTCACATCACCTGACATAGGTATTTCTGTATGTAACCAAAATGCTTGTGCTTGTTTCAACCATCCTTCAGTATAGTACTGAGGATATTCAAACGGTTTGTAAGCTACTCTTTCATCAAATAATCCCATATTAATTTCTATCTATTTCTAAGCATATATCTACCATAGGCAAATATAATACGTGTTGTACAAAATCTTTCTCATAATAACTTCTTATTCCAAACAATATGCCTGGATAAAGTCCTAAACTAAGTTCCCAATTTGGTATATTAATCATAACATTTTATATTGTATTTATCATGTATCTCTACTAATTCTTTGTATTTTATAAAGCCTCTATTATTAATAGACCACTTAATCCATTTTTCAATCTGTCTTTCTGCATACTTTAACCTCGCTACCTTTTTTGCTTGCTGAGGATTATTTCTATAGTTCTGTCGCATTCTTTTTGATTTTGTGGTTTAAATAAAACATAGCCAGGAAATTGTTCTGTCATAAGTCTTTTAAATAACTTCCATCTTATTGGAAACGATTCGTTTGGTCTACCTTTTGTTTCTATTATAAAATCTTCACCAATAAAATCAGGTGTATACTTTATAGGTAATATTCTTTTACTGCCTCTATTTTTATATTCACCCTTAGAATTAGCTTGTCTTTCATAGCTTTCGTTTTCAAAATGAAAACCATTTATTAAAACAAATGTTTCTCCCTCGTATTTTGCTTTTATCTTAGCTTTTTTTAAACCCATATACATATATCGTTCTAAGCCAGATGCAAAATTATGTCCATCATAACTAATCTTCTTAGCTCTTACAGGGCCCTTCTTCTTACTTCTCTTCTTCCGTAGCATCTTTAATATAACATTCTTCGATTTCTTCACGTAATACCATACGTGTTTTCTCTATATAGTTAACAGCATCCATTAATTCTTCTTGTAAATGATTTAACCAGCCATCAAGTGTAGTATTATTATCATCGTGCATTGTAACACCATACTTTTTAAAGCCTACATCAGATCTTGAGGTTATTTTATTTACAACCTGTTGTATTATTCTATCTCTCATAACTGATCTTTTACAAATGTTCCATTCTTCATTTCACCAGTTCGAGAAGATATTTCATCATAAGCAGACCGAATGCAACTTTCAATGTCAACACCTGCAAGATGGGCGAGATTAGTAAGAACAACAACACAATCACCAATAGCATCAACAATATCTGGTTTGCTATCTTTAAGTATTCCTTGGGATAATTCTCCTGATTCTTCATATAATTTAATTAATTGAGTTTTAACATCTCCTTTATCATAGATACCACGCTCGTCTGCCCAGTCTCTAATGAGTCCAAATATGTTTTCTTCTTTGTATGTTGGTTCGACCATAAAAGCTTCATAAAAAGCTTTATTATAAATGAAAGAACGATCTTCATTGTACATTGATTTTTTTGAGTTAGTGCTTATCCACTTTAAAGTTTCTTCTGTTAATTCAAAATTACCTAAAGATGTTTCCCATTCCATTCCAATAAACTCTATTAAGCTTTCTTTTAAAGAACTTTTAGGATACGGAAATGTTGTTGTTTGTTCTGTTACGTTTACTTTCATATCTGATTTAAATAAATTTTTATATAATGATCGATCAACTCTATACCCGTAAGACTTTTGAAGTTCTATTTCTTTCTTAGATATATAATCAATATCATCGGAAAAATCAAGAACTTCATATTCATTAGGCTTATAGCCCTGCACCAGCGTAACTCTGTTATTTAAATCACGTGTAACGCCTATTTTTTTACCAGGTATATGGTAAATATAATACTTATTATCTGTAATGCTTTCCATTGTTTAATTTTATTTTTTCAATTATCTTTTTACTTCTTTCACTTAAATACTTATACATATAGTTTGACTTTGAAAACCATAGTTCATCAGACTGCAAGTTCTGCTTTGATTCTTGGGTGTGACTCATAATTATTTAATTTAAACATATTAATTGATGGTATAAAAATAAAATCATTTGCGCCTTCCTGTAAATTTAATCCAAAAGATAAATCTAAAGTTGGTAAAGGTTTAAAATCTCTGCTTAGCTGTTCTTTAGCTTGATCAATATGGTTTTTATATAAATGACAATCACCTAGTTGACCTATTAACTGACCAGCTTTATAACCACTACCTTTAGCTAACATTTCTAAAAGCAATCCATACATTGCTATATCGTATGGTAAGCCTAAGAATACATCAACAGATCTTTGTTGCCACATAAGATCCATTACACCATTATTTATATAGACCTGAAAACCATAGTGACAAGGAGGCAATGCCATATCATCGAAATCAGCAGGATTCCAAGCATTAACCATAAGTCTTCTCGAAGACGGATTTTTTTTGATGTCATGTAATAAATTGCTAAGCTGATCCACGCCATTGAAATTTCTCCACTGATAACCGTAAACCTTACCAAGAGTTCCATCTGTCCTTCCTGAGGCTTCATAGTTGGGAGTCCAATAATTAACCCCATTATTAATAAGGTATTGCAAATCAGTGCGACCCTGCAGTATCCACAAAATTTCAGTAAGAGCTGCTTTAAAGCTAACTTTTTTTGTCGTGATAAGTGGGAACCCCGCAGCCATGTCATGCCGTATTGTACGACCAAAAACAGCTCTTGTCCCCACACCTGTACGATCTTCTTTATCTTTGCCAGCATAAAAAACACCCGATAATAAACCTCTGTACTCTTCATCTATATTTATCATAATAATATTTCATTATTTTAAAAGTTTCTTCCCATATAATATCAGCAATATATATATTAGGAGTTAAATTAATTTTCTTATAATTAGGCATAAAAGAAATACCTATTTTCCATTCCTTTGGGTTTGGCCCTTGTTGTGCAGCTATTGGCGATATTATAATACCATTAGTAGCACAAAAGTTATGCCATTTATATTCATCTTTAGAAGGTGAATAATGAGGCATCCATACAGTTTCTTTTTTAGCCATTTAATCCCAAGGCATCTTCTCAGTTTCTAATTGAAGAGGTTCGTGTGGTATAAAGCATCCTGATCGAGGTTCCCATTTGAAATGTGCCTCCGCTCCGTTTTCACCGAGGTTTTGAAACTTAACTTTAAGAACTTTAGCTTTAACAGTTTTATTATCGTAGTCTCTATGTACTAGCAGACCATGATAAGAAGCATCATACCACTCGCCTCCCCCTTTAATATTATACATTGTTGGTTCCTCTATCTTTCCATTTGCATCTTTATACATTTTAGTTGGATGAGCAACTACTATAACTAAAACATCATACTTTTTTGCAAAACTTTCAATCTTAGTTAAGTATTCCATTGTATACTTATTGACATCTTCTGTTTTTGAATCTATGTCACGTACTTTGTTAAAAGGATCAATGATTAAACATTTTATTCCTTTACGCTTAACAAGTTCAGCTCCTTTCCTTAAAACAGATTCTAATGTATATCTGTCCATATCAATGAAGAAAAAATTATCATTAACATGATCAGCAACTTGATTCCATTTATCAGAACCAATTTGATCTTTGCGCGGCATATCTTGCCACACTTTTCTCATTAATTTATGAGCGTGTAAATAAGTAGGTGCATTTTCTGGCGAAGCAAATGCCGTTTTCCAGCCATAGTTAGCGTTATATCCGACAACCATTTGGTCGACGAAATCACTTTTTCCGGAAGAAGGAATACCAGTGACAGTAATAAATTGACCCGTGTATGTTGAAAAGATGTCATCAAAATTTTTAATCCCAATTTGAAATCCTTTTTTAAAGCCATTCTCAACAAAGTCGGTAATTTCTCCTTCAATATCCCTGAACGTAGTAACATTCTCAAGCGGTACTGGTTTTGCTCCACTAACACACTCTGCCAGTTTTTCTTTTCCATATTTTAATAGGTATTCATTTGCGTCTTTGCAATCGTTAAAATTAACAATATAACATATTTCAGCACCTAATCTCCTAACTAGCTCAGCTTGTAATGCTTGCCCAGCTTCATCTGAATCTACACCTATTATAATTTTTTCTTTATCAGAAAAATAATCGATGCAATTATCTAAATAGTCTAAGTTGTTACTATTTAAAGTTGCACCGTTTGGTACAGATATTACATTATGAATACCAGCTTCATAAATAGCCAAAGCGTCCATCTCACCCTCCACAATAACACAATATTCATAACCAATAATATTATTAATATTGTAGAATATTTTTTCGGCACCTTTATATAACTTAAAATTCTTTCTACCATCTCTGTATTTTACATTGATAAGTTCATTACCTAAAAAATAATTAAAGTGTATAGCATTTTCTACCTTTCCAGTCTGCGGCATAAACTCAGGGCCCTCAGTTATTTTGAGAGCCCCTAAAGTTTCCTTGGATATACCACGTGATTCAAACCATTCTTCTACTTTGGTTCCAACATTATTTATTATTTCAGGTGTTTCAGGTTTAATATAAACTTTATCTGAAGAACCTTTGCGTTGGTACGAATGTAATTGAAATGTTTTATCACAGTTGTGACAAGTACCGAGACCCCGTTCCCAATCATAAGAAGCACACTTCTGTTTCTTATTTTCAGGTTTTCTAGTGTGAGAACATACAGGGCATATACCTTGTGATTTCCCAACTGCTAGATCGTATTGATTGAATGTATCAATCAAAAATCCATTGATCTCTGTGTTATTTACCATCTAATCTTCTATTAATGTTACATTACCATATTGGTCTTGCTCTGCATTAACGTAATCTTCTTCTTCCATTAAAACGGTAAATCGTTTTCAGGAGCTGTTGATTGAGCTTGTACAGAAGCTGCTTGGGGTGTTTGACCATCACGAGGTGGTGGTGATGGGAATTGTCCGTTAGTCCAAACAACTTGAGCGTTTCCTAAATAAACTTTTTCAGTCTTCATGTCTCTTTCATCTTTTGATTGAGAAACAATCACAGGACCTTGATTACCAAATTGATCAATCTCATCATTTACTGTAATAGTAATTGGTAAATACTTTCCTTTCTTACCTTCGATAATTTTATCTTTAGGTATTGCACTAAGGTTAATACTTGTTTTAATAATTCCAGCCATTTTAATATGTAGCTAATTGGTTAAACATTCTGCGCAACTGATCTTTATTTGCACCAGTTGTGCGTCGTAGGTTATCTACTGCTTTTACATGGTTGTGTCCATTGTAAAAATTCATTTCACTTGTTGTAATTCCTGTTACGTTACAAGTTCTTTTTCTTGTTCTTGCCATAATAATAAAATTTAAATTAAAGTGTTTGGTTAAAAAAATATTGTGAAGGATCAAAACCTTCAGTCTTGTAAAATAGTTCATAAGCTTCTGTTGCTTTTCTTACTTTATTTAAACCAGATTCGTAAAACTTATCTGAACAATCGTATATACCAATTTGATGAGTGTTCTTATCTATTGCTATAAACAACATATCATATCCAAATATTTTTCTGTAAATATAAGCTTGACTATCGTAATTATAGCGGTAAGCTGAAGATTTAAATTTTAAAACATCTCCAGTAGTCTTCAAATCAATAATTAATTTTTCATTATGATTAACTATATCTGCCTTACCTTTCCAGAAGTTACCTTCTATTTCTTCTATGCCAGGCACTTCATATTCTATTTTGCCTGGACCTTCTATAAAATCCTTGACTATGTTATTAGTCATCATTTTATCTCGCATCAATTCAATCTGATCAACTTCGTGCTGTAATAAGCATAACTCACCTTCAGAAATCTCTTTATATTTCTTTGTATTTCTAGTAGTAGCTTCAATAACTTTATACTTTTTGAGTTTATCTGGCTCAAGTATTGCAGTATGAAAATAACCACCGACTAAAAAAGCGGGGATTTGCTTAGACGGTTTTTTAAAGTCTAAGGGATTGTTAATCAATGCGGAAATGTCTGAGTTACTTAAATATTTTCTGCCAAATTCACCATAGTATTTAGCATCATCTTTAAGTTCATTAACTATTTCTTGTGATTTCATATGATTTTAATTCAGACATATCTGGTACAGATACATCGTATTTACTTGTAATAGTTGCAACATTACCACCTGACTTGATATATGTTATTGCTTTACTCCAGCTTTCAGAACCTTTTAATAGTTTTGTTTTAGATTTTTTACCGTGAGTATTTGTAGCGTCAGCGTCAGCAGTGTCATCAATTAATAACAAGTTACCTAAAGCATACTTCTTACCATAGGATGAAGCAGAACCAAATTGTTGAGGTACTTGCATACCTTTTTGATTTAAGTCTACACCTACAATAGCAGTAGCTTGTATTTTAGAATCACCATCATGAATGCTAGCAACAGATTCAATGATTGGTAATCCTGCAATTTCTTTTAAATTCTCTTCAATTGTAAAATACACTTCGTATTTTTTATTGATAGGTTTTAATGCTTCGAGAATGTCTTCGGCAGATCTGAAGTTGTACTTACCGAAAGAGTTGTAGCGAGATTTTTTTGCTTTAAACTCTTGTTGTATTAAACTTAATTTTTCTTGAATATTCATATTATATATATTACATATTTTAGTGTTAACCTACAGAAAATCAACTACTTGCGAAGGATCTGTAGTCTCAATTAATTTATTAATTGCATCGCGTTTTATTTGAGAAATTCTAACAAAAGCCGCTGTGCCTTTAATATTTAATTTTTCTGCTATTTGATTAGCTGACATTTTATCACAGTCTAATCCATAGCTCATTCTAAGTACATCATATTCTTTTATACTTAGGTTCGCTTCCATTATACTTAAAAGATATTTATTTAAAATATCAATATTGTATTCTTTGGTTTTATCTGGTATTTCATATACCATATTGTTTTCAGGTGATTCATTATCTATACTAGCAAAGATACTATTGAAAAACATTTGAACCATTTTTTCTTCTTGACCTGAATTTTTTCTTATTTCATTTAATTTATGTTCTGGTATTCTTATATTACCTCTATTAATATCTATAGCTCTTCGTATTGCGCCTTTAATACGTTTAGATATAAATGACTTTAAAGTACGTTCGGGATCAACAGAATCGGTTATCTTATCCCATTCAATGTTATCTACTGCATGTATCAATCCTATTGACCCTTCCTGTATAAAATCATTTATACTAAGCACACCTGAAGCTTGCTGTGTTGTTGAAAACTTCCGTGCTATAGTTTCTACTAAAGACATGTGCTTAATAATTAAGTCTTGTCTTTTATCACCTGTATCTGGCTCTTCTCCATATGAATCTATGTCGTGTCTATACCTAACATAATTCTGTATATTATACTTCTTCATTTAATAATATTTTTTCCCTCTTAATCTCAGTCGTTATATTTCTATACACTGTTCTAGTAGAAACTTTCAGTGCTTTAGCTATAGTAGCGATAGTTATTTTACGGTTTGTATCGTGAATATACAACATTGTTTCATAAATATCGTTAGGCTCAGCCATTTTTTTGCGACCTATAAGTTTACCTACTATGCTAAGCTTCTCTGAAGTGCTTAACCCTGAGTGGTCTTTAAATATTATTTTTCTTACTTTATTTTTAGGTGGTTCTTCTAAATCCATTTCAAATACTTCATCAACAGTATTTTTAATTGATGCATCTGTCAATGCTACTGTAATGAACCCATTATCTTTATCCCCTATGAATTGTGCTAACTCTAATATATCATCATAAGTTAGTTGAGGATTTAAATACCATAACACAAGCAGATGCCATTTAAATGATCTGTAAGACGTTATCTTAGCCTTACTTCTGAATAGCTCATAACATTCACGAGTTCCATTCTCATAAAAATTACCCCAACTAAAAATTTCAGAAGGGGTATCAGTGATAGGATTGCGTCTGTATACGATGCGTCTTCGATTTAAATAATCAAGTTTTCTATGCGACATTAGCCTGCTACTATAGTTATTTTATTAGCTATCGTCACACTCTGGTCCGATAACCTCGTAAAGGATTTCTAAATCCTCTAATTCTTGTTTTGTAATATGATCTAACAGATCTTTTGTTTTACCCATTATAATAAAACTAATTTTAAATATTTTTGATATTCTTTCATTCTACTACTTATTTCTTGTAGTTCCTTAACCTTTTTATTTAATTCTTTACCTTTTAGTTCATCAATATTTTTAGCCTTTTGGCTAAGTTTCATGTGTAATGAAAATATATGATACCTAACTGAGGTTACATGTTTCTTTTTTCTTGATACTAATCTGTCTAAAATCATATGTTTTTTCTTTTAATTTTATATAATCAGGTTTTTTTAAGTACTTGTATAATTTGTAACTCATTTTAATATAATTCAATAAATTCTATATCTACTTCTGGTGGATAGTATCTTAATATACCTTCTACCGTTTCATCTTGTGCTTTTTGAGACATCTCTAAATTAATAAGATAATCAAGTTTTTTACCTTTATACTTAACAATTAGTCGTCCCATACGTAAATTTTGCATCATAGCTTTTGTATTTTAGTTCTGATCATTCTGATCTTATTCTTAATCATATTTGCTTTCTCATACTCTTCTTCTTTTACATAAGTATCTAAGAGTTCTTCTAGCTTCATTAATTCAATATGCAAATACTCAAGCTCGTCTACATGTTTAGAATTACCGAATTCATCACTAATTATATAAGTGTTGTTTTCTTTTTCATAACTTTCTTGTTGCTTCATTAATTTTTCAAATAAAGCTTCAGCAATTTTATTTATATCGTCTTCGGTTAAACTCATGCGGTTCTTATTATATTACTATTTATTTTATTTATTTAATAATTCGTAAAGTTCAGACTTGCTTTTAATAATAGCTTCAGCTGCTTGAATAATCTCGTGTATAGCACTTGCTTCTTCATCTGTTATTTCACGGTTTGCAAAGTTAATAGTCTGTAAACCATGTACAAATTTCCAGATTGTGGCTGCTGTTTCAGGTATATTATTTAACATGTTTGAATTTATAATTTCTTAATATATACTTATTTATAAATTTACCTATAGAATGAGAGGATCTCATACCTTGAAATGTAAATCTAGGTACATCCATATAATCATAACGTTTACCGTTGTTGAATGTTATACTCAACAATTTAGTTTCATAATTATAGTCTGCTCGTTTGATTGCTTGTGAATCTACTTTAATTGTTTCTTTTTTTAATTTAATCATAATCCTAATTTATTTATTTTGTCTTCTAATTTATATACTTTATCTAATAATTTATCAAA
>Ga0181399_1000583_pt1 | contig 13337 bp, 6 predicted proteins | sample 22SPOviralmetaG_FD_130128 | JGI IMG/M metagenome (GOLD analysis project Ga0181399, IMG submission 130128) | Marine viral communities from the oligotrophic San Pedro Time Series (SPOT) site, San Pedro Channel, CA, USA - 22 SPOT_SRF_2011-05-21 | ecosystem: Environmental > Aquatic > Marine > Strait...
AATCTTATTAAATAGGTCAACTTATAACTTTATAGGAACTAATACTTCTGATGCTGCTGATAATCAAAGAATGATTTTAGCAGGTGGTGGAGAAGCAAGTCCTTCAAGGGGAGCCCAATTACAGTTATACGGAAATGAATACACAGGACAAGGGGGCAATGCAACGCTTATCACAGGTGGAACTGGTTATATAACATTTTTAACAGGTTCAACAATTACAGAAAGAATGCGTATAGATAGTTCTGGTGACGTCGTGATCGGGACGACTTCAAATAGTTATAATAAAGGAAAACTTACGGTACACAATACTCCAGGTGCTCCAGCTACTTCTGGTACATCCACTACTAATGTTGGTTTTAGGCTTGCTACTACAACAGGTAATAGCCAAGTTATGGATATGGGCATTTATAATGCAAGCCCGTATGGGGCTTGGATTCAAGTTAGTGGTGCTGGCGCAATGGAGACTACTTCACTTTTAGTATTAAATCCAAACGGCGGCAACGTAGGAATCGGGACGGCTACGCCTGGTTCAAAACTTGAAGTTAATGTTTCTGATGACACTTTTAATGATATAGATGTATTAAAATTAAGAAGAACTTGGTCAACCGGGAGTGGAAGCGATAGGGCACACGGTATTTCTTTTAATGATGCAAATTCAGTAAATGCAGCTATTTACGCAGATAGAACAAACAGTGGTTCTAATTATAAAAGTGATTTAGTTTTCATTACAAATACGGGTGCAAGTGGTACAAATACTTCTGAAAAAATGCGTATATCATCAAATGGTGCTATAGGTATTGGTGGTGCTAATTACGGAGCTGCAGGAGAAGTGTTGACATCAAATGGAAATGCTGCTCCAAGTTGGCAAGCTGCAGGTGGATCATCACCTTGGACAACAACTGGTAATGATATTTATAATAACAATTCTGGTAACGTTGGTATCGGAACAACTAGTCCTGATTACTTATTAGATCTTTATAAATCTACAGGAACAACCAGCTCTGCCACAGGAACTACGTTACAAAGGTTATGGAATTATGTAGGTTCAGATTTAAATCAACAAAAAACATTTATAGATTTTGTGTTTCAAGATGACAATGCCAATGAATATCCACAGGTTAGAATAGGTGCAGAGGTTGGGCAAAATGGGGATGCAAATACGCAAGAAAAAGAAGGTTCAGGTGCTTTTGTTGTATATACAAATAATGCTACAGGTGTTGGCCCTGGAACGCCTACTGGTTTAGCAGAAAGATTTAGAGTTGATTACGCTGGAAATGTTGGAATACAAAATACAACACCATCTTCTCACCCTTCAAATCGTAATACATTAGTGGTTGGATCAGGTGTTAACTCTGGGTCTGGAACTGCTGACGCAGGTATAACAATATTTACGGCTCCTTCAGTTTTTCCAAATCAAGATTATGCAACTTTAACTTTTGCTTCAAATACTAATTCATATAATAGTGCTAATTTTGAATTTAAATATTTAAACCGTGATAATAATCAATTTGCAGATAGTAACCCAAGTTTAGTTTTATATAAAGGAACCGACAAGTTCATAGGAATCACAGAACAATCCAATCAATCTTTTATACCAAGAATTGTATTACAACCTAATTATTATAATAGTAGTGTAACTGCTGGAAACTTAGACCAAGCATTAGTAACAATACCATTAAACTCTGGTTTAAATAATCCGGGTGTAGCAATAAATGGAGACAGTTCTGGAAACAGTAATCCTTTTATAGGTATGGTTTCTACATCAAGTAGCTCACAAATAACCACTAAGTTTATTAGATTTTATCATAACACTACTTTATGTGGAACTATTCAAAAAGGATACAATTCTAATTCAGTTCAATATCTTACAACTTCTGATTATAGATTAAAAGAAGATTTAAAACCTTTTAAAGCTTTAGATACTATTTGTAAAATAAATGTTTATAATTATAAGTGGAAAGATATAGAAGGGTATAATGTTAATTACGGTGTGTTAGCTCACGAATTACAAGAGTTAATACCTGAAGTTGTAGCTGGTGAAAAAGATGAAATAAATAAAAAAGGTGAAGAAGAATATCAGTCTGTTGATTACTCAAAACTTGTGCCTCATTTGATTCAATCAATACAAGAATTAAAAGCAGATAACGATAGCTTAAAAGCTAGAATAGAAACATTAGAAAATAATTAATGGCATCATTATCTAATATAAACGGATTATTTGACGTCCATTCCACTGGGGCTATACTTTTTAGTAATACTCATGGAACTTCTGGGCAGATATTAAGATCAAATGGTAATGCAGCCCCAACTTGGGTAGCAGCTTCAACTGTTATTGGTGGACCATATTTACCTTTAACAGGTGGAACATTAACTGGACCTTTATCTGGAACTAGTGCAACTTTTTCAGGTATAATTTATAGTAGTGGTGGTTTTAGAACAGGATCAACAAATTCTAGTTATAATTTATTAACTAGAAATAATAGTAATGGATCTTACCCTTTGTATTGTCAAAACTCTTTGGGGGTTTTTGGTGATGCAGCAATAGCTAGATTTGCATATGGTTCTTATGGTGCCAATACAGGTACTGCTGTTTTAGATGTAAGATCTGGTACTAGTTATTTCAATGATTGTAATTTAGGTATCGGGACGACTTCGCCTGAAAGAATTTTACACGTTGAAAGTGATTCTGTTGCAGCAATTCAATTAGAGAATACTTCAGAAGCAGATTCATTTATAGATTTTAAAAATCCATCAAGAACATTTAGAGTAGGTTATGATGATTCCGCAGATGTATTTAAAGTTGCAGTAACAAACTTTAATAGCAATGCTTTAGTTGTAAATAGTTCAGGAAACGTAGGAATCGGAACGGCTTCGCCATATAAAAAATTAGAAGTTGTTGGTGATTTACAACTTGATGCGTCAAACGCTAGTATGTGGATAAAATCTGGAGCAACTGGCACAAGTGGATTTATAAACTGGACGTTTAATAGTGATGATACAGTTTATAATAAAATAGGGATTGATTATGACACCCGTGCATCAACCGGTTTTCATATTGACACAGGCTATCCTTTAACACTAGACTGTACGAATTATATTGATTTTAAACGAAGTGGTGGAACCTTAGGTAGATGGAACTCAACTGGATTAGGAATTGGAACGGTTTCGCCCTCAAGAAAACTTACTATAGATGGTACTACATCAACTGCAATAAACATAAAATCTAACACTACTAATGGTTTATCGTTTCTTGCATTAGGAGATGCAGATGATGATAACTATGCACAGATTATTTTAGATAATGCAACAAATAAATTACAAATACAAAATGGTGGTGGTTCAGGAATAACTAACAGAGGAATAACATTAGATAGTTCAGAAAACGTCGGGATCGGAACGGCTTCACCTGCTGCATCAGCTAAGCTAACTATAATGGGTAACCAAACTTTTGGTTTACCAGGAAATGGCACAAACACATCTGGTAGATTTATATCTATTGAAGGAAATACTGATAGTAGTGGCGAAGGTTCAAGTAGAATATTTTTCACAGAGCATAATTCAAGCACAGCTGCTATGGACAAATATGGCATGTCATTGGGTTATAGAGGAGGTGGCACTTCTATTGTTGGATCAAGCGGAAATACTTGGACTGGATTAACACAAATTGGCAATGGTCAATGGGGAATGTGGGGCCACAATAACAATGCCGCTGGATCATTAGTTATGTTTGGAGACAGGGCGGCTACTTATGTTAGTATTCCCGGAAAAGTCGGGATTGGGACGACTAATCCTACAGCTAAACTAACTGTTAATGATGGAAATGTTAAGGTTATTAAAAGCATGTTATCCGGGGGAACAGATTTTGATTTTTTACAATTATCTTTTAACGGTGGATGGAGTGGAAACATAGGGGGTTTGGCAGCTATTAACTTTACTGACAGTATAACAGCAACTAATACAGTGGGAAGAATTGGTGTTACATATACTGGATCGCAAGGTAAGTTTGTAGTCACAGATTTATATTCGGGAGGATATGCTGCAAGCGGCGACGTTTTTACGATACAAGCAGATGGTAAAACCTATATTAAAGGAAACGTCGGAATAGGAACTGAAAGTACTACTGTTGGTGGTGTTGGTGGACATAAATTAGTTATTGACGCTACTAGTCAAAATTTAGGCATAAAAACTGCTTCAGGAAGTAATCAAGCTGTAAGGTTTGCAAATGGAAGTACAGCAGTTGGTTCAATAAATCTTACAACTTCTTCAACTACCTATAGCACATCTTCTGATTATAGGTTAAAAGAAGATTTACAAGACTTTGCAGGTTTAGATATGGTTTCTAAAATACCTGTTTATGACTTTAAATGGAAAACAAATGAAAGCAGAAGTTATGGAGTTATGGCTCATGAATTACAAGAAGTATTACCAGATGCAGTTGTGGGAGAAAAAGATGCAGAAGAAATGCAAGGTGTTGATTACTCTAAAATAGTTACTTTATTAGTTAAAGCAATACAAGAACTAAAAGCTGAAATAGAAATATTAAAAAATAAATAATAAATGGCGATAATATATTCATACCCTTTAAACACACCAAAGAGAGATGATTTACTTATAGGTACTATAACTTATGACGAGGATGCTGTAAACCCAGTGCATGGTAATCCAACTGTTAGTTTTACCGTAGGATCTTTACTTGATTTAATCGCTAGTCAAGGTGCAGCGCAAAATTTACAACAGGTTACTAATATAGGTAATACAACAACTAATTCTATTATTATTTCTAATAGTTTAAAAGTTTCAGGTGGTTATTACGATTCAAGTAACCAACCAGGAACAGCAGGGCAATTACTTAGTTCTACAGCTACAGGAACGCAATGGGTTAATGTTGCTGCTCAAGGTGTAACTAGCGTTGGTTTATCAATGCCAGCAGCATTTACAGTCACTAACTCACCTATAACTCAAGCTGGTATACTAACGGTTACAGGCGCGGGGACAGCTGTTCAATACATAAATGGTTTAGGTAACTTAGTTACTTTTCCAACAATACCAACTCAATATGTTTTACCAGTTGCAACAACTGTAGCATTAGGTGGTGTAAAAATAGGCTACACAGAGGCTGGTAAAAACTATCCATTAGAATTAGATAATGAAAGAGCTTATGTAAATGTCCCTTGGACAGACACAATATATACATTGCCTCTAGCGGCAGATGGTATAAGAGGTGGTGTACAAATAGGTTATACACAAACATCAACTAGAGATTATCCAGTTACATTAGCTAGTGAAAAAATGTTGGTTACAGTTCCTTGGAGCGATACGATACAAACAATAGCAGGTACTGGAACAGACAACACTGATTCTGGTGTATTGTTAAGCGATAGTGGTGGAACTGTTTTAATATTAGGCGATGGTAGTGTTACAGCTGCACAAACAGGAAACACAATAACTTTAACTGGTACAGATACTGGTATAACTGGTGTTACTTTGGCTACAGCAGATTCAGCAGGTGCACCTTTAGTTGAGAGTATAGCTAACAGAGAGTTAACTCTAACATCAGCTAAATATATTGGTGGTGCTAATGTAGGTTATGTACCTGAAGGTGGAACATCATCTACTTACTTAAAAGGTGATGGTACTTGGGAAGCAATACCTACAGGTTTAATATTTAAAGGAACTTGGGATGCTTCAGGTGGTAGCGGTGGAAGTCCAGATTTAACTTTAGCAGCTAACAAAGGTGCAGGGTTTTTATGGATATGTGATGTCGCGGGAACTGCTTATCCAAACGGAGGAACTAACGAACCTAGTACTTGGGCTTTAGGAGATTGGTGTGTTTATGATGGAACTGCTTGGACTAGAGTACCTGCTACAAATTCAGGTGTAACCAGTTTAACAACAACTGACGGTACTTTTATTGATTTAACGCCTAATACAGCTACAACTGGTGCTGTGACTGTTACAGCTGATCTAAGTGCTGCTGATGGAAACAACACTGGCACATCACAAAGATTCTTAACAAAAAACAACACTTGGGCGGTACCCGCTTATACAACAGATAACAACACAACTTATACTGTCGACGTACCTTCAGCCACAACAAGTATAAATTTAAAAGGTAGTGATGGTACAGACGATGCTATTGTATTAACGGGTGGAAATAATGTTACATTATCAAGAACAGACGCGAGCACAATAGATATAGCCGCAACAAATACAACATATACAGCGGGGATAGGTTTAACGTTAAATACACTAGAGTTTGATGTTAATGTAGATTCAACTGCTTCAGCTGTGCCAGAAAGTCTTTCAACAACAGCTAATCAAACATATAAGATTCAACTAGACGATCAAAGCGAAAACCTAGTTGTTAATGTGCCTTGGACAGATACATCATATGATTGGGAAATAAAAGATAATCAAGGAACTCCTAGCACTGGTGATGTTGCTAGTGGTAAAACAGTTCAATTTGTTGGAGCAACAGGCGCTTTATCAACTGTATTAACAGATCCTAATAGTGATGGTAATTTTGTAATGACATTGACATCACCTAATGATAATGATGACACACTATATGCTTTAGCTGGAGCTGCAGATGGTACTACTGCTGCTAATTATAATTTAGTTTTATCAGCCGATGGAACAGCTCAAGACACGATGGTGTTTACAAAAGGTTCCAATATTACATTTACAAGAGCGGCAAATTCTTTAACTATAGCTGCTGCTAATGATAATACGTTGTATGATTTAGCAGGTACAGCAAGTGTTACAGCTGGAGAATATAATTTAGTTTTATCGGCAGATTCTACGGCTCAAGATACGATGGTGTTTAAACAAGGTTCAAATGTTACTTTTACAAGAGCAGATGATTTATTAACTATAAACGCAACAAACACTTGGGTTGCTAATGCTGTTACAGTGGCTGGTTATGTAGCCGCTCCCGCCGCTACTGATGCTAATTTAGTTTGGAAAACAGATACTAATGGTAATCCAGCTTGGCGAGTTGATTCAACTGGAGACAACAATACATATACTTTAACAAGTGCTGCAAAGATAATAACATTGAACGATACAAGTACTGGTGCAGCTGCTGGAACTATTACTTTTGTAGATGGTTCCGATATATCTATATCTAGCGCATCAAATAACACAATAACAATAACAAATGATTCACCTGATACAGGTATACCAGCCGTTATATCTGATGGTGCAGCCATTCCAAGTTTGTCTTTTGCTGGTAATGTTACGGCGACTATGGTTAGAACACAAATCGGTGCTGGAACTGGTGACGGTGTTGTTGAAAGCTTAACAACAACTGCTATTCCAACTTCACCTTATATGAGCGTAGCTACACTGAGTGCTGCAGGGGTTTTAAACATACCGAATGTCCCAAGATATACTTTAGACGTAGACCAATCATCTCAAGGTGATAATAATGACCCGTTAATAACACTTGATGCTAGCTCTACAACTGATGATTCTATACAAATTTCAGGAGGGGATCTTATAACAGTAACTAGAGTAGGAGCAGGTGAAATAGAAATTGCTAGTACAGCCGCACCAAATACTGTTTTTGAAGCAGCTGTAGGAACAGGTAATCCACCTACTGGAGTTATAGGTACAAAAGGGTTGGTTCCAGCACCACCTGCTTCAACTTGGCCAAACACAGATAAATATTATTTAACTAGTGATGAAACCTGGAGTATACCGCCTGGGCAAGGTATAATTAGTGAGTCTGTTGGTGTAGCGGATGCAACGGTTAACAACACACCATTAACAGCTGTTATTAATTCTAACTTAAGATCTTTAACTTTATCATCTAAAAAATATAAAGGTGGGAGTTTAGTTGGTTATGTGCCTGATGGTGGAACAAACTCTACTTATTTAAGAGGGGATGGAACCTGGTCAAGTATAGGTTCGCAATTTCAAGGAACATGGGATGCCTCAAGTGGTAGTGGTGGTATGCCATACCTAATACCTCCGCCAATTGGACCTAGTCCTTATAGTAATGGTGATTTTTACATATGTAGTGTTGCCGGTAATGCAACACCTAATGGAGCTAATACAACACCAAACAGCTGGAGTATAGGCGATACGGTTATCTGGAGTGGATCATCTAGTAGTGGGTCATGGACTAGGGTACCAGCAACAGCTTCTGGGGTTAACAGTGTGGATACAACTGATGGAACTTATATTAATTTAACACCTAATTCAGCTAGTACAGGATCAATAACAGTTACAGCCGATTTAAGTGCCGCTGCTACTGGAACCTCTACAATTACAACTAAATTTTTAACTGAAGGTAATAAATGGCAAGTACCTAGTTATATTAATAATACTACTTATTCTTTTTTAGCTGTAACAACAGGAGGTTCAAATACTAATCCAGCTTTAAGATTAGATCCTTTAACTGGAAGTAATAATGATGTTATTTTAACAGGTTCAGGTGGAACAACAATTACTAGAACTGGAAATACAGCTATAACAATAGATTCAGACGACACAACGTATACAAATGGAACAGGTTTACTCTTGTCAGCTACAGATGAATTTTCTATAGACAGTACTGTGGTTACATTAACAGGTACTCAAACGTTAACCAATAAAACATTAACTACACCTGTAATTGATCAAATTTCACCTTCTGCTGGTTTATTACAAGTTGATGGTGCGGGCACTGTTGATGGTGGTATTAAACTAATGTGTTATGATGGAACACATGGTCAAATATTAAAATCACAACCTCATAGTGCAGGTGTCACTAATACAATGTTATTACCAGCCGGTGCAAGTTCAACTTTAGTTTCAGAAGCGACAGAAACTTTTCAATCATTAACAACTACAGGAACTTCAGGAGCTTCAACACTTAGTAACGCAGGCGTTTTAAATATACCTAATTATACCGTAGCTGATACTGGAATAACAAGTGTTACTTTAGCTGTTGCAGCATCTACTGGTGCTCCTTTAGGTCAAGGTATAAACGGTAGAGTTCTTACATTAACTTCAAAGTATTATGCTGGAACCACTAATGTTGGATATGTACCAACTGGAGGAAGTGCTACAACTTTTTTAAGAGGTGATGGATCTTGGGCAACACCAAGTGCAGGTTCAAACTATTTTGTAACAGGTGGAACTTTTAATGATTCTAACGGTGATTTAAGTATAACTGGTAATAATGCTGCTGTTGGAGCTACTATTAATTTAGATGGTAGATATTTAACTTCATATACTGAAACTGATACTTTACAATCAGTTACAGCAAGAGGCGCTTCGTCTTCTATAGCAACTAATTTTACTGGTAGTTTAACTGTTAATGGCACTAATGCTGGGGCTTATTTTTATGTAAGTGGAAATGCACAATCAACCGCTCCACCTACTACTTATGATACTGGTATGGCTATGGTGTGGAATAATTCAGGTGGTTCTAGAGAAAATGAAATATATTATGCTACAGGGTCTGGAGCTACACAATCTGAAAACGATAATGCTTATTTTGCTTTTATAAATAGATTTAATACATCAGGCACACCGGTTGATAACACAACATTAAAACTTTATGGTAATGGTAATTTAGAATTAACTGGTCCAACAGCAACTTCAACTATAGGTAATACATTTTGGAGAATGCCAAAAGTAGCAGCACCAGGCTCGGGTTATTATTTATCAAAAGCTTCAGGTTCTATAAATTTGGTATGGACAGCTCCACCAACTACTGGAACTGTTACAAGTGTTGCAACTGGAAATGGTTTATCTGGTGGTACTATTACTACTTCAGGAACATTAACTATGTCAGGTGCTTACACTGGAGATTTTACAGTTACTGGAGATGTTGTTGCTGATTCATATAGGTTTAGAGCTAATCACTCAAATCCTACAACTAGTACAGCAACTTTTTATGATCAAGCAAATGAAGGACCTACAATATCTGGTTTTGCAGTTTGTTTAAGAACAGGATCAACACCAGCTCAAACAGGTAAATTAAATTCAAGTGGTACTTTTACAGTTTCTGGAGATATTGTAGCTTATGGTTCACCATCAGATATTAGATTAAAAGAAAATATTAAACCAATTGAATCAGCTTTAGATAAAGTAAGTAAACTACAAGGTGTAACATTTGATTGGAAAAATAAATCAGAAGATATACTTGATATAAAAGAAGATATAGGATTTATAGCTCAAGACGTTCAGAAAGTTTTACCAGAACTTGTTAGAGAAAATGATAACGGTATGCTATCAATGAGACATCAAGGTATAACACCAATATTACTAGAAGCTATAAAAGAACTAAAAGCTGAAATAGAGGAATTAAAGTCAAATAACTGTAATTGTAATAAGTAATGGCATTACCAACAAGTGGACCAATATCCGCTACAGCAATAAACCTTGAAGCATCAAGAGTTGGATCTACAACTGGACCTTTAGCTGGAACAGTTGGAACCACACCTACAGCTGTTTCGTTTGTAGGTTTGTATGCTAATTCAACGCCAGTATTTCCACCAATGAATGTTACGCCTTCTTATAAGTATTCTGATTTTTATGGTAGAACATTTGTTGCTGCAACAAGCCCTTGGTGGATAATAAACACTACTTATGCACCTGGATTAAATGGTAAAAAATATACAACTAGCGGAAGCAACGTAGTTCCCAATAATAGTGATCCCTTATCCACATCGGTAATATTAGGTCCATTAGCTCCAGGCGTTTCTCAATCAAATGGTCAATGGAATGCTTGTGGTATTTTAACAATAAATTCAGATGAAGATATGATAATAGTTGGTGGATCTTATTCCACATCCACCAATAGATACTATCCTGTTTGGCAACAATATTTAAGATCTTTTTACACTAGTTCAATTACTAATTCTTTTAGAGGAATGTCTGACAACGGTCACTTTATAGATTATCCTGGTTCAATTAACCACGTAGCGGCTGATGCTATTTATTTACAAGGTGATGAAACTAAGATTTTTTGGTTAGATCAAGAGTTTGCAACAACTGGCGACGACGGTGCTGTTGATATAAGAAGATATGGCATCTTTTCTATAAACACGTCTACATATAATGGCGATACATATCCTAAACTTTGGCAATATACTGGTTGGACTAGACAAATTAATGATAGTACGCACCAACAAGGTTATCATTATTCTCAACCTAGAGCAGCGTCTTTATCTAACGAGTTTATAAATCAATGGGATAATACTTCTGTTTTAGACGAAGATATAATAAATATATATGTTGTTAATCAAATTAAAAACGAAAATTTAGCTAATGACAGAGAATGGAATGGTGGTATTACAAAAATGAAATACGACAAAACAACTAGTACAGGAACCTCAGTTGCTCTTACTACACCAACATTTAAAGTTTGGCAAATAAACCGTGGTGTTGGAACTGGCACTGGATCAAATATGCCAAACTCTAATACAACTGGATTTAATGATATTACTTGTTTTGGAGCATTTGATTCACGTTAAATAAAATAATATGAGTGAGATAAAAATATACGCAGCTGGAACATGTTTTCCACCCATACCTTTGAGCAATCCTATAGCTCCTCAAAAGTTTAGTGTAGGTCACATAGTTAAGTTTGATACGGATTTAAATTTTGAAACTTATTATGATACGTATATGCAAGCCACGACATCAAGCGGTCCTGATAGAAATTTTAATGCTTGTTTTCAAGGTATAGCTAGTAACAATGAAAACGTAGCGGCGTGCGGGGGAACAACAATAGGTAATGGAATTACAACTGTTTCACCTATTCAGCCAGATATAAATGATTGGTACAATCCTCTTACTTTTTTAGTATGTTACAATACTGAAGCTGGAAATCTAACTTCTGTTAAATGGTTTAAAGCAATAGCGTTGTATACTGTTTTTGTTAATAATGCTCCAAATGTTGGTCCAGGAGTTTGGCAGTTTATTGAAATGAATGATGATTATATATATGTTGCAACTCAAAATCAAGAAAATGATCCAGGAGCTGGAGGTCAATTTACATATAATGCACCAAACAATAATCCAGCAGAAACAAGAAGATCAAACCCTAGTGCAACTTCATATAGACAAGTTAAAGCTGTTATAATGAAATTTAAAATTTCTGATGGAAGTGTGGTTTGGGGAAAAATATATACTCTAGGATTAAACAATAGTCCAAACACTGGTTTTACTAGCTTAAAATTATTTGGTAACGCACTTTATGCTGCTTTTTCAGTTACAAGTTCTTCAGGAGGTTTAGATTATATAAAAATTGATCCTTCTAATGGTTTTGTTACAACATCAACTAATATTGTAACAACTACTACTATGAGTGAAGGTACTAGTTCAACTCAATATGAAATATTTACGCAAGCTTCGAATAATGACGCGCTATATGTAACTTTTAATGATGCTTCCGGTACAGATAATGATTATTCTGTTGAAGTTAGTGGCACAACACTAGATAGCACAGGTCTTTCAACAACTGTTTCTGATCAAGTTGAGATTAGAGCAAATACAAATAGCACACAAAGATACGATTAATAAATTAAAACAATAAAAATGGCAATAACTTACAAATGGACAATTAACCAAATGAACGCTCATATACAGGCGGAAGGTGAAGATAACGTAATCTTTACTGTTCATTGGACATACTCAGGTTCTGAAGAATCTGGAGGACAACAATATCAATCGAGTCAAATAGGTGCTCAAAGCTTTACTTATGTGGCTGGAGAACCTTTCACACCTTATTCAGACACTGAAGCTTTTGAAAACATAGTGATTGGTTGGCTAGAAGACGCATTAGACGTGCCTTCTATGGCAGCTGATATTGAAGCTCAAATAGCTAAACAAATAACACCAGTAAACGAAGATTTATACTTCACATGGCAAAACCCACCTATACCACCAGTTGAGTAGTGTAAGTTTTGTAAAAAACAAGTGATAGTATAACTAAACCTATATTGCTAGCGAGGCAATATTAACCAAAAATAAAGTTTAACCCTAAAAACCAAAAACACGATGACTTATTTTTATTCGTTGAGCTCAAGTATGGGCCAACCACAAACACCGCAGATTACCGAAGAAACTATTAAAATCTGGAAACATTTATCCAAAAAGAAACATTGGAGAATAGTACAGCTACCTAATGGTTATTTTCAAACCGAACACCGTGACCTTGTAGAAAAAGACAAATGGTACGATGTAACAAGACGTGAAACTATGGAAGCCGCAGAAGCTGCAATTGACGGTAGTGTTGATCACTATGCAAAAAAAGTAGATTTCTTAAAAGGACCTAAAGTAGTTAAGACGTTTAAATAATATCAATCAATCAAATCAAATTAAATTAAATTATGTCA
>Ga0181399_1000586_pt1 | contig 13288 bp, 7 predicted proteins | sample 22SPOviralmetaG_FD_130128 | JGI IMG/M metagenome (GOLD analysis project Ga0181399, IMG submission 130128) | Marine viral communities from the oligotrophic San Pedro Time Series (SPOT) site, San Pedro Channel, CA, USA - 22 SPOT_SRF_2011-05-21 | ecosystem: Environmental > Aquatic > Marine > Strait...
TCTTTACGGGCAAACTTATCATACTCTTTTGTAAGTGATTCAGATGGATATCGATCAATGATATGTAAAATTAATTCCTTTTCTGTTTTGAAGTTAGAGAATAGTTTTTTGAACATGATGTTTGTTTTGTAAATTTTGATCAACCTACTGCCATGGGAGCATACTCGGAGCGTGGCATCTGCTCTACGTTGTAACCAGTGACCTCAGCACCGTTAGCAATGCGCTCAGACCACTCATGACGTGCTGTGAGAGCAGTGACAGTGCTGTAGGACTTGAGACCATTCTTATTGAATGTGACACGCTTCTGGAAGCGTTTGACGGTGACAATCATGCCCTTAATATCATCTGACTCAGCAATGAATGCCTCAGGGAAGAAATCAACTGTGGTGACGAGTGTGGTGATTTGCATGTGGTGTCCCTCGATTACCTTTATATTATAAGGGTAAACATGCCTTTGGGGGGAAACCTTTGTGACAGTTTACCAAGTGTTCACGTATTGTAAAACAGTTTCAATGTGCGTCCGTCATCTTGGACTGACACTGAAACTTTACTAGCACCGTAGACAGGTATCTGTCTGCCTCCAGGATATGAGATAACTTCAACCCTAGTAACATCATCAAAATCAAACTGTTCCCATCCTGGGACAGATTCAACCATATTATATCCTGGGTTTTTGCCTGGATTAATGTAACTCATGAGTGATTACGTGTTAATACTGCGAAATCTGGTTCCATTAATTCCAGGATTGTTTGCTCCATTTGAACACTATAGTAATAATACTCCTCACAATCTTGAAGATCCTCATTATAGTCTTGAAGATCTTTTAGGAAATGTTTGATGTTGCTCATGGGAATGACCTCAATTACTCATTAACAATATCCCATGGTCACGTAGTGGGAATCATTTGTGTGCCAGATCTTCAACTGTCTCTCTAATTTCTTGTTGTAGTTGTGTTGGTGCTGATGATGGTGTCGGATTAGGATTACTCATGTCTGATTGAATTTGGTTAACAACTTCTAATCCTCCTTTGACTCTGATACGAAAATCTTTTAGTTTTCCTAGTTCTTCTTCTTTTTCAACAATTTCTGCATTGACAGCAGTGAGTTGAGATGTCAAATTAGTCTTGTACTTTTGAAAGTCCATATAAATACGTAATGGTTTACCTAGTTAGCATACCATAAATAAAAGAAAACGGCAACCCCGAAGTTCATGGCACAAAAAATATTTAATAGATTTGGTCTGAGAAGAGAATTTAACCTTTCAGACTTGCCAGATACCAGAACAGCACTTAATAATATATTAAAAACTCCTTCAATGTTATCAACTGAGGTATCTTTTACCTCAGATGATTTGAATCCTATTTTTGGTATTTCTGTAACTGATATCACATTATCTACTTTTAGTGGTCTGAGTGGCACTACCGTAGTATTTACTTTAGTTGATAGTAATGGAGTAATTACTGACGATACTGTAATATATCGACCATTAATTAAAATTAAAACTCAATTAGATTCTAGTTTCTTTTCATCAGGTGAACCATATTTCTTTGGAGGGGATGGTCCAAATGCATATTATTACGATTCAGACGATATTATAAGAGATCCAGAACCATTAGAGTTTAATAAAATATATTCTGCAAATGATATTGTTATTTCTAATGGCAAAGTGTATCGTGCATTAGATACAACATCATCTTCAGTAGATTTAACTCCAGAAGATGAACCCGTTAGTAGATTTCAATATATCCGTGATTGGGAAGGTACGAGTGACACGTATTTTGCAGATACATTTGATGTAGTTACTAATGAAGTGACTACACTCAATGATAATTTTTGGGAGCGTGGATTCTTTGGATTTAGTGAAAAAATTCAAACATCATTTATATCATTATTTGGTGGTGTAAATTGGAAAGGATTCTTCAAACCAACTAGATCTGGTGATACTTCATTCCGAATCAATACTAGTGGATCTAGTGTATTTAAATTCCAAAGTTCAGATTCTTTATCATTCCAATTGGCACGATATGGAAGACCACAACCAGGTATTATGAATACCTTTCAGAATTATATTAATGACCCAAATCTATTGTCTGATTCTGGTATATCAAGATATAATTTGTCTCAAATCGAACAAATTAAAGAAATATATGATGATAATACTAGGCAACTTATACAAGTTTGGTTGCCTAGACGGCAAAAACTTTCACATAATGATTCTATCTATATTGAAGTATCCGAAGGACAATTACCTTCAAAAAAATATACTGTATTAAGTCATAGAACTGGTTCTGATGATAGTAGTCACAGTGGTAGTGATGAAAGAGATTTGATATATTTCTTTATTGAAGTTACTAAAGATTTTAATCTATTAAATGTAAATGTCAATACATTAGATCTTGCTAAAACTGGATCAACTGAAAACCTCAATACTGGCAATATTACCGAAGGACCAGAAGACCTTGGTGGTTTATTGTGTACTATAAGATATAGTCCATACAAAAGAAGAGAATATAAAACATATCTCAATTCAACTTATCATAAATTAGAAATTCCACAGTCAGCATTCACCACTGTTGGAAATAATCTTACTTGTGATGAATTTTTCTATAATCATTTGATGATAAATGATTACATTTATGATTATAGAAAAAGATCTACAGATAATGTACAAGGTGTCAGACGGTTTATTGTCACTGATTTAAATGATGAGACACGTACTGCAAGTTTAGTAATTGATGATACTTATTCTTCAGTCGATGATGATGCTAATAATGATCAATATTATTATTTGACTCCTGGAAATCCGGATGTAATTAGAAATGAAAAAATTGATAATACAAGTGAAGAAATTGATGAGGCATTTAATAGCGGAACTTTAAGTGATACTTTAGATCAAAATGCATTTGATAAATTATTATTTGTTGGAAGATATGGAGAAGACATCACAAGGCAAAAAACTATAGTTATTGATTATTTTGTTAATAAGTATGTTGATTATGCAATTGATTGGTATTTCTATCTCAAAACTGAAGATATTACTTCATCATCAAATAGGAAAATTTGGACGCTGCAAACTAAAAATACAATTGATACCAATTTTAGATCAGTCAATTTCAAATTTTTGTATGATGTAGATTATGATTTTTTCAAAGTGGGAGATTTTAAAATATTTGTAGATAATGCTTTATTATATTCTGGGACAAGTAGAGAGACTGGTATTTCACAATTAGCATTTGGTAAACCTCAACTTCTTAATAAAGGTGATCAATATAGAATTTTATATAGTTTACTACCTATAATTTCAACATATACACCACCTCTCAATTATAATAAAATTGCAAAATCAGGAAATATATCTATTGCTGCTAATTCTAGATTACTTACAACAAGTTCATTTACAAATTTTCAAATTGGTAATTATGTTATTATCAACGACGACGATGGATTTTTAGAAACTTCTATAATTTTACCAAGAAGAAATAGAGTTATTGATACTTTAGGAACTGATGGTATTGTAGTTAGTAAGGATAGTATTTCAGGTTCTAGTAGCATTCCTTATGTCGCTATAGATCATAAAGGATTTGTGTGTACTTGTTTATTAAATACTGGTTCATCTTCTGGAACTTCTCTTGCTGGTAACAGTATTGTCATTTCTGGTCAAATTGATGAAATTAAACTCGGTATGGTAGTATGTATTCAATCTGAACCATCCAGATTAACATATTGTAGGATTACTACTATTGAAGAAATATCTGGAGTCACTAATATAACACTTGATTCTGATATATCCAATGGTACTAATATTAGAGCAATAATTTATCAGGATACAGGTGTAAGTCTTACAGAATCATTGAGTGAATTTTGTGATGGTTCTGTGTGTGCTCAGAACAATTATCAAGGTAGTAGTGTAAAAACAAAATATATTTCTACCGTAGCAGGTACTGGTGCTAGAAATGATAGTTTAGACGTGAGATGGAGAGAATCAAGTTTAACAAATTTATATGATGCTGAAGATACAAGACGTCCACATAGACGTACATATTTTCCAGGTGGTATTTCAGGAAATGGAGATGTTATTGGAGATGATGCTGTAGATTTTAGACTAACTGCAAATCAAGGTCCAAGTGTTGCATGGTGGGTTGATGCAAATGTAGGTCAAACCATAGATGATCAAGCAATACAAAGTAATGGTGTCCCGAATACTTTCAATCTTAATAATGGCACAAGAAGTAAGATATATGGTAGTATGCAAGTTTGGGCAAGGTTTAAGAAAACTGGTGCCGGTGCATATACAACAGGTATAGCAGATGCAATTACAGAAAAATATCCATCGTTCCCAATTGATGATACATTTTGGCCTATTGGCATTGTTGAAGGATTAGTGCGAGTTAATGGTGATTTGAGAACTAATACTGATATAACTAACTCTCACAAATATTACTTTATCGTGAGAGTTAATGAACAGATAAAATCAGTACCAAATGCACAGAACGGATATACTGCTACTTGGACAGATTCGACTACAGCAACTGATGGAACTACCTTACTGCCTGTGACGCTAGACCTTACTGAATTCTCTACTGACAAATGGGATCTTAGAGAAATTGTTTATACACAAGGCAATAATCAAATTAATATGAGGAATTTCTTCGGTACTATTTTTAGCGAATCACTTTTAAATACTAGATTTACTGACCAATCTAATAATCCAACCAGTGCTACATATCGAGATAATTACTATAGAATAACTGGTAATGGATTTGTAATTTCTCAAACATCTGCAGAAGGTAAATTCTTAAATCCAAATAGTTTAATTAGAGATGATGGTAATGGAAATATAACTTATGAATTGAAACCTGGCGAGATTCTTGCACACATTGGAACAACTGGATATTGGACGCATTTTGATACTCTTGAGTCTGCTGTAGATACTCAAGTAGCATTTACATTTAAACCAGATCCTATAGACGGTGCAATTAGTAACCAATCTGCAAATGAGCCAGAGTTGATTAATCTCTTCCCAGGCGTTGGAGGAAAGAGTGCTGCATTTAATAATTTTGGTAATGATACTAATCAACCTAATTATATGCAATATCGTAATCAAGTTTACGAAATTCTTCCAAAGCCTACAGTTGTTGAGAATAGATTTACTGGTATTAGGATGATTAATCCTAATTCTACCACCACGTATACTACACCTGAGGGTATTACTGAATCAGTTAAAACTAATCTTCAAAATGCCACTAATGCATTATCAGTTTATACATTTACTAATACTACGGAGATTAAAGAACTTTGTTGTCCTCCATTAGATACTTCTCCTCCATTTGACAGTTCAGAAATTGGTTTATCTACAACTGCAACATATCCAGATATGATTATTGACGGATTAGTTAATATTAGAAGTTTCTCTGGCAATCATCCTGATAATAAAATTCTTCCCATTGTAAATTCAACAACTTCAGATCTACCAGTCAATGAAACAATTGAACTTTTATTTGGAGATACTAAGTATAAATTATTGATCGGAAATACTATTCCAGGTCCAGGATCTCTCTAAGATTTCTTCATAATAATGAAAAATACTTCACCATTAATAGTGGTGGGTAATTTGAAAGATTCATTATTTCCAACTGTTGTTGTGTTAAAATAGTCACTTAAATTTTGACCACTACCAACAGCATCATAACCCATATTAGCAAGTTCTGATGAAAGTGCTCCGTCTTGTCCAATATTTAATTTTATCTCTGAAGTCCAGAATAAATCATTAATAGTGACATCGAGTGATAATGTCTTCAGTCCGCCTGTAACTTCTCTCCATGGATTATAGTCACTTGAAAATGATCTAGTTTTTCTTGCGAAATCAGATGCAAGTGTATTTGTAACTTGTGACGTTGAATCTGAAATATAAATTCCAGGAGATATGTTATTCGTTAATTGTCCTAAAGAATCATTAAAAGCATCTGGATCATATGATGAAATTAAACCATTTATTTTAATTTCTCGTTTATAGTAAAAATTTCTATCAGATCTATATTTTGTACTTCTTAGAAATAATGATTCATCGACAACATTGGTGATATTGCTTAGTTCTACTGCATAACCATCTACTAAATCATATGAAAAAGATCCTGAAGTATTTAAAGCATTATTGTCACCAAAAAATTGATTTCCATCATCAACAATTTCTGGTGGATTTAAATTTAAAATATTTGTAGTTTCTAATTTATCATCTCTTTCTATAATTAAATCTGATAATAATGATGTAATTACTACATCTTTACCTTCATATGAACTTGTTCCTATTGGGGATTCAAAATTATAATTTTCTGAGAATAGAACTAGAGTTTTTAAAGTTTCAACAGTATTTCTTGGATTTGTTTTTAGAAAAAACTTATCAATAGCATTGGAATCAAACACTGCATATTCATCATCAGAATCAAACACTGGTATAGCATTTACTGGTGTCAATACTGGAGGGTTTGCAGAACTTCCAATTGTTTGATTTGTTTGACTTGAACCACTGATAACAATATCTACAATATATTGCCCATTTGTAAACTCTTTATTGAAAATGGTATATTTAAACTCTGAATTTGATGAACCAACAATTGTATTGTTTACATAATCATTAAGAGATGTAGTACAAGTTAGTTTCGTACCAAATAAAGAAAAATTATCTAATAAATTTATAGTTTGTCCTGCAATTTCTTTAAATAATTTTATATAAGGTTTTACATAAGAAGACTCTAAATCGCTGGGTAATGCATAGTTTGGGTCACTTTTGATTCTAAAATCAATTATGTTTGTATTATTGAATGTTATAGAATTATTAGGTTCTTGTTGAATTAATGTACTAGCAACTTTTCTTTGGTATAAAAATCCATCAGTTGCATAAGTTTTAAATAATGGAATAATTATCGTATAATCAAATAATCCAGTTTCATCAATATCAAAAAACTTTCTATCAATACCAGTAAAATAATTGGCAATCCTAATTCCATTATTTCTTCTCGCATTCACACTGGGAGTATTGTTATTTACATATGTGGTAAACAACGCCTCATATTGTGTATTAGTAGATCCTTCATTGTTTAAATAAATTTCTATCAAATCTGCATCATATGATGTATATACGCCATCACCATCAATATCAAATGTGTCTAAATTTTTAGATATTGTGTTATGTGCAGATTGTAAGCGATTTACATCATATGATGGCAAACTAGAGTTATTTGGTTCATAAAATGCATTTTGATTTGATGTAGAGTCTCTGTTGATTAAATAAGTTCCATTTAATGATGAATTTGTATTATTAACTTCAAGACTAAGTTTTGATGTAGTTTCCAATTTTGCATCATATGCAGAGTTCAATACCATTAAACATTTCCAAGGAAATCCAACAATTCTAATAATAAATCCACTACCACCTGAACCTAATTCGTTACAAGATAAAATATCTCCTTGAATATAGTTAGATCCATTATTTGTGATTTCTACAGATGATACTTCACCAATGGAGTTGACAGTAATATTTGCTGTTGCTCCATTTCCATTTCCTCCAGATAATAATTTATTAGTATATACACCTTCAGTATAACTTTCTCCTCTAATGTAGGATATCTCGAAACCATTAGTACTTGTTAAAATTCCATCAGAATCAAAACCAATATATCTAAATGCAATATCTTTGATTAAATTAATCGGTGTAATTTTAACAATATCTTTGTCAGTATAAGTTGTTGTGCTACTTTTGCCAAATTCTAATCTAGTTCCTGGATTAATATCAGTGGGAGAATTGGATGTACTTGCTGATTGAAGAAATCTATCCCAAAATAAATTAGATTTTCTCGTAGAAGATCCAGCAAATAATCTCAAATCTGCATCAATAGTACCTCCGCCTAGGTTTTGTAAAGATGCTGCTCCATCAGTAACTTCAAGTAAATTTAAAGTTTGTGTAAAACCTTGATTGCCTGCCATTTAAAACTAATCCTAATTTATTCCGTATTAATAATCCAACCTAATGATCTCAACGTTTCTACTGTAACTACTCCACCAGTAATCTGTACATCAAACCCCTGAACCACAGTATCAACAACAAATTTTATCTCTGTTCCTGATGGTGGGAATCCTCCACCAATTAGTGTTTGTGGGAAAGTTATAGTATTATTTATGAAATTAATGGTAACGCTACTAGTAATATCAACATCATCTTGGAATATTTTAGTATTATAAGAAATATTTGAGTTGTTTGGATCTACACCAGTCTTTAAATCTAATTGAATTGGATCTGGACTTGCTATTCCATTAGCACCTTTAGCGAAGAATGTGAATTGTCTGGGTATTGGTTGTGGAGGTGTAATAACAATTGCTTGTTCATTCCCATCAAAATCTGGACTATTATCTCCAGCAGGATTTGGATTTGTAACAGAATTTAAATCAGAATTAACTAAGGGCAAATTTTGTCCATCAGATGTTGGGAGTACTTGAGTTCCGGTTACAGATTGACCATTAATTGTTAAATTAGTTTCTATCGAGTATAATTTATCGCCAACGTTTGCTTCAGGTCTTGTGTCATCATATTCATATATTTGAGTATAAAAGTCTTGAAATTCTGGGTTTGTTTGTAATGGTGGTTGCTGTACAGTAATAGTATAATCATCTGTTGTAGTGGATTGTGTTGGTGTTTGAACTTCAATTTTAGAGGGAGATCCCATATTTCCGCCACTCAAATTAATAACAACTCCTTTTCTTGGAGCATTTGTGTAATTCGCAAGACAATCAAGTAAAATTGTATCTACTGAATTAGTATTAAAATTATTACCAGAAATATCAAGAGATCTTAATTTATTTAAATCTACAATAGATCCTTGAATATAAGAGTTTAAACTACAACCATTTGCAGAAATTGTTCTTATATTTGGAGATCCTGTACTAAAATTTGGAAGATTTCCTGTTAAAGTGTTATTATTTGAAACGCTCAATATAATTAAATTATTCAACCCTTCGTAATCACCAAACGAACTTAATAGATTCTGTCTTAATATTACTTTCTTTAATTGGGGAAGATTTTTTAAAGTTATTTCTCCACTAAAATTGTTTTGTTGTAACCGAATTTCTTCTAATAAATTTTTTCCTTGGAATGATGGTAGTGGTGTACCACCTACAATATCCTCTCCCCAACCAGAATTATATGAAAATAGAAATCTCAAACTTGTCAATCCAGTTATCGAGAAAAACTGACCCTTAAGATATCTACCAGTACTAATAATCTCAAGTCTTTGTAAAAATGGTAAATTGAATGTAGATCCCTGGAATGCTGCAGAACTATATTGTTGAGTAACAGGGTCATAAATTCCAATATTTCTTCCAATATATCTTCCACTCATACGCAAAGTAGTTAAATTAGTACAATCTGCAAACGTATCATCCCAAGCCACAAATCTTCTACCAGAAAGACCATTATTTGTAGTCATTGGTGGTCTGCCACCCTCAATATTTGTGCTTCTTAAGTCTATAGTTCTTAAAACATTGTTTCCAATGAATTTTGGAAGCATTCCATCCATATAAGAAGATGGGAAACTAATAGAATTAAGTTTTTCGCAATTGTTGAATATATACTCTCCTTCATTGGTTGGATATTTTGAAGTAAAAAGATAATTATTAGCATTACTTGGATTGCCATCACCAGTTACTGAATCAACATATCCACCACTAGAAAGTTGTTGATTATATTGTGATGGAATTGTAACTGTTGGTCTTGGTGGAAAATTACTTCTGAATGCACTAAAAGTTCTTAACTGTTGCTTACCAGATAACCCAATCGGAATTGGTAAATTAGTTAAACTTATGTTAATAGTTCTAATATCATCCATGATGTTAAAATTAACAGAACCATCCTGTTCTGTTAAAGATCTTCCGTTACCATTTACGTTAAAATTTCGTAAAGTTGATTTTTCTCCTATTGATAAGTAAGTTGATGGGTTTTTAAAAATAGGATTTAATTTTGTAAATCGATTATCATTTACATTATAAGTTTCGATTGATCGCAATTCAACTCTTGGTGTATATTCTTCATCGTCATCTTCATATTCAAATAACTTGTCATCTTCTACATTAGGATATTTAGATAATGGAGTTTTAAATAGTCTTCTACTATCAGTTTCATAGTGATTATAAATTTTTAAATTAGGACATCTTGTAGAAAGATCAAGAACATCTAATTTTTTACTACTTCCTTTATATCTATTTTCTATAAATCCCATCCAATCTGAACCTTCCACTGGTTCATTTGATGTCGTTGTAGGATTTTCGACGTACACATAAAAATAAGTCGTCTGGTCTGCAGTAAATTCAAGTTTGTCAAAGAATATACCTTCTATTTCAGTAACTTGTGTGGTATCATCTTGTAGAAGAAATCCAAAAGAGTACGTCTGCTTTGCTTGTGAATCACATTCAATTAAATTAAATTCACTCAAAGATGCTCTAATTACAACAAAATTTTCTACATTTTGCCAATCTTGTTCTGCAATATATGTGCCATATATATTTAAATTAGTTAATGTTTTAGGTAATCTACTTGCGGCATAAGTTCCCCAACGTGAATATTCATCAATAGGACTTAAATATAATGGATTTCTACCAAGGTTGATTGTATTTAATGTTGCCAATGGTGCATTTAAACCATCAAATATATAATTTAATTTATTGAAATCAGGAATCGTTTGAAACTTATTTAAGGAAATATTTATGTTCTTCAACTTTAACAATTTGACAGGAGGCAGTTCAAGTATACTTAAAGATGGTAGATTAAGTAGTTCAATATTGTTAGGTGGGAAATATATTTTTAATTCTCTCTCTTTGAATGAACTAGAGTTATAAACTAGAATAGATGTTTTCCCATTAATTAATGTTGGTGTTGATTGGATTTCTGTTGCACTTTCATCTGTATCTGTAATAGTAAAAGTTGGATTTCCTTCTGAAATTGGAATGACTTCCAATTCAGCTCTAATACGTTTAAATGCAGTTAAAAATACAATAGGTATACCACGCATTGCATATACATAACGAGTTTGACCATTAATTTCAATTTCTAATACGTCAGTAGGAATTTCTGTGGCAAATCTAATTGGTTCTGGAGTATCTAAAACATTAATTATAGAGTTAAGATTTCCTGGTTGATAATTAGGTTTTTGACCGATTTTTACTACTCCCTTTACTTGGACTGATCCTCCATAAGAAATTGGTTGTTCAGTATCAGTTACATCTGTCGATGCACTACTCCATGAACTTACTCTGGACGTTGAAATATCACCAAATTTTATATTATCTTCTGTTAGACCAGAACCTGAATTATTTGAAATATATTTAAATTTTATGGCACCACCAGAAATAGCACCATATGATTCAAAATTACCTTGAAGTACATTTTGATAACCTCCAAGACCATCAACAATACCAGAATATAAAGAGGTATCTGATTTTAATCTACTTATGTATCTGGTTAAATTGACATCTAATCCAGAAACATTTTGTAAATCTATTTTAGTTAACTCAGTACCACTAATACCACGAATAACATCTAAATCATCAACATTCAATCCAAGATTTTCTAGACATGCATTTCTAGATAAAACATCTGTAAAATTACTACTTACATTTAAACCAAAAAGTACTGGATTTCTAATAGTCATGTCTACAACTGTTCCGAATAAGTAATATTTACTTGAATATCTATTGGGTTACTTTCTCCTACTGATCTTGCAACTACATATGTTGCTTCAGTATTAGTAATATCTGGAGTGATTACTTTTCTATCAGAACCAAATACATCAGTGAGATCAAAAGTTTTGGTCTCATTATTAATATATAGGGTCGTTAGATTATTGCCTGGTCTCAAAACAGAATTTCCATTTTTGTCAATTTTTGCAGAAGATAATCTATCTACCTGTCTAAATGCAGAAGGTTTTAGTGAATCTAAACCTGTAGGACTTGCGGTGATACTTCCTACTCCATTTGCATTTAATTGTCCAGTTGCTAAATTTGTTTCAATAGTATAATCAATCATTGGATTGTCATTGGCATCATTATTAACTTTCCATTGTGGATTATAGGAAGTAATATCTCCGAGAAAATTCGTATCAGAAATTTCTACAGATCTTAATTCAGCGTCATCTCTCATTAATACAATTGGATATAATGGATATGCGTTATAATCAAAAATTCCTACACCATTATCAGTTACAGTATATGAATTTGGTCTATCAAATCGATCTCCTGTACTATACCATCCTTTAATTGAAACACTTGTGTAACCAATTTCAAATGATAATCCCGCAGTTGCAATTTGATTATTGAGACCTGAATCTTCATAGGAATTTATGAGACTAATACTAATTGGAATTACTCTCACTGTTACTGGTTGGCCGTTGACTGTTGTATTATAACTTTTTTCTGGACCTACAAATCTACATTGTTGTACTACAGATGAACCGTCATAAAAATTAACTATAGGAAAATTATTTTTAAGTACAGCAATTTGTCCTCCTACAGGATCGGCAGAAGACTGAATAATTGTGGTACTAGAAGAACTTAGAAAATAAGAAGAAGAATTTAAATAAGTTAAAAGATCATTGGTATCTGTAAACTCATTCCAAGATTCAGCAGTTTGAGGAAGACTACTAGACAAAACTTCAGTAACCTGTACAACAGTTCTCGGATTTTGGTTAATAGTTGCTTCTGAGCATCTTCCACTATCAGTGCCTGAAGGAGTTGGCACTCTGAAATCTTGAGTCAACGGCAATATTAGGTTTCTCCAACTTTCACCACTCTCAATACCATATCTTGTGTTATAATTAATTACATAATGATGCCACGCGACACTCATGTATTCTGATCGATTTAATACAATTCTATTAACTAAATTCCCGTTTCTAAGTTCTTGTAATGGATTTCCATCATAACCTTTCCATCCAATAAGTTGATCACTACTTAATATTGGTTCAAAAGGAGTAAACCCAATTTCGTATTCTGGAATACTATTATAATCTCTTTTACCAGTTGGATTTAACCAATTAATTCTTGAGGTTGGTCCTGAAATTGGTATATTAGAAGCAGCAACTGCTTTCAATTGTGATAATCTCACGTCAAAAGTTTCTGTAGTAGGTCCAAATATATCTCCAGGTGTAAATGGACTTGTAGATACATCTGACACAATTCTTGTAGGATCTAATATTCTTTCAGTTTCAATACCAAATCTATCATCGTTAACTCTTTGTAATAATCCTACA
>Ga0181399_1000588_pt1 | contig 13281 bp, 3 predicted proteins | sample 22SPOviralmetaG_FD_130128 | JGI IMG/M metagenome (GOLD analysis project Ga0181399, IMG submission 130128) | Marine viral communities from the oligotrophic San Pedro Time Series (SPOT) site, San Pedro Channel, CA, USA - 22 SPOT_SRF_2011-05-21 | ecosystem: Environmental > Aquatic > Marine > Strait...
ACAACAACCCCGGCCCCGACCACCGCCCCCGCCGCCGCCCCCCGTCTCACCCTTCAAGTGGCCCACACCAAAGACGACTTTGTCGAGCTCCTGCCTGCGTTCAAAAAGGCCCTACAGCTGACGGTCGGCCAATCCTACACGAGCATCCAAGTGTGGATCGACGACTCCGCGCGCCGCGACGCTGCCACCGGCACCACGCGCGTGGTCTCGTCCGTGTCCGGGACCGACCGGGACATTCAGGTCCTGACGACCAAGATCCAGGCCGACAGTACGGCCTTCCTGCAGGTCATGAACGAGGAGCTGTCGCGGCAGAGCCTGACCGAGGCCACGCTGCTCAGTGTCACCGACGCCCAGGGCGCGTCCATCGCGGGCGTCGTGCGGGCCCCGGTGACCAGCGACAGCTACACGTCCAAGCTCAAGACGCACATCATCATTGTCATCTGCTTCGGCACGAGCATCGGCGGGGCCCTGGCGGGCGTCGTCCTGTACGCGTCGCGGCGGCGGTTCTGGGTGTTCCGTGAGGCCCCCCTGCGCGACGCCGCGGAGGAGCGCGAGGCAGTGATCCGCGAGCTGGCCGAGGACGTCGAGCTCTCGCCCGCGCTGATGCAGAACGAGGTCGACCTCGAGCGCGCCGTGTCGCCGGACTCGGACGGCCTGGTCAACCGCCGCCCGCGGCGAGTGCCTGGCGGCGCAGCGGCGGTGTGATCTTTTTTTTGACGCCAGCATCGCCCCGACGCGTCGGGGGCCCGGTGCGCGATGTGATGCGGCTGTGCGGGGGGTTTCACGCGTGGAACCAGCGAAGGGTAGCGGTAGGACAGTGATTTTTCATGAGATAATTTGCCCTGGTGCTGCCCAAGCTCTACCCCGAAGCGTCGTCTTGACCTCTCACATCCTCCGGAGTCACCGCCGCCGCCGCTGCGGCTTTCTCCCGCGCCAGCCACTCGGCAATCATCTGCTGGACCACCCGGTTCTCAATCAGCAGCGAGCCCATCGGCAGGTTCGTCTTTGGGCTCGTCACGCGCTCCGCCACGCGCAGCCACCGAACGATGGCGCTCTTTTCGTACGTGTGCCCGTCCTGCGCCACGACCGGGTCGCGCATGACAGACATGGTAATCGGGCAGATAAAGTGGTCGGGTACCGCGCCGGGGTTCGCGAGGAGCAGGCTCTCCTGCCACCGCGCGTCCTCGTCCTCGTCGATCTCGGTGTTTTCGTCGAGCGCGTACTTGTAGTGCAGCGAGCTCGGCTCGGGCTCCGGCGGCGCGAGGAAGGTGACGTCCATGGACGAGGTCGGGCCGTTCATCGGCAGCATCTGCTGCAGCAGCGCCGAGAAGGGCGTCTCCTGCGGGGCGCTGCTGGCAAGCACGATGCGCGGGGAGATAAAGCCGCCACGCGGGGACTGTGCGGGCACAAACAGGAGCGAGCGCCGGACATCGCTCGGGGGCCGAGCCGAGTCGTCGCTGACAACGACTTCCCGCAGTTCCATTGCTTGCGGGTGGGGTCGGTGGCGCATATATAGGTCTGCCCGTGCTGTCACGGCCACACCGCGAGAAGTCTTTCGGTGTACCTTTACGTCCCCACTGCAGCATCATACCATTTTCCGCAGCCTAGTGTCGTCTCTGTATTCCACCGCGTGCTTGAATGTGGCTGGATCAAAGACTTGGGCCTGCTCTTTCTGCAGCTGCTCTCCCGCCAAGGACCTTAAAGTCCACTCAGAGCCTCCTGTAACCCACATGGGTTACACTGGCAACACCAGAGAAAAGTAAAGAACACCCAAATCTACGAATTTTACCATTTCCCAAAAAATGGTAGGCTGCAGTGTGGACTTTAAGGACCGCCGGCGGATTGGTTTTACCAATAAACACCTGGCCTCTCTCTCTGTATTCCACCATGAATGACAAGAGGCCCTACGTCGCCAAAGACTAAAGACCGAGTTTCAAATCAAAAACACAAAGACAAACACCAAACAAAAACTTCAGAAAATGCCACTCCACGTCGCCATGCCCTTGTCCGCCGCAACCTTTCGGCGCTTCCGCTCCACGCCCGTCTCCTGCAAAACATTTACCGCCTCCTGCTTGCTGCAAATGTCCTCCACCATGTCTGCCGCCCGCTCGCAGGTCTCCATCATCTGCTCCCACACGCGCCGGGGCACCTGGACGACATCGCTCTCTGGCGCGGCCTGGGCGTCAAACATGGCCAGATCCTCGGAGCCCATCTCCGTCAGCTTGACGGGCAGTGCGCAGGGAAGCTCCATGCCGCAGGAGATTTCCTCGGGTGACAAGGCCCCGCTTTCGTCGTCGCACAGCACCGTGTCCAGCACAAACGTTTCGCCAAGGCTGTCGCTCGAGTCGTCCTCGTACAGCATCTCGTCACTCGAGGCCTGATCGCTGCCTCCTGCCATGGCAACCACCTCACTGCTTCCAAAATGCATTACGGTCTTGAGCTTGCCGGTGGCCATTGCCGCGAGTACAGAGAGACTGGATTGGGGGCGGAGGAGGGGCTTGGTGCCGCCACGTCCGCCCTTGATCATGGCAAAGCCCGCGCGCCGGGGTGGCTTGTTGTGTGCAGCCGCCCCATCGCACTTTGACGCCGCCAACATCGTGAGGTCCGAGAGCGACTGGATTGCACCGACACGCGCCTCACCGTCTGCCGGGCCCAGAACGGGTGTGGGTGGTGGCGGCGGCGGCACGGAGGCGGCCTTGGACGTTGAACTCTCGGGCGCGGACGTTGGGTTCTTGGGCGTGGACGTTGGGTTCTTCGGCGTGGACGTTGGGTTCTTCGGCGTGGACGTTGGGTTCTTCGGCGTGGACGTCGGGCCCTCGGGCGTGGACGTTGCGCTCCTGGGCGGCGGTGGCACCGCAAGATCCTTGGGCGCCTCTGCAGCAGGACCCGTGGGACCCGACGGCCACGCCATCGCCACCCGTCGGAACGACTCCATCAGCAGCAGCCCCGCGGTGCTCGTCGCGCCCGACGCCGGCGTCGTCATGACATAGTCCACCAGATCGCGCTCTTCCGACATCCTGCGCGCTGAAAACATGAAGCGCACGAGCTCGACGCCGCGCTTGACAAAGTCCCGCAAGAACACGTCGGTGATGCCGTTGACGCCGCCATCGCCGCCGCGCTTCCACTGCCACTGCCAGTGCGCGAAGTTTCCGCAGCCGCCAAAGGCGCCCACCTCGTGCACGGCGCACGCGTCAGGAGACAGCAGGCAGGCGACCTTGCAGTGCGTCGGAAACACGTTGAACTGGTTGTGCAGACCGCCGACCTTGTCGTTGGCGCGGAACATGTGCCCGCACCCGCACTTGACCTGCGCGGAAAAGAGCGCGGGCTCCGACATGCTGCTGAGGGCCGCGGACTGCACGCTGCCGCTCATCGCCGACAGCCCGCGGCTGTACGCCACAAACTGCTCGTGCACGTCGCGCGCGTCCTCGGCGCAGGCGTACTCGACCCACACCGTGCACGGGATCGTGTCCGTCGTCTCCGGCTCAGGGGCCCCCGGCGCGAGCCGCGGCACGACAAACACGCCCGCAGACTCGCACTGCACCTGCATCCGGAGCACAAAGTCGAGGAGCTCCGGCACGCCGTCCAGGACCAGCCCGGTGAAGCGCACGACGTGGTGCACCGCGCTGAACTTGGCGGTGTCGCCGAGGCCGTTCCTGATCGGCCGGCAGAACCCGCCCCAGTCGCCTGCGCCGTAGCTCAAGACGCTGATCGTGTCCTTGGACTGCTGCTGGCTGAGGGCCACGCGCTCCCGGGTACGCTCCGTGGCGTGCTCACGGAAGCGCGCCGAGAGCTTCCGCGCGTCGGCACGGAGCGCGGCCTGCGCGGGGCAGTCCTGGCTCGGCAGCACCGCCGCCACGAACTCGTCAAACTGGGTCATGGACATGCCGTCGAGCGCGTCGACCCTGAGCTTGATCTGGTTCGCCCGGATGCGGCGCTCCAGGTTGCCCGCGCCCTCGGCGGGAATCGAGGTCCGGACGTGCTTGACAAAGTCGAGGAGCTCCGTCGCGGGGACGACGGCACTGTTTTCGCCCAGCGCGTCTGGGTCCAGGTACTGGAACTTGCGCGCCTGCAGCGCCGCGCTCGCGCCCTCGGGCGCCGGGTGGTTGAAGACGTTGATGCTGCCGATGCGGTTGCAGCCCGAGCCCTTCTTTGACGACGACTGCGCGCACATCGTCGGGCAGACGTACAGCCGGTCGCCCGCCTCGTTGCAGACGCCAATCTCGCCGCGGCGGCGCGTGTCGACCGCGGCAATGCGGTGCCAGGACGCGGGGCCACCGGGCGCCACGGGCGCGAGCTGCCCGACGCAGTAGTAGTGCAGCCAGCGCGCGACCCAGTCCTCGTGGTTGTCGTACATCCTGCGGCGCGCTCTCGGGCCCGTCCACGACAAAAATCCGCTGCCCGTCCGCTTGTGTTTCAGCGCCAAATTGGTTTAGTGGTGTTTACAATGAAAAGTGGTAGTAAAAGTTGAGTGAATTTGCTTGGTGTTCCCAAAAATAGAAATTTGAAATTTACAGTGTTTTTTTCTGTGTTCAATAGCCTCCTGCCACCCGCGCATGGCAAGGCAGGCGCTCGACGAGTTCTACGCCCGGGTGGACACGGACGCGCTGCTCAGCACGCCGCCGGTGCACGTGTACGACTGCGGCGTGGAGTGCGCAGAGGACGGCCCGTGGTTTGGGCAGCCCGGCGGGGATGCGCCGACGACGTTTGAGGAGATTCTGCGGCTGCACCTGCGCCAGCGGTCGCTGGCGCGCGCCGACGTCGACGAGTTTGTGACGCGCTTCAAGCGGCGGCTGGAGGACGAGGTGCGCCAGCAGGGTGCGCAGCGCGACGTGTGCGACGCGGAGACTCTGGAGGGCATCTTGCGACAGACGCTCCTCGCGTGCGCCGTGGACTGGCGGCTGCAGAATCGGTTTGGTTGAGCTCGTTTGCGATCTCGACAGACAGCATCTTTAATGCATAATTGATATACGATCTCGACACAACACACACTTGCACAGTCATCTCGACATCACAACTAAAGAAATACACACACGAAATCAACGACGGCCGCGCAGGTGCACCCCGCGGTACGCAAAGACCACATACGTGTGCAGCAGCAGCAGGAAAATGACGTACAAAATGTAGCACGTGGTAAACACCCCCGAGTCGTCCCCCGCGTGCACGCCGTCGCGCCTTCCCCCGCTGCCGCTGCCCCCACTGCCACCTCCGCCACCCGTGCTGGGCGCGAGCACACACGTAACATTGGTGTTGTTGACGCAGCCTTTCACCTGGTCTTCTTGGACGTTGCACTTGTATCCCACGTGGCACTTGCACTTGGTGCCACTGGCCGTAGCTCCGTGTGCACAGTGACTCTGATCAATCTTGTCCACTGCCACGAGAGTGGTAAACGCCGTGTCCACGTCGCGCGCATACATGCTGTTGAGCTTGGCCGTCAACGGGGCGGCGGAGCCATTCACCGGCCACGCGTGCGTGCCCGGCGCCGTGATGCTGAGCGACACGTTGAGGCTGGTGGTGTGCACCGTGCGCTGGGCCACGTCAATGTCTTGGCAGGATTGAAAGGTCAACCACCCGTTGCACAGTGTAGCCTCCCAGGCATCAAGCAGCTCCCGCGCCACCCAGATTGCAGCGACGTACGGCCGGTTTTCAAGATCCTGACTTGTGACCTCCAGTATGACCTCAATCGGTGCACCCGCCGCCAGGTCGACGTGCAGCTCCTGCCCAGAGCCCGTCACCACCGCCGTGTCGTTGCCACACCGCAGCCCAACCAAACTGACCTCTCCCATGGCCTTGCCCCTGGACACCAGATGGTATTCCAGGCCCGACCACACGTCCAGGTTAATACTTTGCTCAGAGTGTGCAAAATCAAACGCCACCGTCACCCGCCCCGCCACGAGGCTAAGCTCCGCGCCCGCCGCCTGGAACTCCTCCCTCGCCATGTGCTCCACGTCCAGCCGCGACAAAAACACGCCCGACGCCCACACGCGGTGCAGGTGCACGTCCACGCGCAGCTCCGCCGACGACTGCGGGTCGACGCAGTCGGTGTCGGCCGTGGCGCCGACGCCCGAGAGCGGGCGCTGCGCCGGGCACGCGACGGGCGTGCGCTGCAGGCTGCCCGGGCAGTAGGACCCCGCCGGGCAGCGGTGGCACGCGTCGCCGCCGCCGTGGAAGCCCGCGCGGCACAGGCACTCGCTCTGCGACGTCCACATGTACTCGGCGTACTCCACGGGCGCCGCCTGGTGGCACGCGTGCTTGCGGTTGTCGCGGCACCAGTGGTTGAACGGGCACGGCAGGCACTCGTCGCCGTGCTGGTAGCGCCCCGCGGGGCACACGCACTGCCCGTGCACGAGGAACGACCCCGCGAGCACCTTCGCGCACGACACGCGCCGCCGCCCGCCGTACGCCGACGCGCCGACGCGCAGCTGCACGGGGCCTGCGTCGGCCAGGCCCGCGCTCATCTTTTCGGTCTCGTTCGACATGTCCGCCGCGAGCGCGTCGACGACCGCGCGGTCCGACACGGCAATTTCGAGCACCGCGTGCACGCCCAGCAGCGCGCACGTCGAGGCGTTGGGGCACACGTCCTGCAGCGGGCACCGCGCGTTCTGCTCAATCGACTTGCGCTCGAGGAGCGTGACATGGAGCGTGGCCGCGCATCCTAGGTGCTCGGCTTGCATGATTCCCTTCAGCTTTTCATGAAGTAACTTGGCATCGTTGATGTCCAGGGCCGGGCAGTAGGCCTCCACGCGCTGGCCCGGCCACCGCCCCGCCGTGAGCACCTGGCACCCACCGCCGCGCGCGATCGCGTCGTCGTTGGCCAGCACCGCGGCCACGTCCGCGCGCGCCGCTGCGGCCTCGGCGTTGGACTTGGCGTATTCCAGCGAGCAGTTGACCGTCGCAAACTCGTGCTTTGGCGGCAGCACGACCGGCAGCGTCTCCTCGGCCGGCGGGCACTGGTGATCGTCGGCTTTGACCGCCACGCCCGCGCTGTCGGGCCCGACCGTGTAATACGTGTGGTTGACCACGTACTGCACGCTCACGCCGCGCGGCGCCACCACCGCGTCCGACCCGCGCCGCAGCAGCAGCATGTGCGCGTACTGGCGGATCCCCGCGGTGAACTCGAACCACACCATGTCCTGGTGCGCGCGGTACAGCTCATTGACGCCCGGGAACCGCGCCGCGTACCCGTGCACCTCCGTGTGCAGCAGCGAAAACATGCGCTCGTCGTCCTGGCACGCGGCCATCCCGCGGAGCTCGGGGAGCTCGCACGAGTCGCAGATGCCCAAGTGGATCTCCACGAACCCGCCAAAGCACTCGCAGTCGTCGGCCGCATCTGACCCGGCCTGCGAGAACGAGTGCTGCGGGCACGCGGCCTGCACGCCCGTGCCGTCGCAGTACGAGTTCTCCGCGCACGGCACGCAGCGCACGCTGTCGACCGCGTGCGTGCCCTCGCCGCACACGTCGCACACATACTCGTGCTTGCCCACGTGAAGCCGCCGCGTGTACCCGTCGGGGCACAGGCAGTGCCCGTCCTGGTCGCGCAGCTGGTACTGGCACGTCGGGACCTTGCTCTTGCCATGCCGCACGTCGACGACGCGCACGCCGTTCTGCAGGTAGCGCGCGACGTCCGCGCTCTGTACGCCGCCGGGCACGCGCAGGCACTGCCGCAGGGTCGGCGCGCGCGTCGAGCAGTTGAGCGCTTCCACGGCGGCGACGATGCGCGCGTTCGGCACAAACGTGAGCGACGTCATCCCCGCCGTGTAGTTGGCGAGCACGCGCGTGCGCACGCGGTTCACGTGCACGAGGAAGTTGGCTTCACTGTGGAACTTTTGTGTGTGCAGGCTGTGGAATTGCGCGTGCAGCTCGTTCACGTCGCCCGCAGTCGCGTTCGTGGCGTTGTACACAAACTCGAGGCCGACCTCTTCGCCGCCGCCGTGCGTGACCACCCGCATGCTGGTCATCGCCGAGGGCACCTCGCCCTCCTTCAGCAGCAGCTCGGTCAGAAAGTCGGTCGCGATGCGCCCGCGGACCGTCATGTCCACGCGGCACGCCACCGCGAGGTCGCGACGCTGGATGTGAAACAAATTTTCGCTACCAGGGTTCACATCGCGCAGCTGCTTCACCAGCGCGCCCGCGTCCGCGCTTGCGGGCACGTCGCCGTCAAATGCTTCGACAACCAGCCCGTATGCGTTGAACGCCCCGGGGCACGGCTGCGCCGCAAACTCGGCGAGCGCCGTGCTCGCGTACATGGTCGCGACGTCGGCCTGCACCGCGGGCGGGTACTCGAGCGTGATGTTGGTGCTGACCTCCTCGTCGGCGCACGTTTGCTGCGCGGTGCACGGGAAGCACGCGCCGTCGTACAGGTAGTGCGCGGCCGGGCACCCGCAAAAGGCGCTGCCGACGAGCGCGACCTTGCCCCCGGTGCACGCGCGCCGCGGCTGCTGGTACGGGCACTCGTAGCCCTCCTCGCACAGCACGCACGCGGGCTGGCCGAGCGCGCGGTAGGTCCCCGCGCGGCACGCGGTGCAGTTGCCGAGGCGGTTCGGGTCGGGCGCGTAGTTTTCACGGCACACGCACGTGCCGAGGTGGTCGACCTGCAGCGGCGGGCAGCGGACCTCCTCGGGCTGGGCCTGGTCAAAATTTTCGAGGACGAGGCCGTTCTCAAATAGAGTGAGGTCCAGGATGTTGTACACGCGCCCAATCGCAGTCTGCACGTGCGCACGGAATGCGGGGTCAAAGAGCGCGGTGGTCTGCGCCACGTCCCGGAGATGCGCCGTGACTTTGATGACGGAGCGCACAAACTCGACCTCGTTGTTGGAGGCATGGCACACCTTGGCATCGTAAAGGGCCTGCCGCTGGCGGCTGTGCTTCATCGGGATGCGGGTCTGCAGCACAAAGTCGCTGTCCGTGGCGGACGTCGTGACGTTGCGCTTGGTCCGCGCCAGCAAGTGGTTCTCGCCGACGTCATCGACCCACGCGTTGAGGTCAAGGGCCCCGGCGCCGGCGGCGCAGCGCCAGTAGGACTCAAAGCCGTAGTCCTGCACGCGCGCCCGGTGCAGCCCCGCGCCGCCCGAGTCGATGGCCTCCGCAATCACCGCGGCGGGGTCGCGCAGCGCCAGGTTCTGCAGGTCCATCTGCATCGAGCCGACGTTGAGGTCAAACGTCAGCTGCGTCTCGTCGGCCTCGTGGCACTCGCTCGGCCCCGTGCGCCCGGCGATGCTGATGGAGCCGCGGACACACGGCACGCGCACGGCGTCGTCGCCCGCCACGGCCGCGTCGGACGTCGGGCAGTAAAAGTTGGGCGGGCACAGCCGGCACGCCCCGCTGGCCGCGTCGCTGTAGTTGCCCGGGTTGCACGGCGTGCACACGCCCGTCGCGTTGTTGAGCACCGAAAAGCGGTCGCACACGCAGCGCTCCTCCGCGACCGACAGCACCTCGTTGGCCTCGCACACGACGCGCACGCTCCGCGCCGTGAGCACCGCGCCGCGCGTCTGCAGGCCGACCAGCGCAAACTCCTGCACGACCGCGTCCTGGTTGCGCGCGACCTCGCCCGACAGCCGCGAGACGGCGTCGGTGTCGGTCACGTTGGCGACGTCAAACTTGAAGCCCGTCGCCCGCACCGTCTTGGACGTCTCGACGGGGTTGAGGCCAAACTGCCGGAAGGCGCCCTGGATCAGCGCGTCAAAGTAGGCGTCGTTGGTAAAGTGCACCATGCACGCAGCCTCCGCGCACGCGCCGTGGATGTCGACGTCGACCTCGACCTCAGTCTGCGCTGCGGGCGTCGTCTGCATGAGGTCGAAGCTCCCGGTGACGACACCACCAGTCGTCGCGCCCTTGCCGTCGCGCGCCACCGTGCAGTCGCAAGCCGCGGCCTGCGCAAAGTCCACGCACGTGTTGTACGCGTCCGGCGAGTCGTCGACCTGCGCGCGGAAGTTGCCGTCGGCGGGGTCGTACACAAACTTGATGAAGCGCGGCGCGCCCTCGACCTGTGCCTGCACCCAGTACACCTCCTTGCCCGCGCACGCCTGCAGCAGCCGCCGCTGCCCGGGCGCGGGTATTGGCAAAGTGACAGCACGGCAGGTGGTCTGGTTCAGCCGCTCGCACGGGAGCCCGGGGAAGCAGTGCGCGCACGTGGGCGCCCGCTGCAGGTCAAAGCCGAGCCGCGCCTCGAGCGCCGCGGGGCTGCACTTGTTGGTCGCCGCGTCCCGGCAGTCGACCACGTCGCCGCCGTCGAGCTCCAGCTTAAAAACCTGCGTGAGGTCCTGGCACTTGTCTTCCGAGCGCAGGTCCAGCGCCGCCAGCGCGTCGTGGATCCAGTTGTTGTTGGCAAACGACCACTCGCTGTGGTTGTCGCTGTACTTGATAAAGTCCAGCGGCTCAAACGAGGCCGCCACGAGAAAGTCGTTGGGCCGCCCAGGCGCCTCCTCCACGGTCACCGAGAGCACGAGCCCACCGTCGTCCGACGGCGCGCTGAACACGGGGTTCACTTTCAGCTCCTCCCGCATGTACGTGCGCAGTTTATCGGGCAGCCGATTGTACGCGGCGCTCGCCCATGCCTGCATGCACGGCAGGTCGACATTCAGCTGCGAGGCCAAAAACAGCCCCGTAAAGTGGGCCTGCACGCGCGGAGTCTCAAGCCGCACGTCGGTCCCTGCTTCAGTACGCACCACATTCTGGAGAGTCTCCAGGTCCGTCTTGGTCAGTGTTTGGTCCTGCTCCGTCTTGAGCCGCGACGAGACGCGGAGCTCGGAAAACACCGCCGTCGTCGGCGTGACGTCCTGCGCGGCGGCGCCCGCGGTCGCCGCCCACGCCTGCTGCGCGAGAAAGTCGATCTGGTCGGAGTCGCCCAGGCTCGGCGCCGCAAAGAGGTTGCCGTCGACCTGCACGCGCACGGCGGCGCTGTTCTCCGTCACCGGGCACGTCGCGAGCGCGTCGGCGTCGCATTCATGGCACTGCGTGCCGGGGTCCTTCAGATCGCCCTTGTAGCCGGCGTCGCAGAAGCACCCCTGCTCGCTCCCGCGCTCGCTGGCGCCAACCAGCGACGTCGACCGGAGCGGGCAGCGCTGCAGGTTTTCGCCGTCGCAGAAGAAGCCCGCGGGGCACAGCCCGCACGTCTTGGTTGCCTCGTCCATGACCTCGCCGGGCGCGCAGCCCTGGCACTCGTTGTTGGCGCCGAGGCGGAACCCCGTCTGGCACGAGCAGTCGTCCTGCGACGTGCTCTGCGGCGGCGAGACCTTGTGTTTGCCGCACGGCAGCACCGTGTTTTCGCCCGGGCAGAACGAGTCTGCCGGGCACACCCGGCACGACAGCGACGCGGGGAAGTCGTTGATGAAGCCCGCCACGCACTGGCAGTCGCCGGCCTCCGTCGACCCCTGCCGCGACGCCTGGTTGGCCCCGCACGGCAGGCACACGCCGCTCGACTCGTTGGCGCCCGCCGCCGCGGCCTCCATGAACGTGTTGGCCGGGCACCCGCGGCAGGCGTCCGCGCTCGCGCTCCCCGTCTCGGGCGTGTACGTCCCGATCGGACAGGCCTGGCACTGCGCGGCGGCCGTCCGCCCCACCTTGGTGCTGAAGCGGTTCGCGGGGCACGGCGTGCACGCGGGGTCCGACACGCCCGTCTGGTTCGAAAAGGACCCGGCGGGGCACGGCTGGCACGCGGCGACGCTCCGGCCGCCCACGACGTCTTTAAACGTTCCGATAGGGCACTGAACGCACGTGATGGTGCTGTTGCCATTGTCGTACTCGCCGACGGGGCAGGCCGTGCACTGCGATTCATTGACGAGCCCCGTCGCGCGCCCAAAGGTCCCGCGTGGGCAGTCCTTACACTCGCTGGCGCTGGTCAGGCCGGGTGTACCTGAATACGTTCCCATGGGACACAGCGAGCAGACCGTCGCTGCCGAGTTATTCCCATAGGTGCCCGCGCGGCAGAGCTGGCACTCAGACTCATTGTGCAGGCCGCCCCGGAGCGAAAAGCGGCCGAACGGGCACGGCTGGCAGTCGTCCTGGCTGTCCTGGCGGAGTTGGTCGTTGAAATGCGCCGTGGGGCAGTCGGTGCACGCCGTGAGCCCGCGCGCCGCGCCAAACTGCCCGACCGGGCACGGCTCGCACTGGGCGGCCGCTGTGAGCCCGGCGCGGTCGGAAAAGGTCCCCGCGGGGCACCGCTGCGCGCACGGCGCGGGCTGCCCTGTGGTGTTGCCAAAGCTCCCCGGCGCACAGAGGTCGCACGCCTCGACCGACACCGAGCCGCGCTTGGTGTTGTACGTGCCCAGCGGGCAGTGCTCGCAGGCGTCGCGGTGTGCCACGCCCGTTTTGCCCGAATACGTGCCTTCGGGGCAGGGGAGGCAGAAGCCCTGCGCCATGACCGCGCCCTCCGTGGTCGAGTACTTGCCCGCCCCGCACTTTTTGCACAGCTCGCGGCTGCTGCTGCCGGTCTCGTCCATGTACGTCCCCGCGGGGCAGTCGTCGCAGTCCTCGTGGCTCACGACCCCGGTCGCCTCGCTGTACGTGCCTGCGGGGCAGTCCTCGCACGCGTGCGGGCCGGTCGCGCCGACGGCCGTCGAGTAGGTGCCCGCCGCGCAGTCGGAGCACTGCGTCGGGCTCGTGCGGATGTTGGCGGTCAGCGCAAACTTGCCCATCGGGCAGTCGCTGCAGCCCTCGTCCACGCTCTGGCGCGTAAACGTGCCGCGGTACTCGCAATGCGGGGTGGCAGCGTCCGGCGGCAGCGCGGGCGCGTTGGGCCGCGACGGCACCTGCTGGTACGAGAGGCGGCACGTGAGCAACGCGCCGAGGAAGTAGAAGCCGTGGCACAAGAGGTCGCCGTCGCATGCCCGGCGGCAGCTGCGCAGCGTTGCCGAGGTAAAGGTCAAAAGACTTGGCTCATAGGTCAAGTCCAGGTCCTCCGCCGCCGGGCACGCGACGTGGCACCACCCGTCGGCGCACGGCACGAGCTCCGCCAGCCCGCGCGACACGGCGGGCGTGCCCCACTTGCCGGCCGGGCAGGTCACGCACTGCAGCGAGCCCGCAAAGTCGGCGTAGGTGCCCGCCTCGCACGGCCGGCACGCGGCCGCAAACGTCGGGTCGTCCGCGCTCACGTACCTTGTGCCCCGCGGGCACGCCTCGCACGCAAAGTTGCCGGCCAGCGACTTGTACTGGCCCTCGGGGCAACGCGCGCACGCCTGCCCGTCGAGCGTGTCGGTGGCACCGTGCGCGCGGGACTGCGCGCGGAAGCGCAGCGCACCCATGTTCACGCCGCCGACCGTGTAGCTGCCGGTGACGGTCGCCTCCAGC
>Ga0181399_1000592_pt1 | contig 13253 bp, 14 predicted proteins | sample 22SPOviralmetaG_FD_130128 | JGI IMG/M metagenome (GOLD analysis project Ga0181399, IMG submission 130128) | Marine viral communities from the oligotrophic San Pedro Time Series (SPOT) site, San Pedro Channel, CA, USA - 22 SPOT_SRF_2011-05-21 | ecosystem: Environmental > Aquatic > Marine > Strait...
GAAGACGAAGAAGAAGACGATCTTGAAGAAAGCTTCAAGCAAAAAGCTGCTGTAGTATTTGAAACAGCAGTTAATGAAAAAGTCTTAACACTTCGCGAAACTATTGAAGCTGAGTACTCTGAGAAGTATGATGCTGATAAAGCTGAACTAGAAGAGAAGTTCTCTGAATATACCGATTATGCTGTTAAGTCATGGTTGGAAGAGAACCAATTGGAAGTTAAATATTCCTTGCGCACAGAAGTTGCTGAGAACTTTATTAAAGGTCTTAAAGGTCTATTCGAAGAAAATTACATCGATATCCCTGATGACGAAGTCAGTGTTGTTGATGAGCTTACCGAAGCGGTTGAAGGTTATAAAGATCGCATCGATGAGCAAACAGAAATGCTTGAAGAACTGCACAAAGAAGTTCTTTCTTATAGAAAGAATTCCGTTGTTGAAGAAGTTACTGATGGTCTAACTGAAACTCAAAAGATCCGCCTAGAGAAATTGAGTGAAAGCGTAGAAGCAGAAACTACTGATGAGTTCAAAGAAAAGTTGGATGCTTTGAAAGAAGCGTACTTCGATTCTCCTGAAATCGCAGCAAAGGCTCTTTCATCTTACGGTGATGAGGTCCATAGCATGAACGAGGGTAATGTTGCTCTCAATGAGGACGGAAGTCCAGTTTCACAGTACGCGAAGTTTCTTTCGAAAACTGTGCTTAAGTAAGAAAAAAAACCTAGAATATTTTAAGAAAACTGAAGAAAATATTAATAAGCAGTATAGTAATAGGAGAATATAACAATGTCATATGACGTACTTACTGAAAAGTGGGCCCCGGTCATCAATCATGAAGACCTGCCAACTGTTAAAGACCGTGAGAAAAAAGCAGTTCTCGCACAAGTCTTAGAAAATACTGAGAAAGCTCTTCAAGAAGAAGCTTCGATGCTCGACGAATCGTCTGTATCGGGTGCTGCTTTTGGTGGTGGTTTCTCTGGTGCTGGTTCTAATGCCACACTGAACGCAACTGGCCGTGCCGGTTACGATCCAATCCTGATTTCTTTGGTACGCAGAAGCGTTCCACAGATGATGGCTTTTGACCTTTGCGGTGTTCAACCAATGAACGGCCCAACTGGTCTTATCTTTGCTTTGCGTTCGCGTTATGCGAATACTAATGATCCAGCTGGTACAGATGGTCTTGGTATCGAAGCAATGTACGACGAACCATTTGCTAACTTCTCGGGTACAGCCTTTAATACTGGCGAGCCTGGAACTCATGCAGCTGGTGGTAATGCTGATACTTCGGGTAACCCATTCGCAGTTAGCCGTGCTCGCAATGATGGCGCTTCAACAACTGACTCCGACCCAATTACGGATACCACAGTAACTCCAGTTAACGATCCATTCGTTGACACAGTAACTGCAAATCCAGGTCTGAACAGTGGTTATGATGCCAATTCTGCTGCTGGTACATCCGGCTATGGCATGACTACACGTGAAGGTGAAGGTGATAACTTCCGCGAAATGTCGTTCACAATCGAACGTACAGCCGTTGAAGCTAAAACCCGTGCACTGAAATCGGAATACACAATGGAACTGGTCCAGGATCTTAAAGCCGTACACGGTTTGGATGCTGAAGCTGAACTAGCTAACATTCTGTCGACCGAAATCTTGGCTGAAATTAACCGTGAAGTAGTTCACACAATCGTTAATCAAGCTAAATACGGTGCTGCTGGCCTTACAAACAACGGTATTTTTGATCTCATCGCTGATGGTCAAGGTCGTTGGTCTGTAGAGCGTACAAAAGGTCTGATGCTTCAGATTGAAAAAGAAGCTAATGGTATTGCTTTCGAAACTCGTCGCGGTAAAGGTAATTTCGTACTTTGCTCGGCTAACGTTGCTTCGTCGCTCACCATGGCTGGCCTGCTGGATTACAGCTCGGGTCTGGAAGATAACCTCGACGTTGATGTTACTTCTGGTACTTTTGCTGCTACTCTGAATGGTCGCACTAAAGTCTATGTAGATCCATATGCAACCAATGGCGATTATGCTGTTGTTGGTTACAAAGGTGATAACAATATGGACTCTGGTTTGTTCTATTGCCCATACGTTCCGTTGCAAATGGTTCGTGCAGTAGCTCAAGAGACCTTCCAACCGAAAATCGGCTTTAAGACTCGCTATGGTATGGTATCCAATCCATTCGCGAATCGTACAGCTAACGGTCAAGGTCTGGTTGCTCCAGCTTCGAATATCTACTACAGAAAATTCCGCATCGACAACGTGTAAGTCCACGTATCGATTTGATTTTCAAATCGGAAGGGGTAGAAAGTTTCTACCCCTTCTTTTTGTTTAGAATCCGAATAAATAACTTATGGCTACATCTTTTAACGACGTTGCATCGAGACAGTTAGAACTATCTTATGCAGCACCACAAAATTTCTTTATGAGTATTGAGAAACTACCTCAAGTAGTTTACACTGTTCAGTCACTAGATATTCCTACAATTAGTGGTGGTGAAACTGATTTACCAAATCCAATTAATCCTGGTGGACTAAGTGTTCCTGGTGATACATTGAATTATGGTCAGTTGAATGCAACATTTCTTCTAGATAAGAATTTTAGAGGTTACAGAACTATCTTAGACTGGTTAAAAGGTATCACATCACCAGATGCTTATGGTCAAAACACAGATTATTTTAAAGATCAAACTAACGATGGTCGAAAAGGTTTTCAAAGAGGCTTATCAGACATTACTGTTTTTGCAGTAGATGCAGCAAACGAACCTCTTGTTGAATGGAAGTTTAAGAACTGTTTTCCTCTTTCACTTGATGGACCACAGTTTAACGCAGCTTTACAAGATGTAGAGTACATGACATCAACTGTATCTTTTGAGTTTGCATACTTTGAAAATACAACCTATACTAGTGGACAGAAGAACAATGATACTATTTAAAGATTACTCACCAATTTCAGAATCGATTCAATATCACGCTGATAATAAAATTCCATTAGCTGAAAATGCCTATCGTATGGGTTCAGATAAATTTCTAGAAGTCTTTAGAGAAGCAAGAGAGCTTTTCAACGAAGGTAAAATTGAAGTTGATGAACACAGTGAATGGTTTCTCACTCAAACTGATGTTGGTGAAGTAGCTGAATATTATGGTCAAATGGTACCATTAGACTTGCCTATGCTAGATGAAGCAGAATATAAAGGTAAAGACGTAGAGCTTAATAAACCTGCTAGAGGTGGATCTAAAAAGTTCTATGTCTACGTAAAATCCGATAAAGGCAATGTTAAAAAAGTAGAATGGGGCGACACGACAGGACTAACCGTAAAATTAGATGATCAAGCAGCGGCAAAATCTTTTCAAGCAAGACACAAATGCTCGACTAAAAAAGATAAGACAAAAGCTGGTTATTGGGCATGCAATATGCCAAAATACGCAAGTCAACTCGGTCTAAAAGGCAATGGATTCAACGGTTACTGGTAGACCCTATAAACAATGGAAAATAAGTCAAAATGTACTCGTTAGAGTTTTTCCTAGAAACACAAATGTACACGAACTCGTCTGGCATAGAGACCACCACGATAGACAGGTCACTGTTTTGGAAGGGAATAATTGGTTATTTCAGTACGATAATGAAATACCTCGGAAACTCACCGATGGTCATGTCTTCGAGATAACCAAGGGTCATTATCACCGCCTCATCCGAGGAGATGGTGAACTTTATTTAAAAATTATCGAAAAAAATCGTCCTTTTTAGGTATTAACCTATTATGGTTGGTTCACTCGGAAGGCGTCCGATGTATATAGATCCAGAGCTTAAAACTGTCGACTAGAGCAGAGCTCCAGCCGACTAAGTTTAAGTACTACAGATCTTCAGCATAAAACATCTTAACTACCTGAGCTACTATATCACTTCTAACAATATCATTAACAGTGAATTTAACTACAGGTGCATCGATGTTATACTTTGCACATAGTTCAGTAAAACGAGATAAGTCGTTACCATTTCTTACATCTGACTGTGCAGGATCACCAAGTAAAATTAGTTTAGAGTTTTCACCAATACGAGTTGTAATAGCTTTAATCTCTTCAAGACAAAGGTTCTGAGCTTCATCTACAATAATGATAGATTTCTCGAAACTATTACCTCTAATAGTTTCTATTGGCTGTACGATCATTTGTTCTTTAGATACCATATATTCGTATCGTCCTTTGCCAAGTCCGTCTTTAAGCACTGACGTAATAGGTTTAAGCCAAGGTTCCATCTTTTCTTCCACAGTACCAGGAAAATGACCAAGAGACTTACCAGTTGGAATATTAGCTCTTGTTAGTACGATGTTAGTGTAACCACCTTTAAGATAGATTTGCGCTGCTTTCATACCTGTACAAAATGTTTTACCAGTTCCTGCTGGACCCACTGCAACTGTCATTACATTCTTCTCGATACAGTCCATTAGATACTGTTGAGTTGTATTTTTTGGTTGAATGTGAAATGCTGCTGATGAGTTAATATCCTGCAAGAATGATTCCTTTTTTGCTCGTTTGCCCATTAAAGACTCCTATAAAAATGAAAAAAGGGACATACAACACTATGTTGCAGTATCCCTTTGATTATAAATGGAAAAATTTCTTAAATCCATGGTATATTTATAGTATGCTTAATCACGAACAATTGCTAGAGATGTGGGAAAAAGACGCTCCCATAAATAAAACTAACTTAGATCAAGAAGCTGTAGATATTCCTAAGCTTCATCATAAGTATCTTAAGATTGTTATGGATATAAGATCTAAGAAGATTGCTTACAATCACCAGTTAGAAGACTTGAAAAAAGAAAAAGAACTTTATTACTCAGGTCAAGCAACACCTGCAGAATATAAAGAAAAGCCTTTTGACTTAAAACTAAAAACTAAAGGTGGTATTGAAAAGCATGTTAACACAGATCCAGAAGTAGTTACAATCAAACAGAAACTAGAATACATGGATGTATTACTAGAAGGCACTAATCACATTATGGATCAAATCAAATGGCGCAATAGTTCCATCAAATCAGCTATTGATTGGGCAAGATTTACTAGCGGGAGCCTATAATGAGCGACAAATATAAGATGATGAAAATGTCTGGCAGCGGTCCAATGATCATTGCTACTCAAAAAGAAGAAGATGATTTTGATTGGTACAATCCTGTAATTATCTATGAAGATGACGGTTCTTATCATCTTGGAACATTTATTGATATTGCCGATCCACACAGTCCATTCTTATTTCACAATATTGATTTTGAATGTACACCTACCGATGAACTAGTTAAAACATATAAAGAATTCTTAAGTGATAACATTCAAGAAATCCAATGATGTTTATCTAACATTTGATGGGGATAGATCAGATATGCAAACGCTTTCTGACTATTTTACTTTTCAAGTTGATGGATATCAATTTACACCAGCGTATCGCAATAAGTATTGGGACGGTAAAATTCGTCTTGCTAATTTACGTGATAGAAGTATCTATGCTGGACTAGTATCAGATATCGCAAAGTTTTCTAAAGACTGTGATATTGATGTGTACTTTGAAGGTACCAAACATGACATGCCAGGATTTGAACAAGATATTCCTGAAGATATGTTTGAAGGGTTTATCAAGGCTTTGAATCTTCATGCGGGTGGTAAACCTATTGAGATGAGAGATTATCAATACGATTCTTTCAAAGAAGCTGTACTTAGACAAAGAATGCTTTTACTTTCACCAACAGCATCTGGTAAATCTCTAGTAATCTATGCGTTGATGAGATGGTGGAGAGAAGTACATGAACGTAAGATTCTTATTATTGTACCAACAATTAGTCTTGTAACCCAAATGTCAAGCGACTTTAAAGATTATTCTCAAGATAAATTTGATGACATGCATATGATTACAGGTGGTGTAGAAAAAAATACAGATAAACGCGTTGTGATTAGTACGTGGCAAAGTATTTACAAACAACCAGCTGGATGGTTTGCACAATTTGGTTCTGTTATTGTAGACGAAGTTCACCATGCTGAAGCTAAGTCTATACAAGGCATCATGAATAAAATGCTGATTTGTCCTGATAGAGTTGGTCTTACAGGTACGTTGAAAGAAGCTAAGACAAATGAACTAGTTCTAAAAGGTCTTTTTGGTTCTGTCTATAAAGCTATTTCAACACGTGATCTTATTGACAATGATCAAATTAGTGATATGAAAATACAATTGGTTCGTCTAAATTATAATGATTCAGACAAAAAAGCCAATAAAGGTAACACATATCAAGAAGAAATTTCTTTTCTTATTACACATGATAAGAGAAATACTTTTGTAGCTAAATTAGCCGCAACACTGCCTGGTAATACATTATGTGTGTTCAGTCGTATTGATCACGGAAAGGACCTTTATGAGAAAATCCAAAGTTATTCGTCAGCAGAGAAGGCGGTCCAGTATGTCGCCGGCGAAACAGACAAAGAAACCAGAGAAGCCACTAGACAATTCGCAGAAAAGAACGACGTAATAATCGTAGCATCACTTGGTGTATTTTCTACAGGTGTTAACATTAAAAATCTGCACAATCTTATATTTGCTCATCCAAGTAAAAGCAAAATCAAAGTACTTCAAAGTATTGGTAGGGTCTTGAGAAAAACTGAAGACGGCAAACCAGCAACTATTTATGATATTATCGATGATTTGAAGTATAAATCTAAAGACAACTACACTCTCAAACATGCGGGTGAAAGATTTAGATATTATACGGAAGAAAAGTTCGACTATAAAATTAGTACAGTCGATATATAATATGGCAAAAAGACAAACAAAAGACAGTCCACACTATGTGAACAACAAAGAATTCACTGCAGCTCTGAAAGAGTATTCAGCTGAATGTCAAAGATGTGATGCAGAAGATATTGAAAGACCTATCATGAGTAGATATATTGGTGAGTGTATCATTAAAATGTCTAATCGCTTGGCTCTTCGTCCTAACTTTATTGGGTATCCTTATCGTGATGAGATGGTTCAAGATGCTATCTTAGCTGGTGTAAGATATGCTGGTAACTTTAAAGGTGATAAGTTTGATAATGGATTTGCTTACATTACACAAGTCTTGTTCTCTCACATGGTTCAACGTATCAAAAAAGAAAAAAAGAAGTATATGCTAGACTTGAAGTTGATTCAAGAAGCAGATCAAAACTTATTCTTAAACTCAGAGTTTGCTGACGTAGCTGGAGAAAAAGCTAAAAGTATTGCTGATCAGAAGATGCAAGACTTAGAAGATCAAAAAGCTGGTAAAGATAAATCAGGTCATTCAAAAGGTGGTTTCACATTAAGATACCACAAGATTCGTAAAGATGCTGAAGAAGCTGCAATTGCTGCTCATCAAGAAGAATATGAAATTGATGGTAAAGTATTCAAAGTGCGTGAAGAGAAAAAAGAAGAATATTGGGAACGCATGCGCAAACATAACAATCCACCAGAATAAGGAAGAAATATGTTAATAGCAATCCTAGGCGATACACACTTTGGTGCTCGCAATCGTAATATCACAATTGAAAAATGGCAAAGAAAGTTCTATGAAGAATTCTTTTGGCCTACTATTTCTGAACAAGGTATTACGCAGATTATTCAGGTTGGAGACTACTTTGACTCTCGTAAGTGGTTGAATATCCAAACAATCGCATTCCAAAAAGAAGTATTTGTTAAACCTTCGCAAGATCATAATGTTACTGTAGATGTTCTTGTTGGTAATCACGATATTCCTTTTAGACATTCCTTGAAAAACCATTCACCTGGACAAATTCTTGGGCCTGAACCAAATATTACAGTGCATGATAAACCTTTTAAAGCTATCTATCATGGACGTGATATCACTTTAATGCCATGGATTTGCAAAGAAAATCTAAAAGAATGTATGGATATCATCAAAGAAGGTGGTGATACTATGATTGGTCACTTTGAAATTCAAGGTTTCCTTATGCATCCAGGTTCATATAGTAGAGATGGTTTAACGCGTAGCGATTTTACAAAATGGAATCAAGTAATTTCTGGTCATTATCACTCACAAAGTAAAGATGGCAATATTCATTACACAGGTACTCCATATCAAATGATGTGGTCTGATGCTGGTGGCAAGCATGGATTTTGGATTTACGATACAGAAACTGGTAAATCTAAGTTTATGAAAAATCCTTTTGATTTTTATCACAAACTTGTGTATAATGATAATACAACTAATGATGAACTAGAAAAGCTAGACCTTAAAGATGCTTTTGTTAAGGTTCAAGTAAACGAAAAAACCGACTTTGAAAAGTTTGAAAGTTATATTGATGCAATTAATTTCCAAGAACCTTTTGATTTAAAAATTATCGAAAGCTTCGAAGAATACAGCTCAGATAATGTAAAAGAAATAATTGAGCTATCTGAAACTACTGACGTCATTGAAGAATATATTGATGATGTCGCTACCACGGCAAATAAAGAAGCCATTAAAAAGATCATGATAGACATTTACCAGGAAGCTTTGCACTTAGATGATAACGTTTAAAAAAATAACTTATAAGAACTTTCTGAGCACAGGCAATAATGGTAATACAATTTACCTGAACCGTACACCCTCAGCATTGATTAGCGGAGCTAATGGTAGCGGTAAATCTACTATTCTTGATGCTTTATGTTTTGCTATCTTTAATAAACCATATCGTAATATCAATAAACCTCAACTAGTAAACAGTGTAAACGAAAAGAACTGTATGGTTGAAGTTGAGTTTGAAGTTAATAAAACTACATACAAAGTAGAACGCGGTATTAAACCTAATAAGTTTAATTTTTATCGCAATGGTGACTTAGTACCACAAGATGCTAGTGTAAAAGATTATCAGCAAAAGCTTGAAGATATTCTTGGTCTTAATTACAGAGCATTTACGCAAATTGTTATTCTTGGTTCTGCACGTTACCAGTCATTTATGGATATCGCTACTTGGGAAAGACGCGAGATTATTGAAGAGATTCTTGACATTACAGTCTTTTCTCGCATGAATACTGTTTTAAAATCTAAACAAGAGATTGCTAAGTCGATGCTTGATGAAGATGAAAAACAGCTTGCCATTTATGAAACTATGTTGAATGCTCAAAAAGCTATTATCTCTAACATTAATAAAAGATCAAAAGAGTCTACTGAGAAAATCCAAGAAGAGATTGTTAAGACTAATGGTGAAATCAGTTTAACACGTCAAAGAATTGCTGAAATAGATTCTGACATGACTGCAATCCATCAGCCAGATAGCTTGCTTAAAAACTTAAGAGAAGCTGTTAACTCAGGAAAAACAAAAGTAAGAGAACTAGCAAGAATTCATAAAGAAAAGCAAGATCGTATTAGTTTCTATGAAGTTGAGACTGATTGTGATGTATGTGGTCAAGAAATCTCTGAAGACTTTAAAGCCGATAAAATTAAGATTATTGCTGAAGATAAAGCAAAGCTTGAAGAAGCAGTACCTATTGTAAGAGAACGTCATGAAAAAAGCATTGGTGAGCTTGAAGCTGCTGAAAAAGTAGCATCACAAATTCAAGACTTAAAGATTAAAAAGGTTGAAGAAAATAATAATCTTCAAACTCTTGAAAATTACTCAATGACACTTACAAAGAATCTTACAATAGATAATAGTGATTCAGACATGCAAAAAGCTCGTGATGAATCGTTTTATCTTGAGAAAGGCATTACAAATTATAACAAATGCATCATTCAAGGCAAAGAACAACTGCACTATTATGAAGCTTGTAAAATTCTACTAAAAGATACTGGCATTAAAGCAAAAATCATTAAGCAATATTTACCAGCAATTAACAAACTAGTTAATCAATATCTTGAAAAGATGGGTGCTACTTATAGTTTCCACCTTGATGAATCGTTTAATGAAGAAATCAAATCGCGTTACAGAGATAACTTTAGCTATGCATCGTTCTCTGAAGGTGAGAAAATGCGTATTGATTTAGCTTTGATGTTTACATGGCGTGAAATTGCTAAACTTAAGAATAGTGTCAATACAAATCTATTAATTATGGATGAAGTTGGTGATAGTTCATTGGATGCCGAAGCGACAGAAACACTATGGGATATCATCGGAGACATGCAAGATGTTAATGTATTCGTTATTTCGCACAAAGCAAACAATGCTGATAGATTCAGAACCTTCATCGAGTTCTATAAACACGATAATTTCTCTAAAATCAAAGATTCTAAGTAATTCAAGTAAATAAATAAACTATATACAATAGGAGTTATAAATGTCTATTCTTACAGGCGACAATCCATTTCAGGATTATTTTCAAGAACAAGCACTTGTTGAAGCAGTAAAGTCTACTGATTCTATGAGCAAATACAAAGGCCGTGATCAGCTTGTTGTTAACAAATACATTAAACAAAAATTTAAAAAGAAAATCAAAAGCTTTATGGATGAACCATACTTCGATGGTGCCGATTATGTTTGTAAAGACAAGACCATTGTTAAGAATGCTTTAGGTAATTCTAAAATGAAAGTGTCTGACCTTGAAGACGCGTTGGATAATTGTCTTAGCTAATGCCTTTAAAAAAGACTGACGATATTGGAGATTGGATTAAGGATTTTTATAAATCCGATGCTTCACAATTTGACGGCGCTTCAAAAGAAAAGCGACGTAAAATGGCTGTTGCAGCTTATCTATCAGCTCAAGAAGCTATTCAGTCAGTTTTTGAAAATGATGAATATGACGCTGAAGGCAAAATGTCAAAAAGTCAACTAAAGACTATGATTGACGCAGCCCAGCAACTTCATGATATGCTTGCTGATGATACTAATATGCCTGAATGGGTACAAAGTAAAATCACAAAAGCAACAGACTATATTGATACTGCTAGAGACTACATGCAATCTGAACTAGATGCAGGTGATGGTCCAATTGGTGAAAACAAAAACGAAAAATCAGATGGTGCTTATATGAAAGGTGTTGCTCGTAAAGATCAAGATGATCGTAAAGCACACTTTGCAAAGTATGGTAAAAAAGATGATGATAAAGATTCATCTTACAAACCAGCACCCGGAGACAAAGACCCTAAAACGGGTGAGCTAAAGAAAACAAAGCTATCAAAACATACAAAGAAGTATAATCAAATGTACGGTGAAGAAAACGATCAAATCGAAGAAAAAATTGAAGGACTTACAAAGAAGTCCGAAAAGTCTGGTATTTCATATGGCATCTTGAAAAAAGTATATGATCGAGGTATGGCTGCTTGGAAAACTGGTCATAGACCAGGTACTAGTCCACAGCAATGGGCTTTCGCAAGAGTAAATAGTTTCATCACAAAAGGCAAAGGTACATGGGGTAAGGCTGATAAAGATCTTGCTGCTAAAGTTCGTAAAGAACAAACCAACCTTCGTCAACTTGCTAATGAACTTGAAGAAAAGAAAAAAGCTGGTCTTTGGGCTAACGTACATGCTAAACGCAAACGTGGTGAAGCACCTGCAAAACCAGGCGATAAAGATTATCCAGAGAAACTTCCTGAAGAATCAGTAGAAGAAAGAAAATCAACCGTACCTGAACTGATGCAAGTTAATATTGCAGGTGAAGGTGGTGTAACCGTAAAAGCTAAAGATGAAAAAGAAGCTTTGAAAATTGCACTGAAGAAAATGAAAATTCAATCTCGCTTTGCCAATGATAAGAAGTTCATGGCTAAAGTACAAATCATTCCAGCAGAATCTTATGTAAACGAAGGCGTACCAGTCTACGAAAACAAACTGAAAAATATGACTATTCAATTTGCAGACGAAATGCAAGAACTAGTCAAGTTAATTAAAGACAGAAAAAGTAGAATTGCAGTTGAAAAGATGGCTAAGACGGTAGAAAATGGTAATCTAAAAGGTGCAGGAGCAATCTTTCAAAATCTTGATTCTAATACCAAAGCACTTGTAGCTGGTGCGTTTACCTCTTTGTTCGGTGATCGTGTTGCAAAACAATATGGTATTACAGAAGATACCACTGACTACGCAAATTATATTTCAAAAACCCTATACAAATAGTTCTACAAATAGTATAACCTTTCTATGAGAGAAAGCTATCACAATTACATGGGACGCATGATGCGTGCAGACCGTGAGAAAACACGCCTTCGTGGTAAGATCAACAAATACTATTACAAGATCCACCAACTTCAAGAAAAAATAAAGAAGATAGATAATGCTTAACGTCAGTATCTTTACTGATTTTGGTGCAGGTAATTCTTCTGGTCCGTTTGATGCCATGAAGTCAGGTATCGTTTCAACTGGTGATAAGTATACTATCAATAACATGGATGCTGATGTTGCAGTTATTTGGAGTGTTCTTTTTGCTGGTCGTATGGCTGGTAACGAAAAGGTATACAAACACTTTAAAGAGCAAGGTAAACCTGTTATTGTAATGGAAGTTGGTGGACTTTCTAGAAACTTTACTTGGAGAGTTGGCATTAATCACATCAATAGATCTGCTACTTTTCCAACACCTGATTCTAAGTTTCAAAGATGGAAGTTATTCAATAAACCTTTACAAGATTGGAAAAAAGATGGTGAGTTTGTAGTCATTGCAACTCAACGTCCTGATTCTTTACAATGGAAAGGTATGCCACCTATCGAACAGTGGGTAGAAGAAGTAGTTGAAAAAGTACGTAAGTATTCAGATAGACCTATAGTAGTAAGACCGCATCCTAGAGATAAAATAACAGATTGGGACTTTATTAATTCAAAAGTTCCTGGTTTGTACTACGACTTTCCACAACTTGTAGAAGGTACATATGACTCTATGAACTTTTCTGATTTATTAGATAGAGCACATATTGTAATTAACCATTGTTCAAATCCAGCAGTAGATTCAATTATTGCAGGAGTTCCAGTGATTGTAGGAGAAGATTCTTTCTGCTACGATGTATCCACTACATATGAAAACATAGAAAACCCTAACAAGCCAGATCGTAGTGAATGGTGTGAGATGATGGCTTATACAGAATGGTCAGAACCAGAAATAGCGGCAGGATTACCATGGCAGTATTTGAAAAAACATATCTAATTCAACCACGTCCATCGCCAAAGATGGAAAAAATATATGGCGCTTTAAGTGAAGGTTGGCATAATACCCATCACGTAGAACAAGCAAGATTAGAAAAAGATGATCTTGCAGTATTATGGGGCTTGCTACCTGGTAACGATTGCTACATGAAGAATTCATATGTATTCACAGACATGCCGTATAATGGACGTCTAGAA
>Ga0181399_1000595_pt1 | contig 13232 bp, 17 predicted proteins | sample 22SPOviralmetaG_FD_130128 | JGI IMG/M metagenome (GOLD analysis project Ga0181399, IMG submission 130128) | Marine viral communities from the oligotrophic San Pedro Time Series (SPOT) site, San Pedro Channel, CA, USA - 22 SPOT_SRF_2011-05-21 | ecosystem: Environmental > Aquatic > Marine > Strait...
GGATATCTAGTTTGTACATTTATGTACGGCGGAGCAGGCGCTGTTGGAGACGTTGTGAGTGCATCAGTCACGCAACTATCTGTATGGTGGGACCAAGCAGTTGTGGCTTTTAATCAATCTAGGGGTTGACATTAAAACTGTTTGGCTGTATAATAATAGTATATTTAGGAGACACATATGAGTGCAAGTTGGATACACAAACTTAACGAATCAAATTCAAAACTTCATAAGCAAGATGTTTTGACCCAAGCATTAGAGGCTGCCACATTGGGCAGTGAGAATGCAGATACGTTCCTTAAACTTGCTGGCATGTGTTACAATCCATATGTTACATTTGGAGTCAGAAAGATTTCTGACAATCAGGAATCAGATAGAGAATATGCTAATCCTTGGAATGAGTTTATTGAATTACTAGAACAACTTAAAGAACGTAAGTTGACTGGTAATGATGCCATTGATGCAGTAGCAAAGATGTCTCTACAATTTTCTAGTGATGAATGGAACAACTTTTGTGCTCCAGTCATTCGTAGAGATTTACGAGCAGGCTTTTCAGTTGCTACAATCAACAAAGTTTGTAAGAAAACTGACTACGAAGTACCAGTTTTTAAATGTCAACTTGCTACTAACGGAGATGGCAGACCTGAAATGTCAGGCACTAAGAGACTTGAGCCTAAATTAGATGGCGTTAGAGTTCTGATGGTAGTATCGTTTGAGCCAGGTATGTATGATCATCCTGAGCCAGTCGCAACATGTTACAGTCGTAACGGAAAAGTCTTTGAGAACTTCACACACATTGAAGATCAAGTAACCGCTAATGTAAGAAAAATAATTACTTTGTTAGGCAAAGATATCGGCAATTGCACTAAGGGTTTTGTATTCGATGGTGAAGTTGTCGGAGCATCATTCAATGAGTTAATGAAACAAGCACGTAGAAAAACTGATGCTAAGGCTGATGATACAGTATTTCATGTATTCGATGTCATGCCACTAGCAGACTTTCAACGTGGACATTGTAATGCACAATTCAGAAAACGTATTACTGCAATGAACAACTTAGTTCCTCTTTTTGATGAACTTGCTTCACTAGAAACTATGTCTCATATCATTGTTGACTTAGACACTGATGAAGGCAAGCAACAAATTAAAACATACTCTAACGATATGGTCAATGCAGGGTTCGAGGGCATTATGATCAAAGAGTTAGAGGCACCATATGAGTGCAAACGTAATCTCTTTTGGATGAAATGGAAGCCTACTATTACTGTAGACTTAGAAGTCATTGCTATCGAAGAGGGTACAGGAAGAAATGAAGGTAGATTGGGTGCATTAGTTTGTCAAGGGACAGACGATGGCAAACTAATTAAAGTAAATGTTGGATCTGGATTCTCAGACGAACAACGTGACGAGTTCTACTCAGCATCTGATGATGTTATTGGAGAGACTGCTGAAGTATTATGTGATGCAGTATCTCAAAATCAGGACGGCTCATACAGTTTAAGATTCCCAAGATTCGTAAGATTTAGGGACGACAAATAATGAATATAGAAATAGGAAAAACTTATCAAGTAAGTAACAAGTACAAAAAACGTTATGTTGAGTATGAGTATCTTAAAAACTATGACACTGGTGATATTGTGTCTATAGAAACAGGTTGGAGAAGTGGTAACTGGTTCGTCACTCCTCAAGAAGAATATGAAGTCGAAATGTTAGTCGAAGCAATGGCTGACGATTTTGCAGATGAGTTGGAGATGAATGATTTCTCTGAAGCAGAAATGATTGACTCATGGGACGGCTGTTGGGACGATTGGGACTGGTCACGTTTCAAGTCTAAAGAAGGCGAAGAACTAGAAGAATTTATAGAAGAAGTACAAGACGAAGGCGAGTGCTATCTTTTAGATAACGGCTTTGATTCTGATGAATGTATCAGTATCTTTCAAGGCCAAATAATAATAGAAGAAAAAGTAGGAGAATAATATGGCGATAAAGGATACGTTTAAAGACGAAGAAGGAACTTTGCATACACTTGCAGATATGCTTCCAGCACAACCAGGTGATGATGACTATGTAGATGTTGACGGTGGTCAATGTTGCTGTGGTGAATATCAATGTAAAGAAGAATATGCACACTGGAGTTCAGGTCACTAATGGCTAAGGTAATCGTTGCAACGATGTCTGAATGGCATCAAGTTCAAAGAAAATATGCACTAGAAATTGATCTTGCATATCTCAAAGATATATTTCCAAATAAGTCTGATGAAGAAGTTCAACAGATTTTTGATGATCTTGCATCAGGAGACTTACTTGTTGATGACCTAGAAGAAATGGGTTATGAGGAAAATGGTCATGACACGTTTTTCGGAATCGATTGGGACTACCAAGACGATGATGATTGGTGGACTATGAGAAAGGGTGGATATGATGTTACCTATGATCAAGAGGTCGTAGAAAAGGATGACTGATATTAATTATAGCCCTGACAACTGGCCAGACGCAATTAAAAAATTAAAAATAGATAAATTAGTCGGAGCAAAATACTCATTCCCTGACGGTGACTCTATCCGTGTAGTCGAAGTTAAGTTGAGAGATAAACTTATCGAAGGTAAAGGAGAAGAAGGTATTGCTCCCTTTATTATGTATGAAATTCAACAAGGGCCCGGCATACCAAGAAGGCTATCTATGTTTTACCAAGAATTTATTGACACATATGGTCATTTATTCTCAGCAGAATTAGGTAGAGCAGAATAACAATACTTAAAACAATGCTAAATCGCACTAAATACTATGTACGATAACGCAGAGGAAACAAATTATATGAAGACAAGCATCTTTATAGCCTGGTTAACTTTAGTGACAGCACTTACTATCAGTGGTGTTGCCATTTATTATTCAGTATCAGGTTTAGCCGCTATATTTTCAGCGGCAGTCATACCCATTATTATAATGGGAGGCGTATTAGAGGTAAGCAAACTCGTTACAGCAGTTTGGTTACATAGATATTGGGGTATAGCCACATGGTGGTTAAAGACCTATCTAAGCATTGCCGTACTGGTCCTAATGTTGATCACATCAATCGGTATCTTTGGATTTTTATCTAAAGCACATGATACTGCATCAGGAAACGCAACAGAAGCCATTGCAACTGTACAACGTATTGATGGGCAGATTGCTAGAGAAGAAAACAGAATTGAAATACTTGAAGACCGTATTGCTGGATTGAACTCTGGTGATGGGTTTGATGTGTCTGGTTCCATTACTCAACAACAAGAGATTATTGCAGGTGCTAGAGGCGCAGTACAAGCCGATATCGACTACAACCAAACACAAATTACTGCTATCAACGAAAGATTAGATAGAGACTTAGAAGCATTAGAGACTTCTTTAACAGCAGATATCCAAGTACAAACAGATAAACTTGTACCCTTAGATGAACTTGTAGCAAGTTATAGAGACGAAGAAGACTCTGGATTTATCAATAGAACAGACAACAGAGGTGAGGCTGAACGGGTCTTACAAGAACAAAAACCTGAACGTGATGCTATTGCTACAGAGATTACTAGACTTAGAGATAGTGCAAGGGACAGAGAATCAGAGTTGCGTAGAGAAGCCTCAGTCGCAGTTAGAGAAGCACAAGGCAACATCAATGACTATCGTGCCCAGACACAAGACACAGTTGATGCCGCTACAGCAGAGATCAATCGTTTAAGACAACAAAGTAATTCATCACAAGATGATGACCTTGAGCAGATAGACGAATGGAACCTTACAATTGATGGTATCTATAATACTATTGATAGTCTTAGAGACGAGAAGTTTGAATCAGAACAAGCAGTTAGATTAGTTGAGAGTGAAGTAGGACCTATTAGGTATATTGCTGAGTTCTTTACTGGCACAGAAGATGCTGATGCAGGATTATTAGAAACAGCAGTATCATGGTTGATCATGGTTATCATCTTTGTATTTGACCCACTAGCAGTTCTATTGCTAATCGCAAGTCAGTACACATTTGAACAACGCAGGAAGGAAAACCCTAGCCTGGAAAAGCCTGAACCCCCTGAAGAACCAGATCCTCAACCCTTAGGAGAGGGTTTTGATATGGATCCTTTTGGAATGGCTGATCAATTAATCGAAGATGATGAAGTCGAAGAAGATTATAAAGCAATGAAGGAAGACATTCAATCTAGTCCGCCCAGTGCTGTAGACGATGCCGCAAATATCATGTCAGGATTTGATTTAGATTTTACAAAACTAGAACCTAGTATAGCAGAAGCAAAAGAGGCTTTTGAAAACTGGGAACTAAGTAAGTTTCACAAAAAGTTAGAAGAAGAAGTCTCGGTTGAAAACGATCAGGTGCTTGAGCCTGTACCCGAGCCCGTCGTAGAAAGCCCTATCACAACTAACCCAGAGTTCCAAGCAAAGATAGATGAAACTAAAAAAGCATTTAAAGAATACGAAGGCAATAAAAAAGTAGAAGAAGAAGAAAAAGTAGTAGATGCCCCTAGAGTTTCACAAGGTGTTACATATGAAAAGATAAGAGATAGTGAGTATTATATTGACCCTGAAGGAAAACAAATACACGAAAATGCTCTTAAAGCACAACACCCTAATCTATTTTTACAAGCAGACAGTGGCGCAAGACAAGCAGGAACTAGTTTTGGAACTGCATTCCCAATGATTGCAGTCAAAGGTGATATCTTTGTCAGAGTTGATCAGATGCCAAATCGTGTTTATAAGTTTGAAGGCAAGGATTGGATGGAGATCGATAAAGACTCCTCAGACTCATATACGTTTGACGAAGAATATATCAAATACATCATTGCTCAAATTAAGACAGGTGAGTATGATATTGATTTACTATCAGAAGCCGAACGTCATCAAGTAGAGATTTATCTTACTAAAACGGACGGATAATTTACCCAAAAGTATTGCATAAACCTTTTAAATCTCATATAATATCTATTAAGTTAAATTAATAATGCCCAAGTTAGGAGGGTAAGTATGAAAAATGTATCAAATATAGTTTTACTATCAGCACTAATTGTAACCACAACGGGTTGCTCAATGTTCGGTGGAAAAGCAGACAATGTTGAAGTCCCAAAGACTACAGCGGTTACCAAACAAAAACTTAGTACATACTTTGAAGATGACGGTATCAAAGTCAACTGGGAATGTATTGATAGAAACGGTTGGACACTTAATCTGACATGCAAAGAAAATGAGATTAAATCTATCGAAGCAACTATCACAGTCCCATCAAACGGTGGTACTAACTTTAATGGTGCATCTGCAAATCAAGTAGGTCAATTAGAAGCAATGGCAATGATTAGTAGATTTATCAATGAAGATATTACTACTGAAAGAGTTGTTACTCTTATGGCTAACAACGTTGAAAAAGCAGATGATACTTATCGTAATCCAATCAAAGGTACTGGTCAAAACAATGTAAATGCTCCGAGACTCCCAGCAGTCGTTGGCATTACAAGTAGTGAACCACAAGCACCTAGAGATACTAGCAGACCTAACATGAACTTTGCTGTTCGTTCTAACATCAATGATACTGTCAGAGAACTCAGCACAGTAGTCAGAGGGAACTCACAAGCAATCATGCGAGGCACAACATTTGATGTCGATCAGAAAGATGATCAACTTATTCAAATCACTGCTATCTGGAATAGAGAAAGAGCAGAAACAATTCAAAACGATATAGCACCTTATTTCAACTAGGAGTTGTCTATGAGACTAGTTCTCGCGGTCTTATTCATACTTACTTCTCCCGCGGCATATGCATTGCAAGTCAAGGGAGAAGGTCCTACTTTACAACTAGCACTTAACAACGCATTTAAAGTAGCAATCGATAATGAAGTCGGAGTAATACTTGATACTGAACGTCATTTAAGTGACGGAAAGATATTTCACAATCAAATATTTTCTTACAGTGCAGGCTACGTTACTTCTTATACAATTGAACATCATATACATATTGCAGAGTTAAACTTACATAAAGTTACTGTAGATGTTACTGTAGCCAGTTCTAAGTTAAAGAATTTCTTATTAAGTAGAAATCATAACCCACTAAGTTTTAATGTAGAGAATATTAAAGCACAGATTAGATTGTTTAAAGAAGGTTATGTAGACGGTCAAAAATTACTTGACAATACTCTTAAGTATTTTCCCAAAGAAGCAATCAATGTATATACACATGATTTTAATATTGTTGCTGACTATCATAACCCTAACAAACATTATTTACATGTACCATTTACTCTATCATGGGACCAAAAATATTTGGTAGCATTGCAAGAACTATTAACATTGTTTGAAGGTGACAGGGGAGGACGTACATATGTGTCCTTCGGTGATGAACGAGTTTATATCACTGATCAAATGTTGTTTACAAAATTAAGAAAAGTTTTCGGTCGCAGTGATTTTGTGTTATTAACTATTAATTCATTACATAACAAAGCCACTATAAATACATGTGTGCAAAGTATAAGGTATACCCCTGGTAAATCTCGGGACAGTAAAAGAGCATTATATACGTACACAGGCGGGGGATTATCATTTAAAGATGATAAAGAAGTAACGAGTTTCTTAATGTTCCCTATAAATGAACAAGATTTACAAGATTTTCAGGGACTTACAGAATTGACATTAAGTGTGTCTTCTACAAAGAATTGTCCAGAAAATTCAATAAGATAAGTAGAGTATATGACTGATAAAGCAGAGTTTCATTGTTCTTTCTGTGGCACCCACAAAGATAATGTACAAAAATTAATTGTCGGAGAAAGTGTAGCAATCTGTTCAGATTGTGTTGGCCTATGTCAGACATTAATTGAAGAAGAACAAGTTGATAATAAAAATGAACAGTCTGATGTTATAGAAAAGGTTGAACCTTATGCTATAATGAGACACTTAGACAAGTGGGTCGTTGGTCAGAAGTCTGCTAAAGAGGTCCTAGCAGTAGCAATAACTAATCACTACAAACGAGTATTCAATCCTCCCCCAAAAGGTTTAACTATACATAAAGGTAATGTTCTATTATTAGGACCAACTGGATGTGGTAAAACTTTACTTGCACAAACTGTTGCAAAGTATCTTAACGTTCCATTCATTGTTGCTGATGCAACTAACTTAACCGAAGCAGGATATGTCGGAGAAGATGTAGAAAGTATGTTAAGTGTGTTGTTAGCAAGAGCAAACGGTGACGTAGAGAAAGCACAACGTGGCATCATCTTTATCGATGAGATAGACAAAGTAGCACGTAAGAGTGAGAATGTCTCTATAACACGTGACGTAAGCGGAGAGGGCGTACAACAAGCACTCTTAAAGATAGTAGAGGGTACAATATGCAGAGTTGCAGAACACGGCAAACGTAAGCACCCACAGGAGCCCCTCACAGAGATTAACACTAAAGACATACTCTTTATTGCCGGCGGAGCATTCGATGGACTACTAGACGTTGTGAAGGCTAGAACGACTGGTACTAACATTGGCTTCGGCAGTAAACTAAAAGATGATGAAAAATCTGGACACTTTAAAGATGTTAAAGCAGATGACTTAATGAAGTTTGGAATGATACCTGAATTTATAGGTCGTTTCCCTACAACAATTAACGTAGAAGAACTATCCAAACATGAACTAATTAAAGTATTGACTACAGTTAAAAATAACTTTATTGATCAATACACCTATCTTTTTAGCATAGATGATATTGACTTGTCTTTTACTGACGATGCAATAGAGGAGATTGTAATCAACTGTATGAATCAAAAGACTGGCGCACGTGGCTTACAGACTGAGATAGAAAGAGTACTACGACCTCATATGTTTAATTCAGGAAAATATAAAAAGAAAGGAATAACTGAACTAAATATAGACAAGGAATTAATAATTAACCCACAGCCAATTAAATGACATATAATAGAACTAACAAATTTAGCAAAGGAAAAAACTTCAACGACAAAAAGAAACCATTTGTCCAGCAACCTCGAGGCAATAAAGTTATTGTAATCGACGGTAACGTAGATCAAGCATTACGTAAGTTTAAGAAAAAGGTTTCAAACTCAGGCTTAATTGATGACATTAAGAAAAAAGAATTTTTTGAAAAGCCAACTAATGCTAGAAAGATCAAAAAAGCAATGGCAGTTAAAAGAGAAAAGAAAAGACAAGCAACTGAGTTAGGACCTAGAGGTCCACGTAGTCGTAGAAAATAACCCAAAAACACTTGAAAAAATCTCATTTGTCATTATATATGATAAATAGTTATGTGAGAAGATAGGTTTCTGATCACATTAGGATGCCGAAAGGGTCCGAAAATTAATCTTGCTTATTAAAGGAGAAACATTATGACAAGCAATATACCAACCGCCCTACATCTAAAATCTTTAGATATACCCTCAATACACAAATTCGGAATCGGTTTCGATTCTATATTTGCGGACTTAAACAGACTAGCACAAGCACCCAGAGGAGACAATTATCCTCCGTATAACATTGTGAAGCATGACGATGACAATTATTCTATCGAACTTGCTCTTGCTGGATTTAAGAAAGAGGATATCTCTATTGAGGTAGATCAACAACAATTACTCATCAAATCTAAATTAAAAGATGCCGATGAAGATATTGTAGAACTAGAATACTTGCACAAAGGAATTAGTGCAAGACATTTTGAGAGATCATTTACATTAGCAGAACACGTTTTTGTGCAAGATGCTAAAATGACAGATGGAATCTTAAAAGTTATCTTAGAACGTCAACTTCCGGAAGAATTGAAACCCAGAACTATTGACATTTCCTCTGATAAATAATATAATAGAGGTATGTTGTGCGTAGTCTCGGCTACGCACACATTATTAATCTAAAACAAACAAGGAATAATTATGTCGCAAGAATTTGAATCAACAACAGAAGCAAAAATTAAACCTAATTATGCTTTACAAGAACCGCCTTTATTTAAGGTTATTTACATCAATGATGAAGTAACTACTATGGAGTTTGTTGTGGATACATTGTGTGAGTATTTTTCTTATAACCCAGATACTGCATCTAATATCACAGCAGATATACACAAAGACGGTGCGGCAACAGTTGCAGTTTTACCGTATGAGATTGCAGAACAAAAAGGTATTGAGGTAACACTTGATGCACGATCTAAGGGATTCCCCCTACAAATTAAAGTAGAAGCAGAGGCTTAAACTGAGATAGTAATTCTTGTAGGGTTGAACTGTTTGACGTTCTTCCCTTCAAGCGGATTGCTTACTGCCTGAATATCATTTTTACGAGGAAGAATTAAAGTTGCTTGAACTGGTTTGTTATATGATCCATATACCCAGTGAGTGACTTTACTTTCTGAATCTGCATTTAATACAGTATCAAGTGGAGTTTGTGTTGCAACATAATCTGGCACTTCACCAAAGTAACAATTTTCATTAGGAACACCGTTAGTTACAAGAACGATCTTTTTGACATCTAAATGTCTTTGAAGTTTTTCGATAGTCTTATGTAAGAAACCCATATCATCTAAACGATACTGGTTGTATTTAAGATCATCAATAGAAATTGAAGTACCGGGCTCATGTGCAGTTTCCCAGCAGTTAGAACCAACAACAGCAACGCCATCTACAATCACAATGTTGTGATGTAAGATAACAATGTTCGGTACTTTTTGTGCTAAGGTAACTAACTGAGAAGTTCTCTCGTTAATGTTAGTACGTGAAGTTTCATATTCAAGTGTACCAGGTGTATAAAATACTCCTTGATATTGTTGACTAAGATGAACTAGGGTTTGAGTGACAGTCTTCATATCTGTACTAATGTTACCCGTCAATATACAGTATAAACTTGTAGGTTTATCATGCCAATTAAACGAATCATTAGGTTCCAAATTCAGATCACTGATTACGTCAAACCCGATATCGATCATTTATGTGAGCCTTACTTAACTTGTAAGTTAGGTTTTGCTGAGCCTTTCTTAGGACCAGACTTTTTAGGTGCCGCTTTCTTAGGTGCCGCTTTCTTAGTAGTAGTTTTCTTAGCAACAGTTTTCTTTGCTACTGCTGGCTTCTTAGCCTTAGCAGGTGCTTTTTTCTGACTAGTCTTCTTTGGAGTAGAACCAGGTCCTCTCTTCGGTTGATTTTGTTCAGATACTGGTGTACTAATTGCTTTAGATCCACTACTAGATTTTTTGTCATTTTTTTTGTAAAAATAGATAACACCTGCAACCACTGCAAGACCTATTAATACTGAAATTTCATTTTCCATGTTGTCTCCTATTGGATTATATTGTACATTGTATTTATGTGTATGTCAAGGTCAATTGTTTTTTATTTTACCCTATATATAAACTAAATAATTTAATACACAGAGGAGCAAGTCATCAATGAAAAAAGAGCAGGCTGAAAAAATGCTAAACTTTTGGATGAACGAAAAATTACCTACTATCGCACAACAAAAGAGACAACCTTTTAGACCCAATGACGCCGTGGCACGTAAGACATGGCGAGTCTTAAATGCTACGTGTTTTAACAATGAACTTAATATGCCTGAGTTTACATTTCATGCACGTAAAACATGGTGGGCAATGTGTTGCAGTGACGCAGGAAAACCCCGTCCTTTAAAGTCTCGTTCATGTTGTGAGATACAACTAAGTGATAAATGGTTTTGCAGACAATGGTTTGTTGATACACTCGCACATGAAATGGCACATCAATATCAATGGGACATCGATGGAGTCAAACGTATTAAGAAAGGCTGGGATCCTATTATGTCTCACGGCCCTTCGTTTTTTAAACACAGAGAAAACATCAACAAGTACGGTTTATCATTAAAAGTATGTCATAAAAACAATAAGTGGTTTGAGCACCAGTGTCTTAAAAAATGCTGATAAATAGTAGTATGACTACTGATATCCGAAACATTTTAAACTTACTCAACGAAGATGTAACTCTTAGTGCCAGTCAGATCAATAAATATCAGGAAAGATTTGATAAATTTATTGAGATGATTCGTACTGGCATGACCTTTTATACTGTAGATAGAGAAGAAGTGATTGCCGAGCCAAGTGAAGCAGATAGATTTCAAGGCTTAAAAGATGAAGATCAATTCAAAGGTGGACTCAAACTTAAACTAGAAACCGGTGATGAAATACCTTTAAGTAAGTTATTAAAGACACCAGACTTAGGTGGACAAGCAATCGTTGGACAAGACGAAGGTGAATCTACAGAAGAAGTAGGTAAAGAAACAGCAGTACTTAAACCCTCACAGATTGGAATCACTGATAAAGATATTCCAGCAAGTAAGTTAGGACAAGAAATTTTAAATAACGATGCATTAAACTCTACTGAGTATGGTAGAGTTGTAATACAAATGGCTATCGATATTATGGAAGGTAAGAATCCAATTATACCTGATGACGTTCCCACTAAAATTAGAGCATCAATCCATGACTATGCAGGAGAGTATTTGGGAGTACTAGCATTAATTGAAGGCACATCACGTTTCCCAAGACGTAGAAGTTTTGAAGAATGGTTAGGTGGTAGTGTCAGTGATTTGATTATTAATTTCCCAAGTTCTGCAAACACAAACATAGCAGATAGTTTTGCGGCTATTAAGAACACTACTACAAATCATACAATTAATATTTCTAGCAAGGGCAAAGGGGGAGGTGCACCACCTAGTATCAGCGGATTAAAGATACCTGATAGTATTAAAGAAAACCCTGACTTTGAAGCATCGATGAAGTTCATTGAAGTATGTCAATCAGATGCACCTATACCAACGCCTAAGACAGTTTCTTCGGTATTCTATGCTATGAATGTACTAGCAAGATATAAACCTGATGCAATACCAGATAAATTTAAACCTTTCTTACCTTTCAATGATCAAACAATTGATGAAGCATCAGAAAGTGTTAAAGCATTTAAGACACAAAATCCAATTGAAATGGAAGAATATGCAAGTCTATGGGCAGATACAGATTTTAAAAAGCCTTCCTCTGATGGAGGCAAACTTACTTATGTAATTAAGAAAGCAGTCATGGAAGCAGTTAATGAGGGAGGAGCATTCCCAGAGTTTCAACAAGTTATACTTGAGATTTTAGACATGAACTTTATTCAGCAATATGCTGATGTAAGTACTAAAAAGGGTCCTAAGGTTATGACATTTGCTACTCAGTGGCCTGCGAAACTAGAAGGTAAAGTATCATTAGAATCTAAGTCAGGAGCAACTGATCCTACTAAAGGTGGATTTTCGTTTAAACTAGCAAACACTCCACCTAAGACAGTCATTGACGAACCAAGTGAAGGTGACGGTGAAGAAGTTAAGATGAATGACACACCAAAAACTTTTGATAAAGATACTAAAGCAATAGCAAAAGGCGGTAGCAAAGATGTTACTGACATATTTAAGAAACGACAACCAACTAAAGGTGTCGGCAGGAACAAAAGATAATGGCAAAGAAGAAATCAAAAACACCTATTAATGTACAGAATAAACAAGTAGAACCTTTTATCTACCAGGCTACATTAGTTAAAGTAGTAGACGGAGACACAATTGACGTAACACTAGACTTAGGATTTAATGTCTTGTTACACAATCAAAGAGTTAGACTTGCTGGAATCGATACACCAGAAAGCAGAACTAGAAATTTAGAGGAAAAGAAATTAGGACTAGCCGCTAAAGAAAGACTTAAAGAGATATTAGCAGAACATAAGTTTAAGATACAATCATTAGGTAAAGGCAAGTACGGTAGAATCTTAGGTATCCCCCACACAGATGATGGACAAAATATTTGTAACATGTTAATAGAAGAAGGACACGCCAGAGAATACGACGGCGGCAAAAAGAAATCTTGGACATAAGATGAGAGCATTTGAGTTTTTAACAGAAGTTGATGATCAGTTTGAAGCACCTGTTGGTGACTGTTTTGAAGCGGCATATAAGAAACTCTATGAAGTTTTTAGAGAGCATCCTGAAGCCAAACTTGTACATGCAATTGTTACAGGTCAGGGTCCTATCAAGGGCGTACAACATGGTCATGCATGGGTAGAGATAGGTGATACTGTCTTAGACTATTCAAATGGTCGTACTATTGAAATGCCTAAACAAATCTACTATGCTGTTGGCAATGTTGACCCTAGTAATTCAGACGAATACAAGACATATAGTTATAAAGAGATGGCTGACATTTCAATGGATCAAGGCACATATGGTGCTTGGGAACTGCCAAAAGGTAC
>Ga0181399_1000596_pt1 | contig 13231 bp, 16 predicted proteins | sample 22SPOviralmetaG_FD_130128 | JGI IMG/M metagenome (GOLD analysis project Ga0181399, IMG submission 130128) | Marine viral communities from the oligotrophic San Pedro Time Series (SPOT) site, San Pedro Channel, CA, USA - 22 SPOT_SRF_2011-05-21 | ecosystem: Environmental > Aquatic > Marine > Strait...
GGGCCAACCTCTGGGGCAAGTGCTTCTAATCCAGTGCTAACTGCTCCGGCAATAGTATCACCACTTGCTTCACCAGCAGCACTTGCGGCTGCTTTGGCAATACTAGCAGCACCACTAGCAACATTTTCACCAGCACTAGCAGCATCACCAGCAGCATCAGCAGCGGCACCCGCAGCACCCTTAACGTCAGACAAAACATTACCCGCAGTTTTTGCGACATTCTGTGCTTCATTGGTCACATTCTCTAACGGGTCAACATTAGATATTCTGCCTTTATCAATAAATCCACGGGCAATACCTACTGAGGAATTCTCAGCAGCATCGGCAGCGTCACCAGTAGCACTTGGTGCTATACTTGCTGGGGCGGGTCTTACAGCAGCGGGTGCAGCACTTGCTGGGTCAAAAGCATCATTAGACACTTCACTATCTGGCACTGCTTTTCTAGCAACTGCTTCACCCAAATCAGTGGGCTTTGCGTCTTGAGATTGATTACCAATAATTTTACCTTTTAAACTATCAAGACTTTGGGTGCCTTGTGGCAAAGCAATACTTCCAGAGTTAGGGGCAATACCACTACTAACATTTTTAGGTAAATCAATTAAACCTTTTGCTTCTTTACCAGCATTTTGAATGCCCGGATTTCCACCTTGTCCAGTTAGTTTATTTAATTCAAACTTTTGTAAGAAAGTAGTTAGTTTACCGTGTTTGTAAGTATTATATATTTGTGCGGTTGTTCCTACAATACCAGCACTAGTGCTTACACTATCATTTACTTTATCAAATACAGTTCGTGTGGGGTCTTTGTTAAGTGCTTTAAGTTGTGCGGCTTGTCCAGCAATTTCTTTGGCACGGTCAACAGAATCATTCAATGATTCATTAAAGTTATTGATTCTTTCTGCGTAACTCATTTATATAGTTATTATTTATTTTTTTTTGTTAGTTATTCTTTTTCTTCTTTTTCTTCAACTATTTTTTCTTCCGTATCTTGTGCTTCATTATTTTCAAAGTCGTCATATATCTTATCAGTAAAATTTTTGTATACACGCATTTTTCTTAAATCAATTGTCATAAAATCATAACGACCACCTTTGGCTTGGTTCCATAATTCCATAAACTTTCCTTCACTACCTCCACAGACTGTAGACAGTTCTTCGGCGTATTGCTTTATATTTTTTTCAGAATGTTTACCAAGGAAAGCAACATATGAGGAATTAACTCTAAGGGTTGGTAGCAAACTTTTGTAATACTGAATGAACCAACAACAACTTATCTGACCCTCTCCACAAATCCCAGCTCCGTGCCTATACGTAGATATAAAACTATTTAAGAATCTTGCTTCTTTGCTAATGTGATTATTTGCCATATTTGCCATTCCTAGGATGTCGTCAAAAATTATCATATACTTTTCTTTACTGTCACCGTCTCTAATAACTTCAAGTATTCTTTGTAATGTTTCGTTAGAGTATGATTCAAAAACTTCAAGTATCATATCGTCTTCTACTAACTTCAATAATATTGGATCGTTAGTTGCTGTGGGCGAGAATATAATTATGTTTTCGTCAAATATAGGTTTTAACATTTCAACTAAATTAAACATTAAGGTAGACTTACCGGCAGCAACAGCACCAATACCTACAAATGTGCTAGGAAATTGAAATGGGCCCAACTCTTCCGTGTTATATCTTGATTCATCTATCTCAACTGGTTTTATCTCAAATGGGTTTTTATGTGGCATTATATATAATTTACTCAAATATAATATTTATTGACCCTTGACTATCCAAAGTATCTTGTAGTTCATTTGTAGATTTTTTTAAATATATTAGTTTACGTCTGTTAGTTATCATACTTCTGGTTGTTAGTAGATTATTATTTACCAAGTCATATTCTTTACCAAGTCTGAATAACTGTTGATTTAATTTATTATTTAATTTAGAAGTATGATTCTTTATCTCAATCATTTCGTCTAACATGTCGTTCAACAAATCTAACAAAGTATGTAAATGTGTTGTATTTTTCATTTTAATATCTAACTATTTAATATATAATATAATGTCCGATAATACGAAACAAAAAAAAGCAAGAACCCTGAGTCCAGAACAATTAGAGAAAATGAAGTTAGCAAGAACAGCAAAAGCACTAGAACGCCGAGAAACAAAAGCAAAAGAAAAAGAATTACAATCACAAGCAATTGACCAACAGAAAGAAAGAATTGAATTATTGAAACTAACTAAAAGAAAAAAAGCAGAAATAAAAAGAAGGTTAGCAGAAGTTAAAAGAGGTAATGCGGATATTAAGGAAGTTGAAGAAATCATTGACCAATATGATACCAATGAATCTTCACCACTCAAAGAAGAAATGGAAGCACAAGAAGTTGAGTCAGAACCAGAGCCAGAACCAGAACCAGAACCAGAACCAGAACCGGAGGTGCCAAAGAAAACAGAAGAAGAACAAGAACAAGAAATAGAATCAATTAAGTTAAAAATACAAGAAATAAAAAAAGAACAAGAACCAATAATTATAGCAGACCCCATTGTAGAATACGAAAAGCATTTTAAAGAAACCGCAGAAGCTATTATGAATGATTTACCAAAAGAAAGCAAAGAATTATTTGAAGAACAATTACATCACTTTAATCCGAAGTTAGATATTGAAGAAAATATTAAAAATATGATTTTAAAAATCAATAGCAGAGTTAGTGAAAAAGTAAAACTTGTAGAAAAGGTTTTAAAAACTGTGGAAAAATGTGAAGCAGAAGAAGTAACAGCAAACACTAACGAAATGACTGATATTAAAAAAGGATTTGTAAAACAGAAATTATCTCAATTGTATTCTTTGCGGTAGTATTCTAAAATATTTATATTTATTTATATTATTATATTATGTCTTTAACATTTTTTTATAGTTATACGCTTAATGATTTATGTAAATTACATAATGATGTATATCAACATCAATCTAAAGCTTCCAAAAGTATATTCCGATCAACTGTTTTGAGGTTAGAGAAACTTTACGGTAATAAAATTGAGAAGTTAGATATGGTTTTTGGAAAGGATGTTACAAACCTTTACAATAAATTAAATGAGACAGACTACTCAGAGAATACCAAACTGCAAACTATATCAACTGTAATAAAGATTCTTAAAATGTGTGATGCCCCACTAACATTAATTAACAGTTATATTAAGTTTCATAAGGGAAAATCTGGTGAAGTAGCTGAATTAAAAAAGATAGAAATACAAAGTGAAAATAGCATAGTGAATGATTATATGGATTTGCGGGAACAATACATATGTTCCATTGATTATTATTTAGAACCCGAAAGAACCTACAATGAATTTTTAAGATTTATGATACTTGGTTTTTTCTTACTACAACCACCGACTAGAAGTTTTAATTACATTAACTGTAAGTTATTTGCTAAATCAGAGATACCCGACGATACAACCCACAACTATTGTTTGTTTAGTAAGGATACATTTACTTTTGTTTATAATAACAATCGCAAGAACTCAGTATTACCACAGAGATTAAACCCCGTTGTTGATTTAGACTTACAGAGAATACTGTTACACTATATAGAACATTACTATATAGATAATGGCAATAGATGGTTTTTAAAGAATTATAATGGAAAAGAAATTAGTGCTAGGGTTATTGATAATAGTGTAAAAGAAGTTAGTGAACTTATTTTTGAAAAGGTAATTACAGTAGATGACATAAGGGCATCATACTTTCGCCATATTTTTAAGACTGATAAAACGTTGTTAGACAATTTAGAAATTATAAATATGTTAGGATTAACTAATTTGCCTAACTATCTCACATAAAAAAATATATATTTAATACTATATAATGGAACAACAATCAATAATTGTCAATTTTAATCCTAACTTCGCCAATGGCAGTGCTAGTGACTTTACCCAACCCTTTAACAAACAATTACAGATAGAACCAAACTCCGAAGTTGCTTTATATCAAGGTAATTTACAAAGAAAAACAATTGTTGTGCCACAGTCAGAACAAATAGAAATAGATTTTACAGAACAGTTACCGAGTAGTCAAGCACGTGTAGAAGCATCTGCGGGTGGTAATTTCACTAGAATTAGTGCTTTAAGAGATAAGCAAGAAAATCTAAAGTTCACTATTCCAAAAGGCAATTATACCCAATCGGAATTGATAGAAGAAGTTAGAACTAAAATGAGTAATGTGATAATACAGCAAAGAAGGGATTATTACAATGATGGGGCACCCATTGGTTTAGAAGTAAATAATGATTTACTATATGAAGCCATAGGACAGAATGACGAAGACGGAGTTTTCATTGGTCTTGCCCCACTTAATAGATTGAACGCTTTAAATTATATTAGCACTGCTAATGTGGGAACTGAGGTTGTTCAAAGTGGTTCGGAAACTAACCCACTTAATAGAATTACTAGACCAACTTCTACTTCTGATACTTGGAATCAGTTTATAACGCCGGGCTTTCCTTTAAATCCACTCAGTGCAATTCAAAATTCTAGTATTATAAAGCAAGAAGACCAGCAAAATGTTTTCTTTTATGATGTTGAATTTGAAAGAAAAATAGAAACTAACCAAAGAATGTATGTGGGTTTCTTGAATAACGCAATGACTTCTAACTTATGGGCAAGTCCAACTATACCAGTTGTTAAGGGAGCGTCACCCGACTTTTTAGTAACTGCCCAAGGTTTACCAACTGCTTTCTTTGGTATTCATCACCAGTTTGAGACTGATTCTTCTAATAATTCAGTGTTTACCACTTCAATTTATGTAAACAGAGAACTAGACATACAAAGTAGTATTACTGATGAGTTTAATGAATTTAAAACAGAATATTCAAAGACTAAGTTATCCGATCCGGACAATCACGGTTTTGATTTTATGAATAATGGTTCTACAAGGGTTTATAAATATCAATCAGTATCTAACGAAGATATATCAACAGGTGAAAGTAAGACTTTTGGTGTTAGAGTATACAGCGTGAGTGAGAAGGTTGGAGATAATACAAGCACTGAGACACAAGAAAGTAGAAAGTATTTCTTTCAAGTGTTAGGGAAAGACCAAGACGGAGAGACTGGATTTTACAGTGGGGTAGATAATGTTATTTTTGATAGTAAGAACTTCAATATTTCACTGCCTCAAGATGTAGTAGAAGACGCTTGTTTTACTCGCAACTTCCTCAGTTATAGGGATGGTGTTGAATTACAAGATTTAGGATTAGAGCCATATATCTTTTTCAGAAATTGTGAATTGGGAACAATGGTGTTTAATCCTCGTGGGACTTATATCAAATCAAGTTTTGACGCTGACTCAAACCCTATGATTAATACCCCGATAGTTAGATATCAATTAAACTATCCAAAAGATAGTGTGTTGAAGTTAGTGTTAGGTGGTGGTAAGTCATATTCTTCTATACTCAATAAAGCAAAAAAGAATGAAGTAGGCACAAGTTATGACCCTAACTTATACCCACAGCACCGTGGCCCAAGTGCTGGTGTTAATGCTTTATACAGTGATAATCAGAGATATAACTTTGAGATATTATCACTACCCATAAGGACATTTAATTCTACTAAGACTGTTAAGAATGTTAGTGGTAATGAAAGAAGTATTTTACATTCTACGGAAACTTTCATTGAAGGTGAAGTTACTGAACTAACCAATGCTTTAATCAATAAGAATATTATACCTTCTACATTAAAATACATATCATTAAAGAATTCAGCACCACTCAGACTAAATGATATTGAAGTTAGAGTGACTAGGGCAGATACTAATGAGATAGCAGATGAAATTACTGATTGTTCATTTGAAATGTTAGTTAGACATCCAAAATAGAAATTGTAAATATATTTTATTAAAAAAAAAATATCCAAGTATTATATAACAAAATGAGCACGACTGATATTGACCAATATTTCAAATTAGGTTTAGACTCTACTAATAATGCCGGTGAACAAGCTGGACTTATAAATACTATTAGAACCCCCACGGATACTGCTTCTGCCCAGTTATCTAGGGTCACATTTAAAGTGCCTAAAATTGGTATGTTAACTGGTGATTCGCATATTAATCTTAAATTCACTGGTGCTGACGCTAACAAATATAATCTTAATTTAGTTAACGGTGCCCTTGGATGTATTAGACGTTTTAGAATTCTTATTGGAAATAAAGTTTTAACTGATTTAGAAGAACCAGCACTTTTAGAAAATAACAAAATGTATTCCAATGATACTTTAACCCACTTAAATGACTTTGAAAAGAATTTTATTGGTAATGATTTGAGTTTTGTTACTGATGAAGACAATGGCAATTTTCAGTTAGCACCCCACGGAAATATTGAAGTGTCTAACGCTGGAAACCCCAAGGCATCCAAAATGGTTATTGAGGGTGCCAAATGTAAAACTTATGGTATTCCATTAAGGAAACTCGGTGCTTCCTTTTTAGAAACTGCTAGTTTACCCGTGTTTTTGTTAGGTTCCAGAGAAATGATAATTGAAATTACTTTCCACAATGATGCCAGAGAATATGCCGTTTTACCTTCGGGTGCTATTGCCAAAGATAGTGTGTCTGTAGACATAAACAATGTTGAGTTAGTTTCTACCCACGTCATGTTAGACGACGAGACTGAATCGGAACAGATCGCTAATTTAAGAGATTCTCCGGCACAGTATCCTTTAACCGATACTTATGTGATTAGAGGTGTTTTACCAGCGGGTGCTGACGCAACACCGGCAACGAACCTTTACAGACTCAATATCCAGAACAGAGAAGTTCACCGCATTCTTATGGCAACTAAAAGACTTGTTGGAACCAATGTTGAATTCCTTGCCAATCAAGTTGCGGAAGGTTGCGGTGATGAATCTTTACAGGTTAAGGCAAATGGATTAAATATGTTTGATAGACCAGTGACCAACAGTGCCACTATCTATCAGTTACTTAACTATTACAACGGTGGGCCATCTCTTAAAGTTCCTTTCCAAGTATTCAACGGCACTTTGTATTCAATGACTGAGCTTAACGCTGACGCTGATTACTCGGACTTACAGGGAGCAATGCACTATGTGGGATTAGACTTTAAGAATGGAAATGCGGGTATTCAAGGTTCGGGAACTGTAATGACTTCTGCCCTAGAAATTGACTACACTAACACACCTAATACTGGTGGCAGTGGCAAACAAGCTGACCAGCACGATATGTTATTTTATGTTAGTATCTCAAAGATGCTGAGTATCGGTGCTTCCAGTATCGTTGTTTCTTTCTAAATTTTATTTTATTTTTTTAATTATATATAATGCCTTCATTGCCAATTATTAGGAATGACGCTAAACGCAAGTTAGTTTCTTATGCCACACAACCCGTAACCCCTTATACTGACCAAGAAGTAAACCCCGCTATTAATGGTGCTATAACAGATTTTTTAGGAACTTTAGAAGTAAATGAAAGAAAGAGACTTACTGGAAATGTGATGATAGACACCAAAGAAACTAATATTATAAATTTAAATATTGATAATACTACTAACAACCAAGATTTAGAACTTGTTGTTAGTTATTCTACTAAAAATGATAGTGGTAATGCTACCGTTGAATATAACACCACAGCAATTCGGGGATTACATTTTCACCAGCAATACCCCACCAAAAATAGATATGTTATGGTAGAAGCAAAGGGAACTAATTTACAAAGCAATGTTGTGTTAGACGGTAATTTAAGGTTATCAAAGTATACACAATTTAATACTTCTTCACAAGTTAGAGATAAAATAAATAGAAATACATTGGCTATTAATGATAGGGCAGTAAATGACTACTATGAAGACGTTGCGTTATTTCAATTTGAAAACGTCCAGTTAAGCACTATGACTGCTTCTATGTCTGAATTGCCTTCTAGTAATGGCACTCATATTGTGGGGAATGGGGATATGGTTGTGCCAAGTTTCTTCACAGACTTTCCATATATAGATAGTAAGGTTGTTTTAGTTAGTGATAATAGTGATACTAACTTAATGGAAATTCAAGGTATATCTTCTAATGGTTCTTATCATTTTGATTTGATTAATTTAAATGGCACCAGTAATACTGTTGCGTCTGCACACGAATATAGGTGTATCAATCGTATTATAGGTAATGCCACCGGAAATGTGACGTGTTCTTCTTCTACGACTGGTGAAACGCTAAATTATATGGGTTCATTAAATGGTATAAGTGACCAGTGTATATTTGCTTCTAATGTTCACCAAACAACATATGTCAAAGCTTTACATTATAGCGGCAATATAGATGATCGTGGAGCATTATTGAAGTTAGTCAAGTTTGTTGCGGGTCAACCATTGGTTTTATATAAACACAAATTGATAGACGAACAGGTAAATATAAATTTAGAGGTTTTTCAATTTAATGTAAACCCAAGTGAGATAATATGTGTAACCATAGAACACGCTGGTGTTCACCCTTCACTAAACTTTGTAAATAAGGTAGACGTTAAGTTAGATTTAGTTTCACATAGTGACGTTATAAATTTTCTCTGAACATAATATACAATGCCCAAGAAGACTAAGCAACCGAGCAAACTAACAAAAGCAAAAATGGAACAAAAGAAAGTAAAAGTAGATAAGAAAGATAACAAAGAAATAAAAAGAACTAACTTAAAAAAGCAAGTCAAAAAGAAATACTGAGCCGAATAAAATATCGGTGTAATTCTAACAATAATATTCTAATATTATTATCTACAACACGTCTGTTAGCATTACATTTGCTACAAATTATGTTTCTAACATGACCAGAAGCGTGGTGGTGGTCAAGGCACTTTCTAGTATTATTTATATTTTTTTCAAATTTTACATTACAACTTTCGCAATGTGTTGCTTCTTCAAACTTTTCATAAGTATCTTCATTTAAAATTATATTGTTTTTTTTCCAACCGTATTCTCTTGTGATTTTTGTGGGAATATATTTTTTTGGTTTAGGGTTAGGTTTATCTTTATTTTTTTGATAATATTCTTTTTTTATTTCTTTTATTTTTTCTTTGTTTTTTTCACGGTATTGTTTTTGATATGTGCTTATTTCTTCTTTTTTCCTTTGATAGTAGTCTTTGAGCTTTGGTTTTTGTTGTTCTTTTATTCTTTCTTTATTTTTTCGTTTATACTCTTTTTGATATGCTTTTCTTTCCTCAGTTAAAACCATTTTAATATTATATGTATTTATTCTTTTAAGTCACCTTTAATCTTTGTAATAATGTTGCTAATCAAAAAATAGTTTTTGTATTCTCCGCATTGTAAGTCTATCCATAGTTTATTACCTTTATTTTCTAATAATTCTTCTGTTATCTCACACCAGTCATCTATAAATAATACTGGGTAATCTTTGTATAATCTCCAAGTATTCATATTATACTTAACAATTGGCACGGAGCCAAGGAATAAACATTCTATTAATCGGGGTGCTGCGTCTAATCCATTACCAAGGGGGCACAATGTGTATTTATATTCTAATAATTTATTATAGAACCCTTCTTGAGATAGTTGGCTATAATGTGAAAATAATGGATTATGTATTGTTGTTAGTTGTTCTCTTTCACGATAGTCTTTGTAATCATTGTTAGACTGTCGCCAACAACAAAAGATTTCATTTATACCAAGATTCTTTTGCTTTGCGTATTCTAACAATACCTTTTCATATTCTAAATTATGTGTAGCCAAACCAACAGTTAGTGAACGTATTTTACTATTGATACTGATCATATTTTCGCCATACCAATATTGAAGGTTAGTTATTTCCAAATATTTATTAAATAATTTTTTGTTAGACAGTTCAATACAACAATCAGAAGCAGCACTAACTAAAATAAACTTATTGGTTAGTTGTGATATTTCTTCAAAGTGTCTTTCTAAATAATCTGTTTTGATATAAATATACCTTGGTATTTCTTTATTTTTTATAATAATTCTACAACAACATATCCAATCAAAGTGTTTGGATACATCGCACGTGTTATTTTTTATTAGTAATTTTCCATTATGTCCAAAGAACAAGTTAGACATAAGATTTATTTAGATTTTTTAAATGTTTTTCTACCTTGTGCTAACTCATTTTTATCTACTTTTGCCGCACCTCCACCCATAACCGCACTATACAAGCGAGAAATTCCCCATTGCCTAGGAGATTTTACCTGTGGTCTTACAGATTTTGGATTATTAAAATATGCTGCTTCACCTTTTTTTATTATTTTGTTAGAAGCACTTGTAGATATTTTACTGAGTCTAGATATTTCCGCAATAGAATGTCCAGCATCTTTGCTGAATCCGTGTCGTTTGTTAAATTTTTGCTTATAAGTGAGAACCATTTTATATATATATTTTGTTAGTATATAATAATGGGTGAATTTAAATTAGTTAGTATCAAACCTTCTACCAAGTCTGGTAAAAAGTTAATGGCTACATTTGAAAATAAGAAGAATAAAAGACAGTCTGTTACACATTTTGGGGCATCTGGATACGATGATTATACCACCAAGAAAGATAAAGAGCAACGAGCAAGATATAGAAATAGACACAAGGGAGATAACCTATCAAACCCTAGGTCGCCGGGGTCACTTTCGTGGAATGTGCTTTGGGGAAATAGCACCAGTAAGCGGGATAATATCGCTGCTTTCAAGCGGAAGTTTTCTTTGTAATTTCACCAAATACTTTTTTATGACATTCTTTTGCTTTTTTTGTTTCTAACACATCAATTTTGTGTTGCTGTTGATCCGGTGACCTAACTAAAACTAAATCTAAAACTTCATATACCCTTTCACCATATAGATTGATAAGGTGTTGTATTTTGTGGCAAGGGGCACAGAAATATCCAAAGATAGACTCTCGAGATTCTTGACGACACAAGTAACAGTAATTCATTGGTATACTTTTAGTTAGATAATAATTTTAATAACATTTTTCAAAGTGAAATAAGTTGTGGTGAAACTCCATATACTTCCATTCTTTCACTCTCTTTAATCCGTATTCGTGCCAGTATTGCCAGTATAATATACTTAATACTGCTTGGTCTTGTCTGTGATTACTTTTATCAGAACCTTCTGGTATTATAATGTCTTTATTTAAACACGCTTTTACCCAATCTTTTATAAAATTTCTTCCAATATCAGTTTTACAATCAATACCAATATATCCACCACTTAACATATCTTTATTCATATGTCCTTTATAGTTCATTCTTTCTATTGTTAGAGGGTGGCAGAAAGTTTTAATATCTTCTGCACTGTATGGTGAATATATTTTTGTATTATGAATCAATAATTCTATTTCTAACATGGAACCTCTAACTAAGTTAGCACTATCTAACCATACAACGGTTTCTCTTCTATCTGGCTTAATAACTAGTTCATTGAAGATTAACGCTTTGAATGCGTATGATTGTAAATCTTTACAGTGTTCTGGGTATTCATCCAAGTTATCTAATCTGACAAAATTTATATTTATCTTTTTATTAATAGGTCTACTAACTAAAAATTTGTATTGGTTAGCAGTTAAACCTAAATCAACTATATATAAAGTATCACAAGGTCTGAGATAATACGAAATGTTATTTATAAATTGACGAAGTGATAAATAGTAATGTTCATTGGCACCACAAAAGACTAACATAATAATTTTTTGTTAGATATAATTATAAGATAATAAACGATATGCCATATAAATTATTCAAAATAGATGGTGGTTATAAAGTAGGTTTAGTTAGCGGTGGTAAAATGTCAACTGGTAAAAGGTTTTTGAGTGTTAAACCTCTAACTAAAAAACAAGCAGAGAAGCAGTTAGCGGCGGTTAGAATCAGTGAAAGTAAGAAACCCAAGAAACCAGCAAAAAACAAATGAATATTAAAAGTATTTAAACTTTTGTTAGATACATAATATTAAAAATGACAATGTATATCTATTCAATTGAGTTTGCTAATGGTTCTAAATATGTGGGTAAAACCAACAACTTTGCTAGACGGTGGGAAGAACATAAAAAAGGTAATGGGTGTCCAGCAACAAAAAACCAAGATTTTACCGGTGCTAGATTTATTTTAGAATCTACACTGGGAACTTATGATGATTCGGGTGAAGAAGAACAAAAATGTATGAATAAGTATGGTGGTATTAAAAAATTATTAAATAAAGTAAATGCCCAAGTTTCAAATAAAAGATTTTATTCTGACTATTTAACTAATAAGTTAGTTGAAGAAGCATTCCAAAAGAAATCAAAAGAAAAAGAACTTCACAAATATAATTTTAATAACTGGATAAAAGACCGATTACCTTATGAAGCTAGATTTGATTCTGCTACTATGGTAGTAAAATCTTATACAAATAGATTTGGTAATTTAGATGAATATGAACAATATGAATATAAACAATTTATTCGGTTTTATAATAATAGAGATATGCCTTTGCCTAGTAGTGATAGAGAGTTTGAAAATTACGCAATATTTTATGTTGAAACAATGAGATTTTTACAAAGAACTAGAAGTGAATCAAATCCTTACGAAGTCTTTGAAGGAACTGGTTTTGATCATCACACAAGCATAGGTGAATTTCTGTCACCTTATATCCAAACTGCAAAAAAAAGACACGATAAAAGTAAAAAACAATTACAAGAATGGTTAGTTGATGAGTTATATAAAGGAATGTGTGATGGTAAAAAAATAGATTTAAGTCATAGAAATAATAGACAGCACACTGTTTGGTTAGATTATCCATTAAATTTAGATGAATATATGCCGTTGTTAGACGAAGAATTTGAATCAGTAACCGACAAAGATTTAAAAGACGGTCGTTTTAGACCCGACTGGGATTGGAATGAAAGAAAACAAAAAAATTTTTGGGAGGGTGTTTCAGTTATTCTTGATGTAATTACACCACATAAAGGTGATGTTAATACTGGATTTATGATTTTACCTAAAATATATATTGAACAACACAAAGAATTACTAAAAAGATTACCCCACGGTGATCGGTGGTTTAAATTACATTACATATCTCAAGAATGGATGGATAAACAAATTGGCTCATTACCTTGTTATATAGAAATTGATTCAATTTATGAATTTTAGTTAGTTAGTTTTCTTTTTCTAGTTGCTTCTTTTCTTTCTGTTATTTCTTGTAGTGTGCCAAACTCCAAGAATATGCCTAACTCACATTCAATATGTTGTCCGTGTTTTACTTTATATAA
>Ga0181399_1000606_pt1 | contig 13071 bp, 11 predicted proteins | sample 22SPOviralmetaG_FD_130128 | JGI IMG/M metagenome (GOLD analysis project Ga0181399, IMG submission 130128) | Marine viral communities from the oligotrophic San Pedro Time Series (SPOT) site, San Pedro Channel, CA, USA - 22 SPOT_SRF_2011-05-21 | ecosystem: Environmental > Aquatic > Marine > Strait...
CCGAAATACAGAAGAAGAACGATTGCTCGGTGTGTCTCTCACAGGGATAATGGACAATCAACTACTAACAATTAAGAACAAAGGATTGGAGAAGACTCTTGAACATTTACGAGAAGTTGCTGTTTATACTAATACTATTTGGGCTGACCGCCTTGGCATTCCACACTCAGCAGCAATTACCTGTGTAAAACCAAGTGGGACTGTATCACAATTAGTTGACTCTGCATCGGGTATACACCCAAGGCACTCACCACATTATATAAGGACTGTAAGAGGTGATAACAAAGATCCACTAACACAGTTTATGAAAGATCAGGGTATTCCAAGTGAAGCTGACTTCATGAAGCCAGATCAAACAACTGTGTTTTCATTTCCAGTTAAAGCTCCGCAAGGAGCAATAGTCACTGACAATGTCTCAGCTATCGAACAACTAAATACATGGTTGATGTACCAGAGACATTGGTGTGAGCATAAACCTAGCGTAACAATTAATGTAAGAAAGGATGAATGGTTTGAAGTAGGTGCATTTGTTTACGAGCACTTTGATGAGATGTCTGGGGTAAGCTTCTTGCCTTACAACGAGCATACTTATCAGCAAGCTCCGTACCAGTGGTGCACAAAAGACGACTTTAAAAAATTATCTAAAGTAATGCCGAAAAGTATTGACTGGGCAAAGCTTTCAGAGTATGAAAAAGAAGACACTACTGCAAGCAGTCAGACTTTTGCTTGTACTGGTGATGTTTGTGAAATCGTAGATATAGGAGCATAATATATGCCACCAGTTAGAAAACAATTTAATCGTGCCTTATACGAAGCCTATGACACTAAAGCAAAGGATGCTCTTATAGCATACCTTTTGAAGAAGGGTCATGTGCTAGTCAACACAGAAGAAAATTACCATGTAGATGTTATTTCTCAGAAGCATGGGTTTACCTACTTTAATGAAGCTGAAGTTAAGGTAGCTTGGGATGGTGATTGGCCTGAGCATTGGAAGGAGATTAGAATACCAGAACGTAAACAAAGATTACTTGACAAGTACCAAGGTGAGAACGGGGTACTAAACTTCTATGTCTTTCGTAAAGACTTAAAAGAAGCTTGGCGTATTCGAGACTACCTACTAACTAAAGAAAGTTTAGCAGAAGCTAAGGGCAGATACATTAGAAAAGGTGAACTGTTCTTTCACATTCCATTTACAGATGCGGAGTTAATAATACTATGATAAATTTAGATGATGCTTTGTCTACAATAACTGTAGACTCAGACAGTCCTACTACTTTAACTATGGGTAATGACTATGATCCAGTGAGTAAGCCTCAACACTACGGTCAAGGTACGATAGAGTGTATAAAGTATATAGAAGACTTCTTGACAGATGAGGAGTTAATAGGTTACTATAGAGGTAATATTGCGAAGTACCTTCACAGATGGCGATATAAAAATGGCGTTCAAGATTTGGAGAAAGCACAATGGTATTTAAGCGCACTGGTCCAACTACAAAAGCGAAAGTAGCTAAACCTTTTAATCAAGGCTATAGAGGTTTCCTAGTAGGAAACTTAGTTAATCCCTATGTTCAAAACACTAAGGATCATAGGGACTGGGAGTTTGGCTTTAATAAAGCCTACTTCAAAAACAAGGAGCAAGTACTTGACAAAGAGTCTCGAAGAAGAAGCTAAAAAGTTTGCTAAACAAAAACGTAAGCCTTCGACTGTCAAGGAGCTATCACCTAGATTATATTTAGCAGGTCAAGCTATGGGTGGTTTTATTGCAGCAGGTAGACAGACTTGGCGAATGGAAGAAATTAAAAAGGCATCGTTTGATTGGGCAGACTATATGTTAGATGATGATACATAAAAAAGAGGGGGCGTTTAGCCCCCTTTATTTTAACCTCCGAATCTCTGCATTTCTATTGAGAGATTTTGTAAATCTTTTTGCGTCTCTAAGAACCTCTCTAATATAAAGAGTTCTTCATATTTTAACTCGTCAAAGTCGTCTAGGTTCAATTCTTTTAAACCTTTTGTAATATCTTTTTTACCGTATTTACTCGCTATCTCAAACTGTTGGTTTGTAACATCTTCAGGACCAGAATGTTGAAGCCTTAGAAAAGACTTAGCTAAATCTTTTGCTCTGGGTAAAACTTCTCTTTTCCAATGTACAAGTTTTTCATCTTGAGGTAAACTTTCAAACCAAGTAGACTCAAGTAATAAACTAGACTCAGCCTCTATTACATCGTGAAAGATACCATGATAAGCATTAGCAGAAGCTGGAGCTAAATCTTTTACCTTCTTGTCTAGGTCTAATGTAAAGTCTCTTAAACCCATCCTAGCCATAACTCTTTTAGTATCAGTCAAGTTAATAGTTCTTGCACCTAATACTTTTGTAGTTTGTATGTCGGCTTTACCACCTGCAGCAGTCTGTTTAGGTTCTGCTAAACGTTCTCCTGTAAATAAAGGTATAATATTATCTATATACCTAAATGCATTATTAACAAGTTTATTGTTTTGTTTTCTATCTATAGGAGCTGCATCTGGTCCTGCTACAATTCCAACAGCAATATTTAAAGGCTCTAAAGGTCTCATAAGCGGGTTTATAAATTGACTTGCAAGAGTCACAGCAGCAATCTCCGCTCCCTTAACCATATCACGTCTTTCAGGATCAACCATAAATTTTATAGATTCCAGTGTGTCTCTCTGAGCTGTATCTAAGTTTCTTAGTAAGCCAGAAGCACCAAAGTCCTCAGTAAATTGACCAAACATAGTCATTGCCTGTTGGCTTTCACCCATACGACTTAATGCAATAATTCTAGCACCCATCCTATAAGCTGACACTGGGAAGTCATATTTTTGATCTAACAGCTGTCCTGACATTGGATCTACTGCAGTGTATACAGGAAGTCCTTCTTTAACGTTTTCTATCTCTTGATTAGACAGTGTATAGAGAATACCTGCGTTAACTAAACTTCTAGAAAAAGCTTCACCCTTTGCCATACTATCATAGTATCCAGCCCCTCTTAGCACCATGTTTAGACCAGGTGTGTTTTTTCCCATAAAAGCTACAGTGTTGTTAAAAAATCTACCAAAAGGTACAGCCATACCTAATCCAGGTATATTTCTAGCATCCTCTAGATAACCTGCTAGAGTTCCTATTGTATCTCTTCCTTTGTAAGATTTAGAAAAGATAGCTTCTAAGGTATCATCAACTGCACTGGCTTCTATATTACGATACTCTTTGGTTGCCATATATTTAGCAGCATCAGGGGATTTATAAAATTCATTCCAACCTTTACCTGTAGTCATTCTAAGTTTTTTATCCATCTGAAATAAAAATTCTTGAGACTTAGTGTAAAGATCTTGAGCTTGTACAAGAGTTAATTTTTGGATAAAATCAATTTTTGCATCAGTCTTCATACCTAAAAGTTTTTGATCGGCACTAAACTTACCGTCTGTTAGTAGCCTATTAGTTCCCTCTACACCTCCAGGAAGAATACTATTTAACTTTTCTAAAGCAGCTGAGTTTCTTTGTAAAGCAGACTCAAAAGCTGTATAAGTCATGTCAGGATCAAACAAAAAAGAAACTCTTTGTGCATTTGATTTTAATAAGTTTGCAGCTAACTTTTGTGTTTTAGCACCTTTTTCTACATCACCTAGAAGTTTTTGTATAGTTCCTCTTCCAGCCAATAATAAAGATAGAGTTATATCAGACACACTTTGTAGTGTTGTATTAGCACCCCAACCAATAACGTTTAGAGCACTTGTAGATGGATGAGAGACTAAAAGCCTAATCAACCTGTTTTGATTTTTTGCAAAAGATTCAGCTACTATACTTGGCTCTTTAGATTTCTTTTTACTTTTTACAAAACCTGCATCTATAGCAGACTCGTATAAATCTTTTAACTCTAGATCACTTATTGATAGTCCTAGCTGCCTTGCTGACTGTCCTGCTGCCCCAAGAGTTGCACCTGCTTCAGACATTTTATGTGCAAGTATGTCCCCAATATCTTTACCAGTAACTTTATTACGAGGTATAACTTTACCCTCATCATTTTTTAGGGTAATTTTATTACCAGTTGCTTTTTCTATAGCTTTTATGTAAGCTCTAGCTTCTTTATTACTTACACCACCGATTATATCAGACATCCAATTAGTAAACCGATCACCCTCAAAACGTCTTGCCCAAACAAAACCTCTTTCATAAGCAATCTGTGTCATACCCTTAAAAATAACTTTGTCATCTTTAGTGTGACCTAATAACAACGTCTTAAAAAAGTCAGTACTAAAATCTAAACTATCTTTAGATAATACTGCACCACCTTCTATTTTTGTTTTCCAATCCCTAGAGATAGGAACAACATCTTGATCAAGGTATTTTCCTATTGCCTCTGATGCTTCAGAGAGAAAACCTTCAACCTCTGGTTCAGGTAACTCTGCTGTTTGTACTGCAGTACCTGATTTACCACGTCTAGCAATAAAACCTACTTGCAATCCACCAAGTACAATACCACCAAGTGCTGCTATACCAACTGACCAGTAGTTTATATCTTCTTGTGCATCAACATCGACAAGACCATCTTGGTATAGATATTCCATGCCAGTGCCTATTGCAGCATCGACAGATGCTACGGTGACTACTTCTTTAATTGCTGCCTTAGTTAATAAACGTTCTTTTACGCTTTTACCTAAAGTTTGTTGTGCATAATCGTTTATTTTTGTTTTAGCTGCTTTACGTGCAGTATCTAAACCATCAACAAACTTTTTAGTTCCAACTTTTTTAGCTAGCTCTTTAGTAGGCTGCTTTTTCATTTCGTTTAATGCAGCTCGTTTAGCTACTTCTGTACCAACACGAATAGAACCACCTGCGGCAGCTTTACCTAAAAATCCAGCTAGTAAGTTTGCTGGATCAAGTATAGCACTTCTTATAAAATCTACAGTGCCTTCTACCCTCTCACCTAAATTAGTTTCTTTACTATATAAGTTAGCCATATTTTCATATAGTTGATAAGCAGAGGCAGCTCTTGCCACCTTATCTGAGTCACCTTGTATATTATTTATATAGTCCATCTCCGACAAACCACGCACAGTGTTTCCTACAGACACACCTCTGCGGTTGTTGAGATACATATCTACAACATCTTCTTTTGATTTACCTTGCACAGACTGAGTTCCATACCTATCTAACATATAGTCTTCAATGATTGGATAAATAGAGTCACCTACCATATCATCTTGAGAATATGTCCCAGCTTCAGGTAATAGACCCTGAGCTGTTGTTATTTCAGAGTCAGGAAACATAACCTGTATGCCAGTCTTTGCAGAGTATTTCTCAACTAACTGATCATCTGTTAGATCTATATATTGAGGATAATTATCTCTCAGATCTTGTATTGTAACTTGAGCCATGTATTACTCTTCTAAGTCAGGGAATAACTCAGGCATACCTGATAAAAATGGATTTGCTTCCCAATCTATAAAATCCATTGGATATAGTCTTACAAGCTCATCAAAAGATTCTTTATTATATTGAACAGTTTCTAGTAATAGTCTTAATGCAGCTTCTGATCCAGATCCAGCAGATTCAACTTGTTCTATAAGCCTTGTTAATCTTTGTACTTCATTATCTGATGTACCTCTTTCTGACAATAAAGTTCTTTGCATAGTTCTAGCTAAAGGCATTACTTGAGCTTCAACTTTTTTAACCATTTCTTTATTATAAGCATCTCTGTTTTTAGTGTTTATATTCATACCTGGTTTTGGACTAACAAAAAGTGTCGATTGAATCTCAGATGGAGCAGAAACTATCTCTGTCGCTAACTCCCGATATCTTTTTATACCAGCTTCTCCTGTAAAATCTGTCCCAGTAATCCTCTCTATAAAATCTATTTTTTCAGTCTCTGGTGCATTAGACGATACAACATTTAACATACTAGGAATCATTGAGTATGTTATATTTAAACCTTGTCCTGCACGTTCTTCTATAAAATTTTGTACAAACTGGGCGGCAAAAGGATCTTCTAATATCGGCTCGTAAAATTGTAAATCTTCTGCAGTTAAGTCTGAATCCATAAGACCTTGACGTAGAGCTTGATTTGCTTTTACAGCTGAAGTATATTTATCACCTTTAAGATACTTATTACTGTCTTTTAAATTTTCTAGGCTAAGAGCAAACAAGTTATTTTCTCTTTGAAGTGCTCTATCTAGCTCTTTTTCTTTCCTCAGTTCTTCTTTATCTCTTCGTTTTTCTCTTGCTGCATCTCTTTTATCAAAGAATGCATTTGCACCTGCGGAACTAAATGCCATAACTACGCCCTCGCCATTAGACCAGTTTTAACTACTGGCTCTTCTTCTGTTTCTATTGGTTCTTCTTTTATTTCTGCAACCTCTGGTTCAGAGTCTGCATCACTTAACATTCTTTTTGCCCTAGCCACATCACGTTTATATTCTAAAGCTTTTTTACCTTCTTTATCTTCAAAACCCTCTTCATACTTTACGCCAGAAGCATCTAAGACACCCTTTATATGCTCGTGTATAACAGGAGCAATAATTAAACTTACATCAATACTGTGTATCCCTCCCATAACAGCACTTCTAAGTATGCCTTGAACTAAGGTAACTAAGTCTACACCCAACTCCACAAAAGATATTAAATCTCCTATGGCATCTTTAGTAGAAAGATTATCTAGGTGTACGTCTAGAGCCTCTATTGGATCAGTTATTTCAGGAGGTCTTTCAAAAGCTTGACTTCTAGGCTCTGCTGTTAGAGATTGACCTGGTATTGGTCTATCAGTTATCTTCATCAGGTAGTACTCCCATCCTCATCAATTTGAGTTTTAATTCTTTCTAACAATCTTTTATTAGATTCTTTAACAAACTTATATTTTTCAAACAACCTATCTGCCATACGATCTTCAACAGAGGACTCGTCTCCTTCTAATAAATTTTCTATAGCTTCTTTATCAGAACTCATTAGACCACTACGAATTTCTCGTATGTTTTTAGAAGCTTTTACTGCAGTTGCACCACCCTCTTTAACAGCTTCATCTAAGTCTGCATAAGCTTTTCCATATTTTAAACTCATATCTACGTATCCTTAATTAATTTTTACTACGAAAAGTTAGGGAGAAAACTAAAACCACCGCCTTCAGAATCAGGAAATAAAAACCTCATTGCAAGCTCTGTGTCATTTGCATCTTTTTTAGCCTCTAACTGCATTCTTACAGACTCTAAAGACTTATCACCCATTACAATTTGTAATGCTCTATCTGCAGCAGACTGACTGGCTACAAAAGCATTACTCATTATATCACGTTCTCTCTGCCATATCTCATCTAAATTCTTAGCTGATAAAGCATTTATAGTTTTAGCAAAATCCATGTTACTCTCGTTTTGAGCACTGGTATTTAAAGTAGCTATGTTTTGCCTCCACTTAGCATTAGCTTGAGCTATTACTAAACCATTTTGAGCATTAAACAAATCTCTTTGATTCTGCATTTCAGAGTTAAATTTCCTCAAAGAGTTAACATTGTTTAAGTTAAACTGATCCATAGCATTTGACTGAGAAGCATTAAACTGTGACACTATAGAAGACAAGTTAGAAAAGAACTGATTTCTCTGATTTTCACTCTGTGCATTAAACTGTTCTGCAGCATTCTCAGCAGCTGAGTCAGTTAATATTGAAGCTATATTCTGCTGAGTCTTAAATATCTCAGTCTGCTGTCTATTATTTAAGTTAGCCATATCCATCTGCAAAAAGTTTTGTGCGTTCTGAACTTGAGCTTGTTGTAAGTTACCTAGACTTGCCATATCTAAGTTAGCTAGTGCAGCAGCTTCAGATAATAGTAGTGCCTGTCTGTTACTTAGGTTAGCAAGATCCATAGTGTTTGCAGCTCTTGAGTTCTCTAATGCAATCTGTTGATCTGCATTAAAGTTTAAATTAGCTATCTCAGATACTCTTGCTGCATTTACAACCTTGCGCTGAAAAGCTTGATCAAAGTCTATTTGTAAAAACTTAGCTCTTTGTTCAGCTTTAAACAAAGCTACCTGTTGTTTGTTACCTGCATCAATTTGTGCGATAGGTAGTGCAGCTTCCATTGCAGCTTGTACAATAGCTTGACCTGCCATAGAAGAAGCACCAAGTCCTCTTTCTGCCATTACAGCCGTAGCTCTACGCATAGATCCTGCAGCCCATGCAGGAGTTTGACCATCATCAAACTGAGACATAAGACTTGCTAGCTCATCTTGTACAGATGCAGCTTGAACTTCACCAGTACCAAAAGCTTGACCTACTCTAGTTTGATCAACACCAGTACCTGCTACTACTTCACCACTTTCTCCTGTGGTTGTATCTAGAGTTCTTGTGGGAACTCCTGCTTGTCCTGCAACACCTTGAACTGTTTGAGCTGTACTAGTTGCAGCACCTAAATCTGAAACAGAACTTGTATCCTGAGTTTGACCAGTAATACCTTGTGTCAAAGTTCCTAGAGTTTGAGCTGTTAAAGAATCAGTTTGTGTTTTTACATCTGGTTGAGTTGCAGTTGTAGAAGCAGTCTGTACATTAGGTAAGATAGGCTGACCTGCTACAGAAGTTGTACCTGCAGTAGCAGCTTCAGCAAAGGGTGCTTGAGGTACAGTCATACCTGCATCTACAGGTATAAAGTCATATGCGTTGGGTATTATACCAGAAACTCCAGCTTGTATTGGCTGCATAGTCTGAGTAATAAGACCTTGCTGCATAGCTTTAAATTGATCTTGATTTACACCTGCAGGAGAAGGTGGTGGTGGTGGTGTCTGAGTTTGTGATCCAGTGTCTGTAACTTCCCAAGAGGTTCCGTTGTAAGTAGATGTATAACCTGTTATAGGATCATAAAATGTATCTCCTGCTTTATGTGGACCTGGACCCGGTGAAGAATAAGCAGGAATACCACCAAAAGATGGTTCTCCCGATCCACCTGCAGCTTTCATCATAAGTTCTTCTTGTGGATTTACATATGCAAGTCTGTGAGGTTGTCCATTTATAGTAGCTGCGTTAGGAACTACGTTAGGATTTTGTTTACCCATTGCAGATCTATACATACCCATACGAGAGGATGCACCTGGATTTGAGGCTAAGAATCCTTCTAGCTCACTAGGTGATCCTTCAAAACCTAAGAATCTTTTAGCTAGTATAGTATCTCTATCTATATCACCACCTGCAGCTACACCAGTTATACTTTTATCTACTGACGTTGCTTGAGTAGAAGCTGAAGATTTAGCAAACTTTCTAACAAATCCTGGAGGTACATACGTAACAGGTTGACCATTAAACTCAGTTACCATTATCTCTTGAGTAGTCTGTTTATTTACGTATGGATGTTGCTCATAACCTGCCTGTATATTTTGACCAGTTCCAGGAGCAGTTGCAACAGTACCTTGCGGTACAGCACCTTGAGTACCTGCATACTGTGTTTTGTACATTATAGATCCAGGCACTGCAGACATTCCTGCAGTTGATGCAGGTTGTGTAAATGTACCAGTAACATTTGCTTGTGGTGATACATTACCTCCAACGTAACCTGTTGTAGGAGATGTAATAGAACCTGGAGTTCCAGTAGATTGAGTAACATTGTAATTACCAGGAGTAACACCTTGATAATTAACACCACCAACAGTTTGATTTACTGTCTGAGAAACATTAGGGTCTATTGGGGCAACTTCACCTGCACCTATATTTATTACATCAGTGGGAGGAGTTACAGGTGTAAAATCTGCACCTGAAAAAGTAGAATCTAAATCAATGGTTCCGTCTTGATTACCATCTACTGTAGAACCAAATCCTACTCCATCATCTATGAAGGTTACGTCATCATCTTTAGTGATGTCATCATCTTTTTCAATTGTAGAAATATAATTTTTATTTATATTTATAAGTTCGTCAGCTAGTTGTTTAGCATTTGCTAACTCTTGTGTGTTACTGCCTATTCTACCCCCAACAGTTCCTATAGAATTACCTGCGCTGTCAGTTAAAGTTACTGTAGAACCTTTATCATATCTAAAAGCACCACCACCTGTATCTGCATTTATATTATCATCTGTATAACTTATGGCTTCTGTAGTATTTGCAGCAGCATCTGCAGCAGCTTTAAAAGAATCAAACTCTAGCCCAACCATAGTGGAGTTTTGTCTTCTTCTCCAAGCACCGCCTCGTTTAACTCTTTTGCCGTTTACTGTTTTTTTACTGTCTCTTACACCCTCAGTTGCATTTAATACAGTTTTAGAGGTAGTACCGTCTTCATTAGTAACTGTTTTGACAATACCAGTAGCGTAAGTTCCTGCTACAGCTTCATAAGTTGTACCATCGGGTGCAGTAAAAGAGTCAACAACTGTGCCTCCATTTATTAAATAGTCTTCATTTACAGCCATATTTTAATTCCTTACTTTCCCATTGTCATCCACACTGCACCTGCAATAAACGTCAGCAGTGCGACAGTGGTTACTTTAACTATTGTTGACCAGACAGACTTACGTGTGTCACGCCATGCCTCTAGCAAACTTCTCATCTCTATAATATCTCTGGCAGCATCATCGTCAAGTAACCCGATAGAACGTAGTGCCTCTTTAGCACCACGCCTAGCTGCGTTGTCTAGCATTGTTTCTATCTCTTCTGGGGTAAGCTTGATGTCACTCATTTTTATCTCTATAACTTATTCAATTGATAATCTGTACTACCAATGCTTGTTGACGTACTATGTGTTACATGTAAAACGTCCCAACTATTTGAATATCCATCTGCCAGACCAGCAGCAAATCTATCTCCCGAACCTGCACTAGCAAGATTGTATTGAACATTACTTGTAACCGCATTAAAATTATTTCTTTCGGTTATTACAAAATCGCCAAAATCGCCAACCGTAGTTCCATCATTATTTACTTTTATTAGAAAAGGTTTGACTCTTTTTACGCTACCTGACACCACTTCTCTTGCACTGGTAGCAATATAAACATTATCGTTACTGTCTACAGCTATGCCATTTCTTATTTGACCACTATTAAAATTTCCTGCTCTAGTAAAAGTCTGACCAGATTGAAGGTTGTTGTTTGTATCCCACTTTAATTCGTGACACCATGACCCATTTCCATTAGCTAAAATTTTACCAAAAACAAGGTGTGAACTCTGGCCTGAACTTGCTCCTTCACCAACAAAAAATATGTTGCCATTACTGTCAATAGCATTTCTAGCACCAGAAAACTTACCTGCATTACCATTTAAATCTTGGAGTGCAGAAAGCTTATATTTTTTAATCCATTGAAGTGCGCCATTAGAGGCAGCTACTTTAACTATTCCAATAGATTGTGAGCTATCACCACTCGTGTTAAAGTTTCCAAGATCCGCAACTCCATATAGATAAGTACTACCATCGTAAGCAAGGTCTCTCAAAAATAGACTGTAAAAATGACCATTACCAAAGTCCATATTTGCTTTCCACTCTATATTTTGATCGTTTGTGGCAGTAGAGGTATAGTCAGTATCTATAACACCAATTTGGCTAGAACTACCATTATTGGCATCTTTAGCATAACACATAGCTAATTTATCGTTTGCAATACTTACAAGGGAAGGCATAGAAGAACCGCCAAACAACTGTAGATGACTTCCTTCAGAGCTAGATTTGCTAACGTTAGCTACTTTATATTGAAAATTATAGCCACTACCATCTGTAAAAGCATTAGGCCAATACATTCTGTCATCGTTACCTAAAGCAGAACTACAAAAAGTGCTGTCAGAGTCAGCAGTTGCGTTTCTATCACTCCACTCGAAACTGCTATCTACTCCATAAGACATTCTGTTGCTAGTAGACATTGCAGTTGTTAAATCTTTATTTAAAACTGTACTGCCCCATCTTCTATAACCTGTATTGCTATTATTTGTACCTCCTATTTCCATAGGAAACACTACTTTCACTCTGTCGGATGAATTGATAGCTAATCCAACACCAGACTCTTGTCTGAAACTACTACCAGAATTACTAATTTGTCTGGTATTTTGTACAGCACCATTAGTGTTAAAGGAAATGAGAATTGTTTTAGTATTATTCTGATTACCTGCACAAATAATAGTATCATCTGAAGCTATAACAACATCATTAAAACAAGTATCTTCATCAGTATCATATGGATGTGGATCGTATACAAAGTACCACCCTAGTGATGCACCTGCTGCACCTAGAAGTTGCATCATAATTCCTGACATTAGCTTACATTTCCTGATACTACGCAGACAGTTCCGCTTATAAATAAAATTGTACAAACTCCTCTAGAAGCAAGCGTCAGACTGTTTACATCTCCGTCTGTTCCTGCAAGATACGCTGTTGAAATAGATAGGGTTATAGTACGATCACCTGATGTATTGTTGAATATAGAAATTGCATCTCCTGCTGCAAAGGTACTGTTAGGAACAGTTACTGATCCACTTGATCCAATGCCGATAAAGTTTCCTACATCACCAACAACCAAAGTATAACTAGATGTTTTATCAGAACCAGATTGAGGAATAGCTCTTACTTTACCATCTGCATCACTTACAGTGCCACTAAAAGTTGGAGATGCAACAGGGGCTTTTGCGTCTAATTGTGTTTGTATTGCGGATGTTACCCCATCTACATAGTTTAGTTCGGCAGTTGTAGCAGTAACACCATCTAGTAAATTTAATTCTGTTGCAGTAGAAGTTACTCCATCTAAAATATTAAGCTCCGCTGCTGTTGATGTAACCCCATCTAATATGTTAAGTTCTGCTGCTGTAGAGCTTATAGCAACACCACCAATTTGTAAAGCTGTAGAAGCGTTAATGGTAGGTGCAGTTGCAGTACCTGTAAATGTAGGATCAGCAGTAGGTGATTTTGCTGTTACAGTGTTTATATCAGACGCACTGACAGTTACACCGTCCATCTTGTTTAACTCTGCAGCCGTAGCTGTTATTGCTGCACCACCTATCTGTAAGGCTGTAGAGGCATTGATTGTAGGGGCAGCTAGAGTTCCAGTAAACGTTGGACCTGCTACAGGAGCTTTAGTGTCTATCTGTGTCTGCACATTAGATGTAACACCATCG
>Ga0181399_1000607_pt1 | contig 13068 bp, 22 predicted proteins | sample 22SPOviralmetaG_FD_130128 | JGI IMG/M metagenome (GOLD analysis project Ga0181399, IMG submission 130128) | Marine viral communities from the oligotrophic San Pedro Time Series (SPOT) site, San Pedro Channel, CA, USA - 22 SPOT_SRF_2011-05-21 | ecosystem: Environmental > Aquatic > Marine > Strait...
AACTAACTAATTCCTTAGCTCGCCCTGCTACTAGCATATCGTTCGGGTCTTTAAGTGGTAGCTCTGCAATGTAAGCTTTACCTGGTGTTAGAAGTGCAGCACATTCAGCTGCTCCCTTCCGTCCGACATCATCCATATCAAAACAGAAGACTACTTGTTCGTACCTGTCCAACCAATCGATAGCTTGAGCTACAAACTTCTTAGCTGCTCCTGCTCCGTTAGGTACACTAACTACAGGCCACTTGTTGTCCATAGCTTGACTAGTAGATAACGCATCGATCTCTCCTTCAGTCACAACGACACGCCGTCCTCCGTCTCGCCATAGGTGTTGACCGTATAGTCCGATCAACTCTCCTTTAATAGCGAATTGTTTATTAGCGTAGCGTATCTTCTGACCGCAAGTCTTACCGTCTCTCGTTTTATAGTTAGCTATCTGACAAGGTTGTCCGTTATGATTGCCTAACCAGTAGCCCCACTTCCGACAGGTGTCTTCGGTAAGGCTTCGGCGGGCTATAGATTCTGGTTCTCCTTGTATGTAATCTCTTGGTGTTGGGGTTGTGGTTTGTTTATTTAGTCCTCTATCTCCTCCTCCAACGTGATCGTCGCAACTGAAACAGTGGGTGCTACCGTCGTCGTTAGTGGAGAGTGCGTCTGAACTTCCGCACTTATTGCATGGTTGGTGTGTTGCTGTAAAAGCCATGATTTTGGTATAGTTTTGTGTGCATATAGTATGTTTTTCTTTTCGCACCAGCGTGCGTAGGTGGTGTTACTTCCTTTACGTAACTTATTGTAGGCATTCATAAACACCATGCGTATATCAAGGTGAGGATGTTGCTCTCTAATAAGTATATGTTTAGTTCTATCCTCCGCTGTGAATAAACCTTTAGCTTCTATGATGATGCCGTTAGGTAGTATGAAGTCGGGAGTGTATGTAGCTTTCTTAACATACTTTAACTTAACTGTTTCGTATTCAAAGTTAACACCACCTCGCTTAAGCTGAGATGCTAGTGTCTCTTCAAATCCAGAACGGTAATTAGAAGTTCGCTGTGAGCGTTTCTTCCGTCTCTTCCGCATCGAATGCTGAGTCAAGAGTTTCACCACCGTTAGCTACGTATCCTTCTTCAGCTGTAAAGCCAAACGATTCAGCAGACTGTTCACTTACTCCGCCGTTAGCTAACTCTAACACTTGTACTGCTGCGATCTCAAACGACACACCAAAACCAAGTGAAGCTGTGTACCAAAAGCTAGGACGGAAAGCTACGTTTACTTTGCTACCTCCCCATACTTGTACATCTTTCGGTAACGGTTTACCTGCTGCATCATACATAGCTACATTGAACAGATACTCCTTACCTGCCTTGGTCATCACTCCACCTTTTAACTTAGTCTTGATGCGGATTTGTCCGTCCTTCTCAACGATAGGAATCTCAGCTTTATTTACTTCCTTACCTAACTCATCTTGTTTAGCTTGCAACTCCTTCTCATACACAGGTCGTAGTTGTTTCTTAACTTGTTCAGCTAACTCTGGTGTAAGGATAACTTCACATTGGTACTCACCGTACTCTTTCTTGTATGTCTTGTTCGGTTCGTTCAAGTGGCAGTACTTTGAAGTACCTCCTACTTTTATTATGTCGTGTTTCTTTCGTGCTTTTACTGTCATATCTCTATTGGTGTTTATGTTTTTAAGAAAGCAGATACTTCATCTGTGTTATTGCAGAGACATCTAAGTCTCCAAGCTCCGGCACTGACGGGAGTTCTGCTTCTGGGTTTGTGTTGATTTGCTCCATTCGGAACTCGGTCAGGAGATCAACGTTAAATGTTTGTGAGTAGGTTCTTCTTACGATTGCGTTCATAGCTCTAGCGTTACAAGCGTGCGTTACAAAACAGTCATGTATGTACCCTGCATCGAAGTCAACAAAGTTTGCAACTTGATGGACGATTGAAGCGTCTAAGCTGTGTATAAAGTTAGCGGTGACTGCATCTTGTTGTCCCTTCGGGTCGATCTCATCAGCTAATTCTTCGGTGTGTAACTTCATGTATGTGTTATCAAAGACACTATCAAGACTAACCTTCTTAGTTTTACGAAACGATTGAACAACTTTAAATCCAGTAGGTGTAGTCCACATGATAGGAGCTTCATAACCTAGCTCTCGTACACTCTGCTTGAGAAACTTCATGACACTATTCACAGGTGTACACACCTCATCAGCTATTTTATTTACTATCTTACACAGCCACATAACTGCGGTCAGCATCTCTCCTGTACTCTCCCAAGGATGATTCAATCCGATGCTATGAAAGATGTTTTGCGTGAGCATATACGCTGACGAACCATACGGACGATTCATAACGGATAACTTAGCTAACTTACGAGTGAATCCGTACTGCATCCAGCTCTGTGCTATCGGTCCTCCGTCATCCTTCAAGTGATTATATACACGGTCAGCTACTTGTTGGTAAAGATCATGAGATCGGTCAGCTTCTACTAAGTTACACATCTTACCTGTGTCTTTGTCCCGTAGTAATAACGATAGGATTTGCATACCATTATTACTACAGTCTTGACGGACAGGTAAGTAACTAACATAGCCGTACCCTTCATCAGTAAACTTCTTATACTCTAAACAGAAGCGTAGAAAGCAGAACGGATCACTAGCATCAGTCCACCAGTCTGTACCGTGTGGATCATTCGCTGCTTCAAGTATAAAATCTTTACGCTTGTTCACCCATTCGATGCGATCATGTCGTGTACCTTTTACGCCCCACATATTAGCACCGTGAACTAATACAGTTTCTAAGTCATCCTCATCTACTACTTGCTCACCCTTCTTGAAGTCTAACAAACTCTTAGCTAAGTCGTTACCTTGTGGGTGTAGGTAGTGAGGTAAAGCATACACTCGTCCTCGGTAGTCACATCTATACGGAAAGAATACCTTGTCCCACTTCTTATATATCTTAGCGAGGTGTAGGATGCGACAAGCTTGAAACCTTTTACTTCCATTAGCTTCGTTAGCTGTCTTAATATCTTTTTGCTTTAACTTCCAAGCACGTAGCTCATGCGGACATTCACCGGTATATCTCGGTTGCTCGTCTATCTCTCCGAACTGTGGGATGTTACCTACTACTCGTTTGTTCTCCCAACACCTCAAGCTTATCTCTAACATCTCTTCGTTGATAGACCAAGCTACCTTCTGCATTTTATTAACAGCACGGAACACATGGTCGTACGCTTTTACGTGAGGTTCAAACCAACTCAACGGCTTGCCTGTAAAGAAAGGAATAGGTGCGATGTGTTTGGACGAGTAGCCTCCACCTATTATCGTGTGCCAGTCAACAGGTTCTTCATCTAACGCCATCTTGAACGGACGACATCCTTCCATCCACTTGTCGAACCTTCGTATCCAATCAGTAAAGTCTTTCGTAGGTAATACTAAACGCTCTGGCTTGTGTCCTTTTCGTTTACCTTTAAAGCCTACTTGCCATAGCCCAGTGTGTAATCGTATCTCTTCTAAAAGCCAAGCACCTAAGCTAGTCTTATGTCGAGCGTCCCAAAGTGTAAAGCGTTCCTCCATTTTCTCGTACAGGTAGAACTGTTTGAGCTTCATTGCTTTACTCCTGTCATCTAACTTCAACAGGTCGAGCTTGTTAGGGTGAAAAGTTTCGGTTGCTTGCTTCCATCTTGCTTCGTTCTCAAACGCTTTGCCGATACGAAAAGCCATTCCACTAACACTTAGGTTGCGATCTAGGTGATCAAGGAAGGTACGCAAAGCTATGATAGCTATTTCGTATGGACACATATCAAGTACGAAGGTCAGGAACAAAGGTGTAGTATGCTCTGTACCCCCACCAAACTGCTTCATGAACTCATCAACACGCTTGCCTAACTTCGGACACATGACGGATAACATACGCTTGGCACTGGCAGTCTTACTAGACTCACCTTCTAATCTTAGCTTTGCTTGTTGGTTACGATACTGTGCTCGTCCCCACTCACGCATCCTCCAAGTATTTCCCTTGTTGTTGTTATCGCTAGCTTCCATCTTTGTTCTTGTTGTACCAAGTCTTAGGAAGTTTTCTAGGCTTGTTAGTACGATGAGCAATAAGTTTGCCGTCCTCGTCTCGTACATACTTACCCTTGATATCTTTCTCAAAGCTGGTGATCTGAGTGTTACCCCAAAAGTGATACCAACCATCCGATATAGCTTTGTGATCGATACCAACCCACTCAGAACAGTCAGTTATCTCTTCATTTATGTCGAATTTCATGTCTCAGTATGTCGTTCTCAGCCTCCCAAAATTGTCCGTCTACAACGAAAGGTTTATTATTATTCTCGTGGGTCTTCGGTTCGGTTTGCGAACAGGTAATCTTGAACTTCGTCTTCGTCCAAGCCTTCAATCGCTTCCAAGTGGTACTCTCTTTCTCTTTCTTCTTCATCTGCTATGTCGTATGGGTTGTTAGCGTTCAGCCAGTTATCGTAGCTATTCATTTTATTATATTTTATATCTTCAGGTATGTCCCAAGATCGGTTAGCGGTAAATAAGCCTGTCTTAATCACGGTACATCCAACAGGTAAAGATTATTATAACGAGGACGATGGATAGGAATGTAAGGCTTGTCATTATTGCGTATTCTCCTTCGGTCATTGGTTGTTTAGTTGGTTCTTCATATCGTCACCTATCGGTTCGTAATTACCGAGTGCTTCGATCTGTCGTTTTAACTGTTCATCTTGTAGTTCCACCAAGCGTTCACGGACATATAGATTGTCGGTTAGCCTCTGCTTCAAGGACAGGTAATGTTGAATTAATGTGTCTAGACTAGCATCGTCCAGACTAGGTAAGTTTTCGGGGTCAGTTGTCATGTGTTGGTTTTTATTTGTTTATCTAATCGTGCAAGGTGGAATCGTAGACCCATCAGCTTGGCAAAACGCTTACCACTGTCAATGGCTTTCTTGTGAGACAGTTCTTTAATCTCTGCCACCTTGATAACCTTGTCAGCTCCGTCAAGACAGATGATTGAGTATAGTTTCATCGGTTATTTATTAAGCAGTCAGGACAGTCGTCTTGTGATTCAAAATCTTTCCCGCTGATAGTCAAGCCACAATCGTCACAAGTTTTGCGGACAGGTACGCTTTTAGGTACGCTTTCGAGCTTCTTAATTTCCTTTAAAGTTTGCTTGGCTTTCTCTATGAAGTCGCCCTTGCTACTAGCAGTGCCTTGAAACTGAGGATACTGACGGCAGGCCCATAGAATTGACGGGACGGTGTTGTATCGCTCGCTGTCGATTCTATAGAAGAACGCTATCTGTTGTCCGTTATGGCCGGTTAGGTAATAGGTTACGCTCATGCGATTATCTCTCGTTTTCCATGAATTGCTCGTATGAGTGATAACCAGTCAATGCGTATAGTACATCCTCCATAGTTTCCAAAGTGTAACCATTTAAGCGTGTGATAAGTTGCAGTGTCGATTCGGTTGCTAAGTCAAAGTTAACAAGTAAATCCCAAAGTATTTCTATTTGTTTATTCATTTTATGGTCAGGTAAGGTTTAACATTCAATTGGTTCACATGCAGAATAAAACATGATCGCTTGTAAGGCAGAATCATCGGACAACATGACAGCCTTTGGAAAACATTGGTCGCTGGTTAAAGCCTCGCCTAAACCTAGCGTATCCATAGTGTAGACATAGCCTTGATCGGTTTTCTCGATGTTCTCTATTAGGTGATCAGCGATTACATATTTACCCCTTACCCAATTGAAAAGCCAATCTGCCTCGCCATCGGTCAAAAGGTATCGCTCGCCATCTTCTAAAGTATAGTGAAAGTTTTCAAACTCGCCATCTTGAGCTTTAAGGGATTGTGAAGTATGTATTTGTTTGTTCATATATGTATTTGTTTTGTGGTTATTAGATCTAATTGATTAAGATTGTTTAATATGTTTAGTCAACCAGTAAACCCACTCCGATTGTCTTTCTGATAGATTTATAGTCTTCATATTATGATCCTAAAGTTAATCTTTTAATTTCTATATCGTAGCTGGCGATAATTTCTCCACCTTCTCCGTACCAGTGTAATTCATATTTAGTAATCTCATCCCCGTCACAATCTAGATATTGCTCATAGTAGGGTCTGACATTTCTCTTGGCAGTGGCTTTAGTAATCTTGATTTGATCTGATGCGTACCTTTCTGGGTACCATGTAAGTTCAAAATCTATTGCTTGGTTAAATGCTTTTTTAAGTTTCATTCGATTAGTCTCCTATGCGTTTTGTAATTCCTCGACTAACTTATCAAATTCTCCGAGGTCTAATTTATTTTTTAATTGTTTATGTAGTATCTCAAAACCTTTAGAGACTACACTTTTGCGAAAAGTTACACTGCTATCTATTGTATTCCCAAACCAATCAATGATCTGATAAGCTGGTGCGCCTAACTCATCTTCTAGCTTTGGTGAAAACAAGGTGATATGTCCCTTCTTTGTGTGAATTTTAAATCTATAAAGATTGTTTGCGAATGGATTTGTGTCGTTGTTCATTCGGTTGGTCTCCTTATGCGTTTTGTGCTTTTTGAATTTCAGATCGCCATCCCCCTAGATAAATGAAAGAGAAGGAGTTCCCGATTAGCTTGTCCAGTTTGGTTTCGTTTTTGTTCATAGTGTTATTGTTTTGGTTTTAGGATTTAGGAAATAGCTAATCCAACGCGAACGGATTCCCCGCACTCAGAGTATTTGAAAACTATAGAAGAAAAGAAGCTCTCGTTATGATATCCATGCCATCCGTACATTTCGTGCGGTGCCCCTCTTTGGTTTAAAGCATTATTCACGCTCATGAATTCGTTAAGATCGTAAACACGACCGCGGTATCGAAAGAATGAACTTTCCTGTACTGTGTTGTAAGAATCTTTAAGTTCATCTTGCTCGTCTTGCTCTAGTTCGTGGAAGTATAAAATATGGCGGTATTGATTGTTTGTTATAATTTTCATGTTATTTGTTGGTTTTCTAGGATTCGATTAGCTTAGTTTCTTCGATGGTCACATAAGTATCTTTGTACTCCATCATGTACCACTTTATTATATCGAAAATTTCGTGGGCATGCCCCTCTTCTTTTAATGTTTTTTGAAAGGTGTCAAACTTATCTGTTAACTCTTGTAAATACTCCATATCGGACAGGTAAGATTTAAGGTAGTTGTTAATAACATCAATCGAAATGTCGTGAGTAAATATCTTAACAATTTCATCATGTGAGCGGTTAAGACCTATAAGTAAATATTTAATTTTCATAATTCTGAGGTGTCGGTAATGTCTGTAATTACCCAGCGATCGTCAATGATCGCATCGGCTTTGTCGTAAGCTCTAGAGCGGTCTGTAGCTTTTAAAGTAAAGCTCTTTCGGCACATACCGCTTTGCATTGTGATTTTGTAGGTTTTCATGTTATTTGTTGGTTTGTTGGTTTTAGTTAATTTAGGAAAGAGCTAGTCCAACGCGGATTGCTTCACCGCACTCAGAGTATTTGACAAGCACAGAAGAAAAGATGGTTTCATTGCAACAACCATCCCAATCCCTAAGCGTACCCTTTCCCCATTGTTCGTTGATTCGAAGGAAATCGTTTAAATCGTACACATGACCGCGGTATCTAAAGAATGAACTTTCCTCTACGGTGTCGTAAGAATCTTTAAGCTCATCTTGTTCATGTGTCTCCAATTCGTGGAAGTATACAATTTGACGGTAATGATTGTTAGTTATAATTTTCATGTTGTTATTGGTTTGTTAATTTAAAGTATGCTTCCCAACTGTGCCAATCTCCCAAATAAATGCAAATAAAAAAGTGCAATCGATAGGTAAGCGGTCTAGAGCTTGATCGATGATGTTGTTTTGATCGTCAAGTATTGCTGTAAGTTATTGATGTTGTAAGACTTGGCGAGATTGATTTGATAAGATTGCGATACCTAAGCGGATTGTAGTAGGTAATGAAGATGGTAGTTTGATGATCGTTATAGTTGAGATTGAGACTTGAACTTGGAAAGCGAAAAGCAAATAGAAGAGTAAACGCAAAGACTTTGCATTAAGCGAACCAACTTACAACGCAGTTCATGCTTACACTAATTAAACTAAGTACATAGATATTTAGTAGTAGTATCATCATGCTTGTCTGGTAATTATATAATAAAAGAGCGATAATACTTATGCATTTAAACTAACAGCCTGCTTTACTCGTGTATTTAGTTCGAACAATAAGCATTATGTCCAATAGACTTGCAATAGGTTAACTTTTTAACTGTATGAAGTACTACCCCCACCCTATAAAAATTTAGGGGTACCATTGGGGTAAAAAACTTGCGGGCGTATATAGCGTAAGCCTCTCACATTTTTTCTTCTAAACCTTTCGCCAAGCGTGTCTCTTATGTGCTACGTTGTACGTTATATGCTAAGAGCAACCTTTACTGAACTCGACCCGATACCTATAGCTGACGACCCTTCGGTCCCACTGTACGCATGGGAGGCCGTCTTCTGGATTTAGAAGAGTGGCGATAGATCGTCCGTATCATCTTCTACTACATCATCGCTTGAGAAGATAACATCATCTGTTTCAGTCAGTACAGACAGTTTAACGAAGTCTAAGCTACCCGCTATAGTGTAGTCGTTAAGATCGTATTCACTTTTGAACCTATGTATAAGTTTGAATAGCTCGTACTGGAAGGTGTCTGTCTGTTCGTTTATATCCATAACAGCTGTACTATAACAAAAGTTGAGAGCTTCTACTAGGTTATAAGTAACTTACTTTTTCTCCTTACTGATTTACGATTAGGTGTTGACAACATCCCTTCGGCTTGAGAAAGTTATAATCAACGCTTTACTGCTGTACTACGTTTACGTTTAAAGTTACGTTTAGAAAGCTATAGCTACAAGAGTTTACATCCATAAGTTATTGCTTCTATTTTTGTTATTGTTAGTTTTATGGAAGCTTTCCGTGAACGTTTGAAGTTCATTATGTAGTAACTCTTGTTTACGATCTAACATACTTTGATCTACATCGTTAGCCATCTGTTCAACCCAATAAGCTATAGCTATAGATAGAGCGTCTAAACGGTCATCATGAACTAAGCTTCCTCTATCTCTTGTTATTCTAGATAGCTGATAAAATAGCATATATCTAGTTTGTTGTTCTATAGGATATGTAAGAGCTGATTTATAATCATATGTTATAACCTTTGGATCTACAATAAGCTTATGACTATTTAGAACGGGTTCTAAGGTATCGACTATACGTAACTCCTTTTGTTTGTTATGACGTACCTCTTCTATAGTTACAGGATAGGTTGTTCTAAATAGCGGCTTTATAAGCTCCATAAACATACCGTCTCCAAAGTTAGATTCTATAACTACTTTATTAACTTTGTTATCTTTAGCTATAGCTACTAGATGCTTTAAAGTTTTCTCATCGTAACCTCCACGTATACCTCCGGCATCTGGTACGTACAGTTGACCGTTAAGCATCTTAACTACTGCGTATCCAGTTTCATCCTTACCACGTCCTGAGGGGTCAATGGAGAGTACAGAACCAGTATAAGGTATCATATCACCTACTGTGTTAGAAGGTCTTCTATAGCGGTCACCACTAAGTCCTACATTAGGTAACTCTCTATCTGTGTTATCATCATCACTAGACCACACTACTTTTTCAGGAGCTAAGTCTACATCTATATCCATGATAATAAGATCGTTAATCTTTAACGGGTATCTATCAGCATCAGATAGCTTAGGATTGAGCATGAACTGTAGAGCATAGCCTGTACGTCCGTAGGACATCTTACGTTCTTCTAGGTCTAAGTCAGAGAATCTAAGAGGTTCTGTTGTAGTACCTATAGTGTCTTCGTCTATAGCGTCCGCTAGGAGGGGTGCTAGATCACCTGCATAGTTGTAGGCAGCTTCTTTAGCGTTAGGATACTCAGAAGGCCATATACGAGCGTTGTAGCCTCTGTCTCGCAGTTTGTTATAGATAGAGTCTTCACACTGTGGAGTGCCCAGGAATAGGATACGAGAGGTGTCTAAGGGTTTAAGGATAGCTTCAAACTCTTTTACCTGTTCGTCTAGCTTGTCACGCATACCTTGAGTAGCTGAGTTGTTAGGAACTTCTACGTCATCTGCTACGATTATATCAGCACGAGAACCTGTAAGCTGTGATGTTATACCTAGTGACTTAACGGAGGGAGCGTGAGCTGCCGGAGCTGGACCTACATCAAAAGCTATCTTAGAGAAGCGTTGGTTCTCAGAGGGTTTTAATCCTTGAAGAATAGGAATCTCTTGAATGATCCTCAAGGTAAACGTAGAGAAGTCATCTGATCTATTCTTACTGGCAGATACAACAAGTATGTTCTTAGAAGGGTCTAGCAGTAGTTGATGTACTACATAAGCACTACACACCCAAGACTTACCTACACCACGGAACGCCATGATTAACGATCTCTTAGGACCGTGTTGCATGTACTCCGCTATATCGTATTGAAGCGGTGTAGGGTCTGGTAGGTTAAGGTGTTTCCAAACTAGGTATAGAAAGTTTCTAAAGTCCTTGAGCTTGGGTGGTATCTCGATGTTGTTCTTCTTCAAATGGTAATGCTTCTATCTGACTGTTTAACGCTTGTAAGGGTGTCCCTAGACCGCTGTCCATAGTAACATTGTTATCTTTAAGGAACTGACGAGCACCGTTAAGTAGAGCAGCGTTGTACTCTCCGTGATCGTCCATGAGGTCTATACTGTTCCTGTATGCGTCTGCTATCTTATCGTGCAGCTTACTTCCTTCTTTGTGACTCAGCATATTGTTATAGTAATAAAGCTTGTTATCTTTGTAAACAAAAAGAGGCGGCTCCTAAGAACCACCCCTTTAATGTGTATGATATGAGTAAACTTCTATCTATTCCTCTCTCGGTATTTCTTCACTGTGATCACCTAGTCCATTCATATTATTGAGTATTCTAGTGATCCATGTGTTCAAAAGAGCGGATGAGCTGACACCGAGTTTATTAGCGATGCCAGCCACATCCTTCTTCTGTGACCGTTTGAGACGAAAAGATATAGATGACGTATCACCTTTTTTCTCTTTCGTGCTCATCTGGTGTTATATTAATTCAATTAGGCCATTGCAGCTGTAAAGTCAGCCAATGATCCAAGATTGTTACCGTCTCCAAGAACAACGTCGTTTGCTTTAACGTCAATCAAGGAAGCACTTGAGTCGTCTCCAGTGATGTCAGTTGAGGAAGCAGCAGCCGAGGTTTTGTAGAACGCAAACTTATCGATACCTTCGTCGTATACAGCAGCGATGTTTCCACCGTCTCCAGTACCACGCTCAATGATAAGACCAGCGTCGTTTGAGTTGTTAGTTGAACCAGCAGCACCATCGTTGATCAAAAGAATAGAATCCTTGATCTCGGAGTTAGTGGTCTGAACGGAAGTAGTTGTACCGTTAACAGTTAAGTTACCGCTAAGTGTAAGGTTAGTTCCGCTTACGTCGCCGGTAAAAGCAGCACCAGCAAGGTTAGCTTTGGCAACGTCAAGAGCAGATTCAGCAGCACGAGCAGTCGAAGCTTCAGAGTCAATGTTAGACTGAAGAGTCGTGTCAGCAGAAGCTCTAGCAGTAGCCTCACCAGAAACAGCAGCAATACGTGCAGTTTCTTCGGCGTCGATGTTGGACTGTAAGGTCGTATCAGCTGATGCTCTAGCAGTTGCTTCGTCAGATATGTTTGTTTGAAGTGTGGAGTCAGCAGCTTGACGTGCACTCTCTTCGGAATCAATATTACCTTGAAGGGTGGTATCAGCAGCGGCTCTTGAGGAAGCTTCACTTGTGATGTTGCTTTGAAGAGTTGTGTCGGCAGATGCACGAGCTGTTTCTTCAGCGTCAATCTCAGCTTGTAAAGCGGAATCAGCAGAGGCACGTGAGCTAGCTTCAGAAGCGATAGCGTCAGCGTTAGTTTTGATTTGTCCGTCAAGAGCTTCGTCGGCTCCAACCAATGTAGTTACCGAAGTAATGTAGTTAGTGGAGGAGTTAGCGGAGTACGAACCACCAGCAGCAAGACCAGCACCACTTTGAGTAGCGTCTAGTTCGGACTGAATAGCGGAGTCAGCGGATGCTCTGCTGCTTGCTTCACTGTCAATATTACCTTGTAAGGTAGAGTCAGCAGACGAGCGGCTTGAAGCCTCACTGTCGATGTTAGCTTGAAGGGTCGAATCGGCACTTGCACGGCTAGAAGCTTCAGCAGTGATGTTCGACTGGAGAGTAGCCTCAGCGGCTAACGCTCTTGTTTCTTCTGCTGCAATAGCAGATTTAGTCGATTGACCGATTTGATAGAATATGGATGATGTATCTGGCATATTAGTATGTATTTAGTTAGTGATTATAAAAAAATCAATGTGTTAAGCAGTACCGTCCGAAACGATTTCCGTCCAAGCAGAGCCGTCCCAAATGATAACTTTATTAGTGTCCGTCTCAAAGTATGCTTCACCAGCAGCTGGCGACGCAGGACGGGTTCCTGATGTGACTGTATTTAATTTAGCCATGTCTTATTCCTCTATTGTTTCAGTCCAAGCTTCTCCTGATAATACAGTAAGCATAGCTGAGTGACTCAGTGTGTCTTTACCGTACAAGCAACGAGGTTTAGGTCCTTCGTATTTAACAAAGGTTTCATCCCCCGCTAGATTGTATCTTAGTGTATCTCCTGAATTCTCAAGCACGTCATCAAAGTTGACGGATGAAACATCAGAAGCGTTTAGTATAACATATTGTCTATCGCTCATAATTATTAAGAAGGTTAGGAAGGTACGCTTGAAGAGAAAGTAGGACCGTTAGTGAGTGTACCGTTATTACTTCCAGACCCTTGGTCTGTAACAGTAGTACCTGTACCACTATCGTTATCTCCCATTCTCCACCATCCGACAGGACTCAATGAAGAAATGTCTGCGGGTACACCGCTGTTGTATATACTTGTAATATCAGATGAAGATAAGGCAGAATTAAATATTGAAGCTTCATCTATATTGCCGCCAAAATAGTTGTAACCAACCGTTGCACCGATAATTAGATCGTGAG
>Ga0181399_1000612_pt1 | contig 13027 bp, 21 predicted proteins | sample 22SPOviralmetaG_FD_130128 | JGI IMG/M metagenome (GOLD analysis project Ga0181399, IMG submission 130128) | Marine viral communities from the oligotrophic San Pedro Time Series (SPOT) site, San Pedro Channel, CA, USA - 22 SPOT_SRF_2011-05-21 | ecosystem: Environmental > Aquatic > Marine > Strait...
GTTTTCTCTATCTCTATTACGCACCATATCTTCTTTAGGTACAATCTTATTTGTATCTAAGTCAGCATGTCCTGCAGAATAAAGCGTCCACTTATAAGTAAACGCTCCTTCTTTTGAATTAAGATAATTAAGACTTTCTACACCATTATTCCAGTTAGCAGGAATACGAGTGTCCTCAATGTAAGGACCTTTAACAGGATCAGGAAAGCGTTGCTTACCTACATATGTCGCATAAAACCCACTTAGTGCTGGTAAAAAGTGTGCGTAGTCGTTTTGTGATGCTGTTAAGTCTTTATTCATCTTTATCCTTAATGTGCTTATAGTCTAAGTAATTAGAACACCATTCGTAAAATTGTCTATCTGTATCAGACCAAAGCTCAGCAAATACTTTATCTTTTTTACGCATTTCTCTAAAGTCTTTTCTAGCCTGTTTTTCAGTTATCATATATTACTTGCTTTGTGCTGGAAGAATATAATCGTATTTGACCATACCACTGTCAACTGTAATCATCATAGCACCTTGATCACTAATGCTCATTGTTGCATCGCCGTCAAGTCCTAAGATTGCTTGTACTTGTGCTACTGGCCAACTCCATGTATGTGCCAGTGTATTTTCTACACCATGCTGGAATACAAACTCACCTGCGTGTGTACTTGCGTCACCAAAGCTGAATACTAAGTTGCCATCAGTAGTTCTTACATTAAATGTAGGCTCTTCGTTATGTGCCGCACTCATTAGTTTCATACGTGCAATACTTGCCATGCTTGGTGTACATGTAACAGTCCAACTTGCACCTTTGAACTTAACAGTCTTTAGTTTTTCTTCAATGATTGCTTTGTTCATAAAGCGATAATCATTTTCAAAGTCACCTGCTGCGTTTTCAAAGTGAATGTGTGTTGGAATAGTTTCTCCATTACGTTCTGCTTCAATAACGTCAACCTTAGCATCTTTTTGATACTCTGGATTCTTTAAGTGTAATGCTAACTTATCTAAGTTAGGCATACCAAACGTGCCTTTAAATTCAGCAACAGGTGTATGTGTTTCAGCACTTAAAATTACACTGCGGTCTTCAGCCATTGAATCAATTGCTGTACCATTTTCGTTGCTCACTTTAACTAGTGACAAAAATCCTAGCGAATGTGTGTGTGCAACAATGTCTTGTAAAATGTCTTTCATATGTTTTCTCCTATTTCAAGTTTTATTATATTATCTTTTGGCAAAGATGTCAAGTAGTTTTCTACTGAGTATTTAGGTTTAAAGCCTAAGGTCTTTATTTTTTCCATATTTGCACAAGTCCAATTGCGTTCATATGGTGTATTTAGGCGGACAGGAAGATCTGGAGCAAAGTCTGACACTTTGTAAGGGTGTCCAGATCCAATATCAATTGTGCCTGTATACTTACTTTTCATACATAATTGTATTGCTGTGCATAAATCTTCAATATGTATAAAATCTCTGTAATGTGTTGTTGTATATTCTAGTTCACCATCTATTAGTTTTTGCAAAAACATTCCTTGTCTAGGTGTACTTGAGTACACTGTGTGGAATCGCATGCCTAGTGTATTATGATATCTCTCTGCAGCTTCTTCTACAACATACTTACTTGCGGCATACGGGTTTAAATCGGGCTCATAGGCGCTACTAGAGCTTGCATAAAGCACTCTTGTATCAGGATAACGTGCAAACAAGCGTTTACTTGCTTCTACGTTATTACGCCAGTATCCTGCAGGATCATTAATGCTTTCACGCACTCCGCTTTTGCCTGCTAAATGTATAATCAAATCAAACTCTTCATTAAACTCACATGTAAGTAAATCTTGACTGTTACCGTCTTGTAGATCAATTCCTACAACGCTATGCTCTTTTTTAAGTTTGTTTAATAAATGACTTCCTATAAACCCTTTATGTCCTGTTAATAGAATTTTCATATTAATAACTCCCATGTATTTTCCCAATCACTTACTTGGTGTGTTGAACTGTTACCACGTTCCCACAGTGCTTTCTTTAAAGAGTAGTCATTACCACCTTCAAACATTGCATCACCAAAAAAGTGTATAGTATCTTCTTCTTTAAAATCTATAAGTATTTGACTCTTGTCTGATCCTTTAGGAGCAATATCAATACCTGTTTCGCCACCTACTGTTGCTTGTAAGTCTGGAAACATCATATTAAACGCATCGGCAATTTTGATACGCTCTTTATTTTCTTCATCAAAGTCTGCATATTGTTTGCGTTCATACAATGATGCATTACGTCCTACAACACTAAAGTTAACCATGCCACTACGTTCTTCAATATGATTACCTGTGCGTATACTAAATGGACTTTCGTACTCGCAACTAATTAAAAATGTTCTTGCTAAGTCTGGTAGTTTCCAATCGCTTGATCTTACCATCGTTGGACCTTCCCAAACATCACAACCACTACAGTTATAAACACGTTGACATCTATTGTATATCTTTTCACCTATTTGTTCAACAGTCTTAGGTTTATCGCTACCAGTAACTAGATACACGTCATTGGCTAAACAAAAGTTTTCAAAAAACTTTTCAAATTCTTTGTTAATTAATCCACGACTAGGTGTAAGTGTTCCGTCTACATCAAATATAAATTTATTCACAAACTCTTCTCCGTAAATCACTTGTACTAAAACGATGATCTCTTTTGTTAAAATGCAATTCTATATCACGTTTGCGACAAATATCTTTGCCTGTGAAATCTTTATCGCGATATTCTTCTCCTAGTATACGTACATCTATTGGGTACATACTAAGGATGTCTTCTAAATCAGCTTCAGTGCCGTATGGAATAATTTCATCTACATACTCAACACCTTTTAGTTGTGTGTAGCGTTCCACTACAGTTTGTACTGGTGCATTTTTCTCTGCTCTATCAATACTAGGATCAACTTGTAATCCGCATATAAGATAATCGCATTGTTCTTTTGCTTCACGCAACATAATTACATGTCCTGCATGTAATAAATCAAACGTACTACAAGTAAATCCTACTCTCATTTTTGCCATACCCAATTTAACTTTCCTAAATGTAATACTGGATTACCTGATACTTTAAAATTAAATTTATTTTGAAAGTATTCTATTTTCTGTTCATTCCAAAAATACTTTTGTGGATAATCTTTTATATCTTTTTCAGTAACATCATGATCTGAAATTTCGATCATAAACAGATAACCAGTTTGAGTTAACCATTTATACATAAGTTCTAAATTACTTTGTATTATTTCTTTATTTCCAAACCCTAAACTTCCAAAACAGATTATTGCATCTGCGCTGTTAGGTTTAAACACCTTATCCATGTCTTGATATGTGCCTTTATAATCAGCTTCTTTGATATCTCTTACATCAAAACCTTGTAAGTTTTGAATATAATATTTAAATATATTATTTGCACACCCGGCATCTATAACTAGTGTAGGATTTCCACTATTAATAAAGTCAATAATACTTTGAAACCCGCTAATGTCTTTGTTAGACTCGAAGTCTTTATATGCATTAATTACTTGGGTTTCGTAGTCTGTATTCATACAAGTGTACTCCACTTTTTAAGTTTTTCTTTCTTATACTCAACTCTTTCTTGTAGGTCTTCCCATTTAACTACATCATTATCAACCATTAGGCCTATCATACATAATACATCACCAACTTCTTCAGTGAGCTTCTGCAGTTGTTCTTTATCGGCTTGATCAATTGTTTTATATTTGCGCATCATTTTAGAACAACGTTGTGTAAGTTCTCCGCACTCTTCCATTGTGATACACATTAATTGTTGTAAATGGTTTATTGGACTATTTTTCAACATGTCTACTCCCGTCAAATACGCACACAAAATATAATTCTTCGTACATGCCTGCGTGTACACGATGATATGCCCCATCTTCAATTAGTATTACATCACCCGGTTCAACTTTGATCATTTCGTTGTTGAGCTCCATTTTACCTGTGCCTTCAATAAAGTAATATACTTCTTCTTGTCCAGCATGTGAATGTCCACTTGTTGATTTACGTGGCTGTAAGCGTGTACTACTTACAATAAGATTATTTAGAGCTGTGTTATCCTTAACAATATATCGTTCATCTTGTTTAACAACTTCACCGCCTATATCATTTATACTAACTTTCATATTACTCTCCAAATTCAAACAAACTGCCAAATGTTGTGTCTTGTTTTGTATCCTGCAACGGATAGTTAAGCACACCAATTAAGTTATCTAGTTTATTATCAATAATTGTTTCTGCCATTGCCGCATCATCAAACGGAAGTTCTTTAAACCAATCCGGAATACGTAATTCATCTGTAGGATACGCAACACTAGTATACCCTAGTGGGTTTGCTTTTAGTTTGCAAACAATAACTTTCATACCATCTACAATCTCTTGCGAGTACTTGTCTCCGTTCATACGCTTGAGTGTGTTCCAGTTAATACTTGCTCGAACGTGTCCGGGCATATTTGCCTTGCCTTGCTTTTCTTCTAAGCGCCTGTAGTGTCCAACTTTGTTTGCACGTTTTGGAGCACCTTTCTCCCATCCTGGACGTTCACTAAACTCCTTACGGAATTCTGTAATACGATCTAGTATTTGTTTTTGTGGAATATCTGTAAGTACCATTAGTAGTAGTTCACTTAGGAATTGTTGCATAAACACAGGAGTATCTGATCTACGCAAGTCTAAGCCCATTGCTTTTACTTTACCTGGTTTGTCATCTGTGTCGCTTCTAAAACCTTCAATGTCATATACTAGTGCCGCATAACGCTTCTTAGTAATAAACAATCCGCTTTGTGCAACAATCTCTCTAGCCGCCGCAATAACATCTGATCTACTCTTAGGACAATGAAATGCTTCTAACATAAACTTTGGAAACGTAGTATTTGCTGCTTCACATACTTGGTCGTACAATGTAATTACGTTATCTTTGTCCCATGGAATGTTACCTGCATCAATTTCACTTTTAAGTGTAGGATATCCACTAAAGTAACAAGAGTCAGTATCACCATATATCATTGCTTCACCAACGTGATCATATGTACCTGTAATAACCTTGTTTACTTCCGCTGACATGTGTTTAACAATAGTACGTCCTGTAAGTGTTGTACTCTGTCCAATACGTTTATCAAAGAACCTACAACCTGGATTAAGAATAGCACCATACAAACTGTTCAAGTTAATCTTCTTAACTAACTGTCGCTTGTCCCAGTATTCAATCTCTGCAGCATTGCCTGCGTCCTTTGCTTTCTTTAACATCTTCTGCATGTCTTTACGTTCAGCATACCAACGTTTAAGAATACCCGGAATAACACCTTCAAACTGTGTTGTAAAAATTGTGCCGTTTGAACTAAGCATCCAAGGTTGTTGACTATCAAATACTGCTTTGTATATTTCAGCACCACTTAGTACATCACTACCACCAGACTCCCAGTCAATAGTTAGTGCAATATCACGCTTTTGTTCCATGACTGCTTCGTATTCTTCTGTACTAAAGCGTCCTTCCCAAGACCCCGCAAATGACTTCTTTTTAAGCGTCATATCTTCGTGTACACGGGCTTCGCTTATGTCTGGGCGTATTTGCCCTATGATAGTTTCAGGCGCCATATTAAGAGCTCTAATAACACTAGGATACAGTGAATTCAAATCCATTGAACCAATCCATTTGTGCAAACCCTTCTTTGGAAACGCAACATAAGCACCAGCGGCTTGTGTGTTCTCTGTGTCGTCACGTTTAGGTCTGTTAGGAACTTGTAAGCCTCTATTGTGTGCTTCGTTAATAATACCTTGCTCTGTAACAGCAACAGCACCCATAGTGGTCTGTAACAAGACTGTATTCTCGTGTGCAACAGTATTTGAAAGATCAATAAATCTTAGTTTTTTGTCCAGCTTGTCCAGTAGTGCGGTATCTTGTATGTTGTATTCGATGAACTTTCTAAAGTCATTGTTGTACAACTGATCCAAAGTGCCTTCATAAGGGACTTTGTTTTCACCAACTTCGATTTCGCCAATAGCATCAAGCCTGTAAGTGTGTCGTTCTTCATATGTGTATTTACGATATAATTCCAAACTATCTAAATGCACTCTACCTATTAGGTCAAAGGTAACAGCTGATTTACCATACTTTTCATATTCACGTTTCTTGGGCAATTGCCCCCACAAGCAGAATCTACGTGTGTCATCTTTGCTTAGTACACGACTTGTTCTGTTTACAGTATACGGAATATCATAACCTTCACTGTTCCAACCTGACAAAATATCAGCATCTTCAATTAGCGTTAAGAAGGTATCAATCATTTCACCTTCTTTTTCAAACAGCATTACATTTTCAATGCCTTCTAGTTCTGCTTTAGCTTGCTCCATTGTAAGTGTCTTAGGCGGAACAGCCAAGCACACCATTGTCTCCATCCACTGTAAGTATACAGATATACTTGTAATAGGCATGAATGGATCAGCAGGATCAGCAAAGCCACGCTCTGGATCAAAGTCTGTCTCAATATCAAAGAAAGCAATGTTTAGTTTAGGAGCATCTTGATTGAGATAGTTTTCACTTAAACATTGAAAAATAGGATTAATGTCGCTTTCGAATAGTTTTTTATCTCTGTTGATAGCAACTTCTTTGCGAAAGTCTTTTGTGTTCTTACATACAATACGTGTTAGAGGATCACCAAATACACTCTTGTACTTGCCTCTTTGATCTTCGTAATAAAATGTGTATTTTGCATTATACTCGTGATAATGTCTTTTTCCGTCTTTGCGTTCAACTACTCTGATTATGTCAGAGTCGCGATCAAATAGTGCGTCTACGTAACTCATATGTCTCCTTCGTTGCTTATGGCCAACTTAACCTTCATACATGCCTAGCTATTGCTATTGGCGTTATTAATACTTATTAAAACAACAAGCCCGCAACATAAATTACGGTTAGTCCTGCGTTCATAACAATTAAACTTTTTTCTTTCCATAAGATACCAACAAGTATCCATAGACTGTTGCTAATAATGAATGCCCAAATGTACAAAGGGTAAACATTAAATGCGGCTAGGGTAGCGGCTGTCAGTAAACATACTGTAGCTACCCACGCTAACCATTGATACGGTTTTACCACCATCCAGCAGCCACTCCGTATCCAAACACGTTAATAACAGCAAAGTATCCTGTTAGTAACATAACCCATGCCGCACCTCTTCTAACGGCGGCATAACACTGTGTAATCGATCCTACAAAAAAGAACGGATAGATAATTAACATATTAGGATCTCTAGCATTAAACGCTAATGTTAAACTAGCGGCTACTGTAAAGACAAAACTAACAAGTTCAAATGCAAATGCAATTTTGTCACTTTTATAACTGTTGATCCAAAAGTCTTTTATTTTTTGCACTAGATTTTATCTCTTCCTACTGTAGCTACTAGTGTTTCTAAGTCATCAAACTCATCTGCAACCTTTAACCATTCGCCTTTTTGTGCAATCTTAATTGCTTTGTTAATTAAACTAGGTTTTACATCTAATTCTTCTGCTACTGCTTTTACAGTATCTTTCAAACCTGCATTTAGGTCTTCAATCTCTTGCAATACTGTTACGCCTTCGTTAACAAGACGCTCAAGTTTTGCCTTTTCTTCTGCACCATAGGTACGTTCACTCATAATTTACTCCTTGTAGTTTAAGTATATTATACGTTATTTTTTAGTAGTTGTCAAGTATTATTTTTGCTTTTTTTCGTCAAGCATTTTAAGAAGCTGATCTTTGATAGATTCGTTCTTTTTAGCATTTTTGGTTGCTGTTGCATACATTACTGCTTCTGCATCTTTGCCATAGCGATCCTTGAAATCGCTTTTGTTTTTCTTCATACCTTTTACGATACGTTCTCTTTCTGTTTCTTCACCTTTGCTAAGTTCACGCTCACTAAGCATTGATTCAAGTGCTTCTATTCTGCGCTCTAATGCTGTAATACGATCTTCTTCAGCTTCTCCTACTAATTTGTTTCTAGCAGGATGTGGTGATTCGTTGCCACCTGGAGTAGCACTTTTAGTAATTGCATCTTTGCCTTTTAGTTGTCCTGCACTGCCTGTTTTTTGTTTGCCTTCTGTAAGACTAACTCCGGCTAATGCCGCAAAGTCTGAAATACTATAGTCTTTGTCCATTTGTAGTGAACCTTGTGCTACTTCTACACTCTCTTGTACCACTGTTGGAGTTTCAACTGGTGTTGTATTACCGGCCATTGCAAGTAGAGCTTTTTTGTCTGCTTCAGGATTTGAAGGAAATAGTTCCTTCATCTTTGCACTCATTTCGTAAAAGTTATCACTCATGATCTGTTTGCTCTTAGTGTTTGTATTTTTTTAATTACACGTTCAATGTCTACAGGCATAATTTTTGGAAACTTCATCTTTAAACGTTTGCGTATTCTGTCATCAGGTAAGTAATTCATTTTACTTTGAGCAAACTCTAAATATTTTGGAAAATCATCGTTAGGGCCATGCATTAAAGTATTCCACATTTTACCAAAGTCAAGTTCTTCATTCTTTTGTGATTGTTGATAGTATTGTAAAAATTCTTTATGACGCTTGTGCATTTCAGCAACATCAGGATTCTTAAGATAAATGTTCAACCAGCCTTTGTATTCGGGACTATCGCCGATTGTTTTTTCTTTCTTTTTGAACCAATCAAATATGCCTTCAGATACACGCATAGTAACTTATGCTTTCACACACTTATTAACACGTTTGCCTGCGTTCTTACCAGTACCAGCTTGTGTTCCAGCTCTCTTGTAGCCTTTCCAACACTTTTCAGGACCAGCTACTTCAGATAATTCATCTTCTGATAAGCCTAATGTAGTATAACTTGGCTTGCCACATTCAGAACATAATGCTTCAGATTCAGCAAGTTTGCTTGCTACTTTTGCTTGCATTGATTCTAAGTATGATTCTTCAGTCATTGTCTTAGAACGATTCATAACATTTTTTGTGCTTTTAGATTCTGCAAATTTCATATCGTAATCCATAGCATGGTATACTGATCCAATGTAATCTGCTGCTTTTGTAATTTTTGATTGTTGCCAACCTTCAATGCCTTCAGCTTCACTTACTGTTTTAAGCATATCGTGTAGTTTGATAGCATATTTTGCAATCTTATACAGATCTGCTCGTGCCATTTGTACTTCGTGGTCACGTTCAGCTGCATGTGCTAGATCGCCTAAGCCGCCTTCTTTAAGTTTTTTAGTCATAATTATCTCCGAATACTTTAATAGTAGTATTTATGCTTGTTTGTTCTTCTTCGGCTTCTTTTTACCAGCCATTAATTTATCGCCATCTAACGCATTTTTCATTGTACCGTCTGCGTTATACATAGTTCTGCTTTGCATCTTACCTACAGGCTTTACTGCTACAGAAATACTACCTGATGCAGTAGTAGTTTCACCTAATATTTCATATATCTTCATTATGATCTCCCACTTTTCATATTAGCACACCAGTGATACATTTTAGCACGTTCACCGCTTGCCTTTTTAGCTTTAGCTCTTAATTCTGTTACGCTACCGTTACAACTAGCACCTGAACGCTTTACACGCCCTGGTCTGCTTTTGCCTTTTTTCTTACCATCAGCAAAGTTCTCTGCCATATTATCATGAACTTTTGCATTTAAATGCTGTTGCAGATCTTTTGCTGTGCGTTCAAATTTATGATCTTTGTATTTGAATCCTGTACCACCTGCAGCTTCCCACGCATCGACATTTTTACCAAAGTCGTCAATTAGTATGTTAGGTGTACCATCTTCTTTGGTTGCGTATTGTGGTTTGTTGTGTGTGATGTATACATTTTTAGGAGGAAAAAATGCTAAGTTTCTTTTAATCCATTCACGCTTGTGTGGCTCTGAATTAGGATCGTCTGCCAACGGCGTACTACATATGTTGTATTCACCTTTGATTTGTTTTATAACTGAAAGAAGTTGTTTTGCTTGTGGAAGTAATGGAAGATTTAACCAAAACTCGTCTGTGTCTCGAATCTTTTGTAGTGCTACATTAATATCAATATCGTCGATTTTTGAATAATGATCAACTTTCATTAGTTTAGCCCACTCGCCAAAGAAGTCAGCAAGTACGCCGTCCATGTCTACATATATTTCTGTTGCCTGTGCTATTTCGCCTAAATTTTCTTTCATTTGTCTGAAGTATAGCACGTTTTCATATAGGTTGTCAACCGAAATAGATTCAGACATACCTAAGTTAAACAATACATTTGTTTTAGAACCTTTTACTTTTTTTGATAGTGTAGGTGGACGACCATCTTTGTCTACTTTATTTCCAAACTTTGCAGCTTGGGTTTTAATTTCACTAGGTCCTACATCAACAGTTTGATTTTGCTTTGTAATGCGGCCAACACCTTCTTTGATATCGTTGTATCTCATTATAGATTGCCTTTAAATTTCACATCTGTTTTGAGTTTACCACCTTTTTTCTTCTGTGTTGTTGTGCTTACTTTTGCATTTACATTAGGAAAGTTTACTACCTTCTCTGGCTTTATGAGCTTTCCTTTTTTAATTACAGGCGCAAATGTTTGTTTATAACCGCCGCCTTTAAAGTCTGTTGTAGTATTTGCCTTATAACTACTATTAGGATCTTTTCTAGCCTTGTCAAAAAAGTCGCTTGAGCCAGGTATAATATCGTCACCATCTTTATCTAAACTTGCTTTATCCCAACCTGGCCCTAATTCATCTTGATAAAAAGGACTTACTTTATCTCCGTCCGGCTCCCAATAAGGCACTCCGTCCTTATCTAATTTATATCCTTTTTTAAGTAATTCTTTTTGCTTGTCACTTAAAGGCCCAGTATATTTTTCACTTATAATTTCAAATATTTTCATTACTTACGTCCTCTAAATGTTGCGCCAGTCATGTGCGGAAGGCTAAACCAAAGTTTAAACCATTCTTTGTCACCTGGTTTTATATTTTGTGCTTTTTCTTTCTTGCGATTAGAAGCTGCTGCATCACTGATATTCTCAAGAGTGTACTCTGTGTAACCTTTAAATTCGTTTACACCAGCAAGTTTCTTAAGCTCATCAATACTAGTATACATTATCTTTTAATACCCATTTTAGCAAGAGTAGCAGTGTTAGCTTTCTTAAAATCATCTAAATCTTGATCTTGATCTTTTTTCAATGCGGCAAGTTTATTATACTTTTTTGGATCTTTACTATTAATACTATGTTTTTTACCGGACAAAGTTGTCATGTCAACTGTTGCACCTTTGTCTTTGTCAACACTTACGCCCATAGTACCGCTTTTAATTGATGTAGTATCACGACTTAAAAGTTTCCCACTCATATCATAAGTTGCTTTTTGATCTACCGTTCCAGAACCAAAGTTTATAGTAACAGTTTGTTTCTTAATATTATGTGTTTGTTGTAGTCCGCCTATCTTAGGAGTCATATACAACATCAACTCGCCTTTTGGTGTAAAAATATATGTTCCTGCACCACTTGAAACACTTCTATTACCTTTTGGAGTAGTACCAATACGTGTTCCGTCCTCGCCTGTTCCATCTGGACCAGTAGGTGCTTGTGGAGGTGTAGGCATTTTAATTACTTTAATTTGCTTAGGTAATGTTTGTCCTGGTGTTACTTCTGCTTCTTCTACACTTTCAGCAGGTACAGCATCCATAACGCCCATACCTTTACGTACTGCGGCAAACATTTCGTCTGCCACTTCTGGTTTAGGAACACCACTCCTAAAGCCTGGTTGTTTTTTACCTGTTTCGTCTGTCCAGTCTTCAAGTTTTCCTTCAGCTGCAAGTTTCTTTAGTTTACTTGCACTCATGCCTTCTGCACCCTCAGCATCTGCGTCACGTTCGCCTGCACTTACAACTTTAATTGACTTGAAGTTGTAATCTTTACCATTATATTTGTTAATTAGTTCTTCAAATGACGAAATACGATCACTGCCTGCAACATAAATTAATTGTTGGTAGCCTAGTGATTCTATTTTTTGTAGTGCTTGTATAATTGTTTTTACTTCTGGATTACCGATAGTAACTTCTGGAAAGAAAAACTTAGCATAACGCAATTTGTCATTAAAGGATAGCGGATCTGTTTTAGGTTTTTGACTTTGACTTAAGAATATAAAAGGATCACCGCCTTGGCTTTTAACTACATCTACTAATTTAGCATGCCCTATAGTAGGAGGATTCATTCTTCCAAATGCCATTACTGCTGTTGCTGGTGCTTCGAATAATTCTCTTAGTCTCATTTGTATTCACCTTGCTTAATTAGTTCCATTTCTTCTGAAAACAGTTTATCAATTAAAGCATCTCTGTGTTCTTGGGTGTATACTTCGTCAGGGTGTCTTGCTAAATTGTATTTTTTACAGTAACTAGTACAGCCTTTGTCGACTAATCCAGATAATGATTTATGTGAATCTACTGGTTTACCTCTACTGTGCATGTCCGCCATACTAGCCATCGCAGGAAAATATTCCTTACGATAAAACTCAGGGTCATTACGCATATAAACGCTAGTATCGTCAACTATATCAAAATTTGGTTCTACTACTTCGAATATTTTCATAACTTACCACTTTCTACATGACCAGTAACGTGCCTTATGACGTGGACCAGGATTATCACAGTTGTGTCTTGCTCTGAAAGAACGTCTTGCTGCTGCATTATTCTTTCTAATTTTCATTGCTTTGCCTTTAACACTACTTCCGCCGTGTCCAAAGTTAACTTTAACTACATTACCTTTTGGATTCTTAACATAAACTTTAAACTTCTTAACATCACCTTGCATAGGCTTACCAAGTTTTACTTTACGTCCTTGGTATTCTGCTTCATCAATAACATCATCATCGTTATACCACATAACACCATACTCTGCAAAGAAGTCATCGTCATCATCAAATGTAACTTCGTGTACATCTTCTGCTTCGTGTGCATTTACAAAGATATCAAAGTCTTCGTAACCTTCTGAAAACAAATAGTTTGCTAATTTGTTTGCATACTCGCTTGATTCCTGTTCGTCAAGTGTTCTAGGCA
>Ga0181399_1000617_pt1 | contig 12998 bp, 15 predicted proteins | sample 22SPOviralmetaG_FD_130128 | JGI IMG/M metagenome (GOLD analysis project Ga0181399, IMG submission 130128) | Marine viral communities from the oligotrophic San Pedro Time Series (SPOT) site, San Pedro Channel, CA, USA - 22 SPOT_SRF_2011-05-21 | ecosystem: Environmental > Aquatic > Marine > Strait...
CGAGCTGCTGCTCGCCGCGAATTTCTCGGCGCTGCAGGCGTGGGAGCTCGGCGCGGACGCCCCGGCCCCCGGGGCGCGCTACGAGCGCCTGCTGCTGGCGTTCCTGGCGCACACGGCGAGCCCCGCGCGCGAGGCCGGCGCCGGCGGCGAGCAGCTCCGCGTGCGGTGGGCCAACGGCACGCTCGCGGTGGACAACTACGTGCTCGGGCGCGCGGAGCTGCTCGCCGCCGCGCAGACGCTGTGCGCGTTCACGGCGTGCGCCGACTGCGCCGCGCTCGCGGTGGCGTCGTCGCGCGCGCGGCTGGAGGGGCACGTCACGCTGCGCGCGGCGTCGCGCGCCGCCGCGCTGGCGTACTTGCCGGGCCGCGCGCGCGCGTGCAACGCCACGCAGGAGACCACGCGCGTCGTCGGCGCCAACGACGCCGCCGTCGCGTGCGACCACGCCGCGTTTGTGGCGCGCGCGGCCGTCGAGGTCCCGCTGCCGCCCGAGCTCGTGCTGGGCTTTGTCGCCGACGCGCTCGTCGGCGCGGCGGCGGGGGACGTCGACGTCGCCGACTACCACGTCGCGCCGTCGGCGGCGGCGCCCGGCGGCAGCACTGTGACGCTGTACGTGCGCGCCGCGTCGCAGGCAAGCTGCGCCGCCGCCGACTTTGTGGACCTCGCGCTGCTGTCCGCGGCGCTCGCGAGCATCTGGCCGTACGCCGGGGGCCCGGCCGTGGCGCACGACTGCCTCGCGACGTGCCGCAACGAGAGCGCGGACGTGGACCTCGCGGCGGCGGCGCCGGCGGGCGCCAACGAGACGCTGGCCTGCCGGGTGGCGCTCGGGCACGACTTTGCGCTCGCGGACACGCAGGACGCGGCGTGGGCGGCGCTGCAGGCGGAGCTGGCGGGGCCCGCGGTCGCGGCGACGTACACGCTCACGTCCAGCGTGGACATTGCGACGACGTGCGACGCCGCGGCGCTGCAGGCGGCGTTTGACGACTTGCACGCCAGCGAGTTTGCGCTGGACCGCCCGGCGTCGGGGCGGTGGTTCCACGAGTTCAGCGTGTGGAACGCGGCGCAGAAGCCGTCGTGTGCCGCGGGTGTAGCTGCGGGGCGCGGCTGCGCGCACGCGGTGAATGTGTCGGCCGCAGCGGGTAGCGGCGGCGACGGGTGTCTGCTCGTGTCGGCGCTCAACGTGCACCTGGCGCGAGCAGAGGTGGAGGCGGCACTGGTCGCGCAGGCCGGCACCCTGTCAGCGCCCGTGCCCGTGAGCCGGCTGGTGAGCGACCCCGTGTGGGTGTCGGGCGCAGCGTTTGCCGCGATGCAGCCGGTGCTGGCGGCGTTCCTGCAGGACGGGCGCGTGGACGTGGCGGTGTCGGACGGGTTCCTGCTGCAGCAGGTCGCCACGGCCCCGCGCGCGTGGCCGTTTTCGGACGCGCGCGAGCGGCTGCTGCTGGCCAACGCGAGCGGGGTGCTCCTGCGGAACCGCGTGACCTTTGACATCTTCACCGTGTCGTCGCTGGCGAGCGTCAACTCCACCAACGAGCGTGTGAATTTCGTGGCGGCCGCCCTCGAGCTGCTGCTGTCGCCATCGACTTCGGACTTTTCGATCCAGGCGCTGAGCCACACGCCGCTCGCGCTGAGCCCGCGCCTGGAGACGCTCACGGCGGACGAGCGGCTGCTGCTGGACAATGTAGACGCCGAGCTCATGCTCACCGCCACCGTGCTCACGTCGCAGACGTGTGCGGACGTCCGCGCGCTGCTCGAGGCGTGGCAGCCGTTTCCCGTCCCGTTTACCGACGACATCTACTTTCACGTGCTGCACGGCGGCGCCCAGTGCGAGACGGAGCTCGCGCTGTCATACCCGGCGCGGTCGTGTGCGGAGCGGCAGCAGTATGCGGCGGACGTGTGCACCGAGGGCGCGCCGTGGAAGCAGGTGGTGGTGAACGCCTCGGACGACGCGCTGTTTTTCCAGGTGCTGGACGTGGTCGCCGCGGGCGCGCCGGTGGAGGCGGTGGCGTTTGAGCATGTCGTCGAGACGTGTGGCGTGGAGGCGGGCGTGCTGGAGGCGGTGGCGGCGGAGCATGGTGAGTTTTTGTGTGTGTGCGTGCGTAGGTAGGGGCCCGGGGCGCACTGGCAGTGCTGGGCGTGGTTCGATTCCGCGGCGCCTCTGTTTCTGATCTGCCTTGTGAGCGCGCTGTGGTCTTTGATGTGTTGGAGCTCTGGAACTTTATTCATCAGAAACCCCCAGAGAGGCAAACAACCGGCGCTGGGCCACCGCGTCGTCGTCGCGCTGCTCCGCTGACATTGGCACGCGCGGCTTGGGGCCGGGAGCCCCTGGGCAGAACGGCAGCTGGCGCGCCCCGCGCGGCGTCAACGCCAGCTGCGACGCGGCTTCGGGCATGCCGGTGTCGGCGGCGGTCGGTGTCGGCGGTGGTGGCGTGGTCATGGCAGGAGGCGGCGAGCGTGGTGGGTGTCTGGGGGCCGGCGTGGTTCCTTCTTTTATAGGCACACTTTACTGTAACGTCAGGGTCTATTTCCGTCAATACCACTGGCGGGAAAGTACCCATTATGCATAAATCTGCTGTAAAATTCGGTCTATTTCCGTCAATTCCACTGGCGGGAAAGTACCCATTATGCATAAATCTGCTGTAAAATTCGGTCTATTTCCGTCCATGCCACCACCCAGGGGATCACGGCGGCGGCGGCGGCGGGCTCGGGCTGGACTGGCCAGTCGCAGCAAACAAAAGGTGGCAGTTGACGTACGCCGAGATGGCGGCGCGGTCCATGCTCAGCTGTGCCTCGTCCACGCCCAGGTCCCGCACCACTGCGGCGACGATGTCGTCCATGTCGAACCCGGACGAACGCCCCTGGGCTTGCAGCGCGCGGTCCACGGCGGCCTCGACGACATCGCGCGGGAGGACGGTGGCGATGTCCACGGCGGCCTCGACGACATCGCGCAGGAGGGCGGTGGCGGCCGCTGGCGCCGGGGGCTCGGGCGGCGGGCGGTCTGTGGCACCATGTCGCTCCGGCTCGGCGGCACCGACAAAGGCTTCGCCGGCCAGGAAGCGGCGCGACGAGGACTTGCGCACGCCGCCGACGAGCACAGCCGTGGCGACGGCGGCAGGGGTCGTGGCGGCGTCGGCGGGCGTTGTGCTCCTGCGCGCAGTCTGCTTCGTGCGTGCCATTCACGCTTTGCGGCGCGTCGTGGTTGATTTTTTGAAAAAAATGGAAACAAGACGTAATTCAGCTACAAGAAATGCTATTTCGGTAAATTTTCACGACACACGCGCTATAAAAACTGGGACGGGACGACGAGACGCTATTATATCTGTGCGTACCCTGCTGCCACGGTCCACATGCCGCTTCAACTCGGCGCTGCCGTGCGTGGGTGCTCGCTTGCAAGTGACAATCTGCCGGCCCTGCACTTATTTGCGTTCGACGTGACCGTGCGCGTTGATTTCTACTCTGGCGGGGCACTGCTAGCGCTCATGAAGTTGGAAGGCGATTTGATTTGGTTCAAAGCGCACGGGAAAACGTTCAGGTGCAATCTGTGGAACGTCGCCGTGAGGGTCAAGGAGGAGTACCCGCATGCCTTCTTTATGTATGAGATGGACCACGAGAAGGTGATATCAGACGACGACGTAATGATTATCCTGTTCAGCTGTAACGACGTCCGAAACGAGGCACTGTCCGTCTTGCGACGCACCGGTGCTCTCCTTTTAGACGAAGCGGACCAGAATCTGTTTGGACCCAGGCCTGGCACTGCTCGCATCGATACTCACAATCCACTTGGCGACTGTATGCGAAAGAATGCGTCGTTGCCAGATATGCACGTGATTTGGGAAGATATGGAAGACGAGTTGTGAGATTGACAGGTCTATAAACGCATGCATTGTATCCATCCCGGGACTTTACTGGAATAGCCTTCCGCATGGCATTCGCACATGCTTGAATGTGGCTGGATCAAAGTCTTGGCCGGCTCTTTCTGCAGCTGCTCCCATTGGTTTTGCCAATAAACACCTGATCTCTCTGGGACTTCACTGCAGGATTTACTCACACAAGGCTAGCACCGAGACTTTTCGATAAACCCCGAAATGCTCAGAAACTGCTGGAGCGTCACCAGGCGGATCCCCGCGAACCTGCCGTACAGCGTATGCTTCGCGCACACGTGCACCTGCACGACGCGGTGGCTGTAGACGTCCAGCAGCGAGTACGACGTCTGAATATGCGACGCGCGGCACATGGCGCACGCCTTGCGCTGCTGCGCGTCGTCCACTGCCAGCACCGCTGCGGTGTCGCCGCGCATGCGCTGCTGCATATACTCCCGCGACACCGCGAGTCCCCCGCCCGCTTCCTGCCGGCCCATCCCCAGCGTGTGCATAAACGACGCGCGCAGGAACTGGCGCTGGAAGCAGTTGCTGAGCACGTGCTTGGACCACTCCCGGTGGCAGCAGCCGCCCTTGCTGGCGTGGTTGACGCAGCCGAGCCCGTCGTACACGACAAAGCGCGAGCAGTGCGGGCACATGATGAACGGGACGTCGTTGATGTACGCGATGCGTCCAAGGAGGCACACCTGTTTGTTGTCGGTGGCGCGCGTGAGTGTTACTCGTCCAAACACACAAAAAGCACAGCCAATCCACCACGTACCAACCTGCGCGCACAAATCCGAGGAGGCACGCCTTTTTTGAGCGGTGCAGTCATTTTCACATGGACGCACGGATAAACAGCGCTCGAATCCCGCGCAGAAACACAAAAACAAGACACAAAGACAACCCTGCGCGCACAAATCCGAGGAGGCACGCCTTTTTTGAGCGGTGCAGTCATTTTCACATGGACGCACGGATAAACAGCGCTCGAATCCCGCGCAGAAAAACAAAAACAAGACACAAAGACAAACCTGCACGCACAAATCCGACGAATTACACGCGCAGCACGACGTCTCGCCGCTGCGCAGGTCCGAGCGGAACTTGCTCAGGTTCCCGCCGTGCAAACACCGCAGGCACAGAAACAGCGACGACGCCTTCTTGAGCAGCGCGCCCGACGTGATCCCCATCTCCTGGCACCGGGCTATCTGCATTTGCAGCATCTCGGCGGTGCCCTCGTACACGCGCACCGTGTTCGTGTACACCCACAGCGGCGCCACGGCGTCCTCCGCCACGCCCCGCCGCAGGCACAGCTTCTCAAACAGGCAAAAGTTGCTCGTGTACGGCACCAGGTCCAGCGCGTCCGGCGCAAACGCCTGCGCGGCGAGGGTTTCCTTGGTCTTGGTGCTGGCGCGGCGCGGCGGGAGGCGGGGCGGGGCGGTGCCCCGGGCGGCGTGGGACATCTTAAAGGACCGCACGACGCGCTCGTACAGCGTCCTGCTCACCGGGTTCACCTCGAGCAGCAGCGCGAGGACCTCGTTTGAAGCCAGCGCCTGGCGGTCGGCGCCCTGCGCTTCGAAGAACGCGCGGTAGCGCTGGTTGAGCTCGACGCGGATCTGCTGGCCCATGTTGCTCGCGCCCGCGCGCAGCACGTCCTCCAAGTCGGGCGCGAGCGTCTTGAGCCACGGCAGCGGCGTGACGTGCTCCGAGAAGAAGAGCACGTACTCGACGAAGCAGGCGCTGAGGAGCGCGTAAAGCTGCTTCAGCACCGCGCTGCGGGCCGCGTGCTTGCCGAGGAAGAGCTCGCGGAAGAAGGAAAAGATACTGACGCGCAGCCAGAAGCAGACGTCCTTGGTGCCCTCCTGTGGGTTTTGAGGGGCGTCAACGCTACCTGATCCGAGGTCAAAACAGCCACACAGAACATGAAAGGTGGGTCGGAAGGGAGATAACCTGTGGAAACAGCGACAGGAGCGACGGGAGGCAGCACTGCAGGAGCACGACCAAGCTGCCCTCGTCGGAGCACGCCCACTCCTTTTCGTTCTTGATGCGCCGCGTGTTGGGAAAGGTCGGGAACGCGCACTGCACAAAGTCGAGCAGCTCGCACTGCCCCGGCGTCGGGGAGCAGAGCGCCTGCACGATGACGTTGAAGATGTCGGGGAACGAGCGGATGGAGAAGACGACGATGGGCCGCGGGCGCAGCCACAGCTCGAGCGCGCGCGGGCAGTCGGCGCCCATCGCCGCCACGGGGATGAGGTCCTGCAGGTGCACGCGGGCCTGCGCGTCGCCCGCGCGCACGTGGCTCTCAAGGATTTTGACGATGCTGGGAATGCTGGGTTTCTTGGCGAGGGCGCCCAGGAGCCCCCTGCTTGTACTCGCCGTGCCGCTCTGGATGTGGCAGAGCCGCTGGATCGGCGGTGCGAGGCAGATCTGGTACAGGTCGCACGCGGAGTCGGGCTTGTTCTTCTGGCGGGCCTTCCGCCGGAGCGCCTTACTCTCGTGCGCCGTGGACCGGCGACTGGACGTCGCGTGATCGGGTCGCTCTACAAACAGGGGGCCTTGCGAAAATCCACCGAGACCTGTTCGAGGTACTTGATGCCGCTCGAGGTGTACACGCGGTAGTGGTTCCGCTGGTGGCGCATGATCTGTTCACAGTGACGTGTTGAGGGCGCATCGTCAGTGCACCACATGTAAAGACCAGATACAAGACAGACAACAACAAACGCGCAAAACAAACAACAGACCGGCATGGGGAGGTTGTGCACGGGCCCGTTGGGCGGGCACACGAGCATGTTCTCGATCGCGTACTCGCCCTCCTCGGAGTGCTTGTTGTAGAAGCGCTGGATCACGCCCTCCACGCGCTCCTTGCTCTGCAGGATCTCGAAAAACAGCAGCTGCGTCGCGGCGCGCAGGCACGGCAGGCAGAGCCCGCTGCGGTCCGCGTTCGGCTTTTCCCACGGCAGCAGGAACTCGACGCCGACAAACGGCTGCGTGGGGTCGATCAGCATGCACTCGCACTGGCTGCCGCGGATGCACCCGCGCTCGCCGCTCGCCATGGGCTGGCGCAGGTACGAGTCCTCGTACTTTTTCGCAATCGGCATGATGTCGTTGACGTAAAAAAGGTTCTTGGTGTCGTCGCGGAGCAGCTTCTTGAAGCCCGTCATCGAGACGATGCCCTGCAGGTTCTTGGAGACGTTGGCGAGGACGGCGTCGAGCGCGGCCGCGCGGTCCGTGGGGCTCGACGACGACCACGACGAGATGGTCTGCAGGATGCTGCTCTGGACGGCGCCGGCGGTGGCCTGCTTCGACGCGGCCACCAGCTCCTGCTTGCCGACGGTCTTGCAGAGCCCAACCGGCTGCTGCGCGGGGTCTGTGGCCGTGCTGGCACTGGCAGCGTCGCGGGTGGCGGGGTCGGCGCTCTGCTTCTTTTTGCGCTTGCGCGGGGCGCTGCCCTCGCCCGTGGCGGCGGACGCCGGCCGCACGCGCACCGAGACTTTGCCCCAGGTGTCGGGGAGCTGGGCCGACATGGGTTTGCGCGGGGGTGGGTGGCCTGGGAGTCAGCCGGGCCCCGTCTCTGTCGGTTTTCTTTTTAGGCCGGCTGCGGAAGATGCCGTGGTATCGGCAGAGAGACGGAAAGGGGTATATAACGCACTGCCAGCTGCCGGTACAGCAACAAAAAGCACCAGCATGCGCCCCGCGTGGCTGCTCGCGTGCCTCCTCGCGGTGTCTTGGACCCGCCACGCCTCCTCGTTTGGCGCAACACGGGTACCCGGCGCCATGCGCTGGTCGTGCACGCTCAAGGCCGCGACGCAGCTCGAGCCCAAACCGCGGCGCTGGTGCCTGGCTGGCGAGGCCTGGCCGCGACGCCACGAACGCGCGTCGTTTGATCAAAGCGCAGACGTCAAGCGGCTTGCGCGCCGCGTCGCGCTGCTGGAGAACCTTGTGCACGACATCTGCTCGGCGCTGGTGTACTGCGACGACGTGGCCCTGGTTGAGCGCGAAATGCTGTCGGCAGGCGACATCTTCCTGGACCTGAGCTCCAATGTCACGCGCGCGCCGCTGCTGCTGCGCCGGAGCGTGGCGGACCTGTCGCGCAAGCACGGCCGGCCGGTGAGCCCGCCGTCGCACTCGTGGCACTGACCTGTCAGTGGGTTTGGGTCGGTGTTTCTCTGTTTTGATCCCTTGCGTGAATGCGGCTGGATCAAAGGCTTGGGCCGACTCTTTCTGCAGCTGCTTCCGTACTGCAAAGTCCAAGTGCTGTTGCTCGATCTTGCAGCGCAAAGGGCATGGTTCAAAATCAATTTCAGTAGTAGCGAAAGGATCCCGGTACAATATCAATTTCACTGTCCTACAGCTTTACAGCGATAAGTCAGAACTAATTCCGATTACAGGATTTGTACCTTTTCACATTTGTAGGGTTTTGTTTGAAATCCAGCCCTCCCGCCAGAATCGCCACAGCAGATAGGATTCGGTGCGGCATTGGTTTCACCAATAAACGCCTGGTTTCCCGTGTTTTGATCGAGATGTGCTCACCTCCCTCGACAAAAAAAGAAAACAAACCCACAGAGAACCCCAGCCAAGCACCTCCCACCCCAGCGACGCCACCGACGCAAAAACATGCCCGCCGCCGCGCCCCCTGCCAACGGCCTCACCGACAAAGTCGGCTCCGGAAAAATCGCAAAGCTCTTTATGATGCTGTCCGTGCTGCCACTTCCACCGATTCCGGTGCATTTCCAAATCAACTTTGACGACGTCGCCGACGCCGCCACGAAGCAGGCACTGGCCGTGGCGATGAACTCGCTCAAGGGTCAGGGCCGCGACCCCGCGCTCACGCACTCGTCGCACAGCATCATTGCCGCGCTCACGCTCTTCTCCGACTGGTGCGAGTTTGGCGTGAAGAACGCAACCGCGTGCAAGCTCAAAAAAGACGGGCTCGTTCTCGACCTCATGCACCGCGTGCTGGCCGACGGTGGCGAGCAGGACGAGTGCGCCGTGGACGAGGACGCGGCGTACAGTGTGTTCTTTGCCGTCACCAAGCACTGGGTGGACGCGTACCTGCCGCCCGGAGCGCGCGTGGTCATGGCCGCCACCAAGCCGGACACGGTCGCGCACGAGTCCGACATCCACATTGGCATGGCGCACTATTGTTATTCGCAGGGCGTGCTGTACAGCGCCAAGGGCAGCGCGCTCGCGTGCCCGGTGCACAAGACGATCCAGCGCAGCTACGAGGACAAGATTGACGCCGCCAAGGCCGACGCCGACGCGATCGAGAACCGCGAGCTCGACAGCGAGGAGGTCCGCCGGCAGCAGCAGGGGATGGCGGAGCTCTACAGCCAGCACCCCTTTGGCAAGCTGCTCGTGCTGTGCTTTGCGCGCATCCACCGCGACACGCTCAAGGGGCACGCCCCGGAGGGCGGCGCCAGCGTAACGGAGACGGCCCGCGAGCTGCTGGAGAAGGCGCAGAAGGTGCATGCACAGGTTTGTTTTCGTGGAGTTTTCTACGCTAGCTGTGTGTCCGATGCGGCGGCGTGCCTTTCTTGGCGGTTGCTGACGTTAACGGTATAGGTGCTGTCCGAGCACGGGCTCAAAGAGGTCCCCGAGATGCAGGTCGTCCCTGCGCCGCCCGCGGAGGACCTCGCCGTGTCCGTCGGCACGCTGCAGGTCGAGGACCCGCGCGAAGCCGAGAGCAGCACCGAGCGCGCCGTCGACATGTTTGTGCGCCTCGTGGCGACGTGCTGCGCTGGCAGCGACGCGGAGGCCGACTGGAACTGCCTCGCGCGGAACCTTGAGGACGCGCAGCAGCTGCTGCTGGTCGACGACGGCGCGACCCAGAGCGCGTGCAAGCTCGTGGACTACCCCGCGCTGAACGCGCTGCTGAAGCCGCTGGTCAGTGGCGAGGCTGTGGCGTCTCCCGCCAAGAAGCGCGTGGACGAGGCGCTGCTGCAAATCGAGAGCGCCCGCGGCGAGCTGCGCGACGCGGACGTGCTGGAGACGCTGTCGTTGCCGAGTGAACTCGGTGTGCTGATCCGCAGCGCGAGCCGTGACCTGGCGCAGGAGAAAGGCAGGGTGCAGGCCAAGGCCAACGCGCTGCACGCGGCAAGCGACGACGCCGGGGTGAAGGCGGCGGCGGAGCTGTTTGGCGTGATGGGCGTGCAGAAGACGGAGCGCTTTGAGGTCCTGGAGTAATCTTTGTTTGCGTCTATGGATCCTCTACCCGGATACCTAGAGAGATCGGGTGTTTATTGGAAACCAAAGGGAGCCGCTGCAGAGAGAGCCGGCCCAATATCCATTTCGCCACATCAAACCCCGGTGAATCTCGGGGGACCCGGATACCTACGACATAAACGCCAGCGCGCGCGGTGGGACGGTCAGCAGCACCAGCTCCTCAAAGCCGACCGGGTGCCGGTCTCGCACCAGCTCGCGGATGGCGTCCTCGATCGCGTCGGGCTCGCCGTGCTCTCGTGACAGCCACTGCAGGACGCACGTCACGGCGTCGGCGCACTCGGGGAACACGCACGCCAGACTGTGTGCCGCCCACGCCACGCGCTCGCTCTTCCAGATGTACTCGAGGACGTAGCACTGCCGGTTTATGTACGTGTTGATGTCAAAGGAGATATCGAGGGAGCGGCGGTGCAGCTCCTGTGCCGTCATGGTCGTTTTCTCCTGCTGGAGTACCCAGACCTCCATGTTGATTTGCCGGAGGGACTTGAACGGGTGCATGGCCTCCTGCGTTATGTTGACTCTGTCATACTGCCGCAGATCCCATGTGGCGCAGCGTGGGTACCTGCAGCATGCACAGCGTGCTGTGCACGTCGCACGCGCTCATGGTGCCGCCGCTTCCCGCTGCAAACCCTATATAAAACATTTTTCAAAAACGCCATCGTTTTCTTGGCGGCGGAATCGAGATGCCCCGTGAGGCAGCCGGTGCGGCCGGGATTCTTGAGGTTTTAGCGCAAGACGACGAGGCGGTCTCTGCGTACATGGCGACCCTGTTTCACCTGTTTGACATGGAGGCGTGCGGCGGGTCGAGTCGCAGCCGGCTCTAGGTTGACTTTGTGCATGCCATGCGCGCTTGCCCAGGGTATATAAACATTTTTGAAAAACAAAATCGCCACTACACCCGCCCGCGTAGCTAGATGCGCCCAGAGTCTGTGTTTATGCCCGAGCTCTGGCGGCTGACCCTCGAGGACCTGCAGACATGGCGCGCCTGTGCCGAGATCATGGCACTCATGTGAGCGCGCGCATCGCCGTGCGGCGCGTCGACAGCGGCACGCACATGGCGATGCTGCTGGACGCGCTTCACGAGGAGCTTCACAGTGCCTGGCAGGCGCTGTCCCCGGGCGACTCGGGCCTGCCCGGCGGCTTTTACAACAACCGCGCGTGCATCCTGAACGCCTTCCACAACCGCACGTTGTACGGCGCCATGGTCGACGAGAGCGCGGACTTGTCTGCTGTCGACACCGACCTGTGCATGCGCGTGCGCTGCGCGTACCCGTTTCCGTCCGCCAGCCACTGGCCGGGCGGCTGCTATCTGCCCGCGTTTGCCGTCGTGGACGCCTCCGGCGCGTGCGACCTCATCTGGACCGCCGCGCGGATTCGCCGGCGCGGCGTGGCGGCCGAGCTGCTGCGCGCTTTGGGTGTCACGCGCGCGCGCAACGTCGTGCTGCCGGCGGTCGGGTTTTGGACGGCGGCGGGTTTTGTGGAGGAGGCGGACGAGGACGAGGACGGGGCGGGTGGCGACGGGTGGCTAGGGGGGAGGGACTATGTTCTGAAAGCCTCTGGTGCAGTTTGTGGCGATTTCATGAATGACTGATGTGCTCTACTCCGAAACCCACACATAGTCTTCCTCCTCTTCGCTCTCTGCCCCCGCGTCCACAAAGTCCTCCTCCGCCGCCGCGTCACCGCGCTCGGTTCCGCTGAACACGCCAGGCTGCTTACCCCCACCCTCGCCCGTGTCGTTTGTCTGCTTGCCCATCGGCCGCACGGCCAGCGCGGGGGCCCACACGGGTGTCCTCGCCGGCAGCGCGCTCTTGGGCATCTTGCGCGTGGCCTTGGCAGAGTTGTACCGTGTGCCAGTGATTTGCCCGGGGCCCATCGGCAGCAGCACGCGCGAAAACATGGGGCGGCGGTCCGGTGTGTTTGGCCTTATATACCTACCCCAGCAGGACCAGTCTGTGCGCGCGTTTGCTTTTTTCTAGCCCGTAGACCACGAGACACTGCTATAAAACATATATATTCACCCCAAGCATGTAAGAAAGCAGCCGCCACGAGCCAACCACCATGCGCGTTTTTGTCCGGACATGTGTCCTGGCCCTGTACCTAGCCATGCTCGGAAGCACCGCGGTGCAGGGGTTCCTCCACGGCCTGGCGCTCCGGCACGCGCTGCAGCACACGAGCCTCGACATGTCCGGGCGGCGCATCGACTATGGCGCAGGGTATGACCCCCAAAACCGACCCGTGCTCGTGCACGCCCCGGCCGTCCGCCCCAAGATCGAGTATGGCGCGCAGTACGACCCGCACAACCGCCCTCTGCCTCTCTCGATGGAGCCCGCGGCGCCCCGGCCCAAGATTGAGTACGGTTCGGGGTACGATCCGCGAAACCGGCCTTCGCAATCCCGCGCCAGCGAGTGTGACACCGAGCCCGTGACGCGGCAGCTGCACGACCGCGAGGCGTCGGCACTGTGCAAGGGCGTGCTGGTGCTCAAGATTTGCGTGGACTTTGCGCGCGATGATGATGGTGGGGTGTCGCCGGGGCGGGGCGTGGAGTATGGCATGTCGTTTTACGATCCGGTCACAGAGCAGGGGCGCGCCTTGTGATGTGCAAGGCAACGCATGGAGTAGGATGGAGCAGGATAAGAAAGGATGGCGCAGGAGGACAACCGCGACGTTTTGAATTGTTACGACCTTGGCTTCTCCCTGCGGGGGGAGGGGGAGGAGGGAGCAGGAGGTGAATCGCGACGTTTCGAATTGTCACGACCTTGGCTCCATCTCCAGAAAAGATGGAGCAGGATGGAGCAGGAGGTGAATCGCGACGTTTCGAATTGTAACGACCTTGGCTCCATCTCCAGAAAAGATGGAGCAGGATGGAGCAGGAGGTGAATCGCGACGTTTCGAATTGTAACGACCTTGGCTCCATCTCCAGAAAAGATGGAG
>Ga0181399_1000620_pt1 | contig 12961 bp, 15 predicted proteins | sample 22SPOviralmetaG_FD_130128 | JGI IMG/M metagenome (GOLD analysis project Ga0181399, IMG submission 130128) | Marine viral communities from the oligotrophic San Pedro Time Series (SPOT) site, San Pedro Channel, CA, USA - 22 SPOT_SRF_2011-05-21 | ecosystem: Environmental > Aquatic > Marine > Strait...
ACAACTACGTATTGACATCACCGAAGCAGCAGCCTGGACCAAAAAGTCAGGAAAGAAAAAGTCTGGAGGACTCAACGAAAAAGGACGAAAGTCTTACGAAAAGGAAAATCCAGGATCTGACCTTAAAGCACCAAGCAAAAAGGTTGGAAATCCCAGGAGGGCATCCTTCTGCGCTCGAATGAAGGGGATGAAAGCAAAGTTGACTAGCAAGAAAACGTCACGGGATCCTGACAGCAGGATTAATAAATCATTACGTGCTTGGAATTGCTAGAATACTTGTTATAATTATTAGAAATACTTGTGACCGCAATGAGATTTAATTCGGATGACCTCGCTCGGTTAAAAAAAGCGTGTGAATTGTACAAAGACTATACTGGATCAGAATACATGTGGGATCAGTATGAGCATTTGTTGACAAAACTGAAACAATACGAAAACGAATATTGTTTGACAGACTAGATAATAAAGTTGATATAATTTTATGAAGCCTTTGTTTGTATTAATCGCTTCACTGTTCCTTGCTTTGCCAGCGTGGGCAGTCGATGTACATATGGGTGCTAACGGAAACTTAGCATTTGAACCTAATGATATCACAATTTCAGCAGGTGATACGGTTCATTTTATTAATGAATCACTACCTCCTCACAATATTATTGTTGAGGCACGTCCTGATCTCTCCAGAGAAGCACTATTGTTTGCTCCTGGAGAATCACAAGATGTCCTATTTGCTGACGCAGGGGACTATAATTTCTTCTGTGGTCCTCACCAGGGAGCAGGTATGACTGGAGTTATTCACGTAAATTGAGTTAATTAAATGAAAGTTGGAATGATAGGTCTTGGTCATATAGGCGAAGCTATGTCTCGCCGTATGATCAACAATGGTATTGAAGTTTGGGGATATGGCAGCAACTACGAAAAAGCAGAAGAACAATACGAAGCAGGATACATCAGTGGATGTGTGACTTCATTAAAGTACCTTGTTCGAGCAGTTAAATCTGACGGTAAGCAATTTACCAGTGCTGGTGTAGTTCCTGGTATCTTTCAACTTGTTATTCCTGAAACAAAAATAGACGACACACTTGATGAGTTACTACCATTACTTAAGGAGGGTGATATTGTTATTGATTACAGTACCACCGACGTAAGAAAATGCCAGGAACTAGAACTGTATTGTTCTAAGTTAGGTATCTTGTATATTTTCTATGGGGCATATGGAGCACATGTTGCTATTGATGTTTGCTCCAAAATTTTTCAATCGATAATACTATGACTCTAGCACATGTCCTACTTTTCGGATCACTACCCTTTATATGTGCCACCGCATATTTCGGGTACAGAAAAGGTGAAAATGTCTACTACGAAAGTGACAAATATGACGGAAATGGAACAGCGCATTAAGATGAGACATGCTTTTGCCATGTCATCATTTGCTAGATTGTTTACACCAAATAGAATAACATATGATATGAGATTATTCTGTAAACAATGGTCTGAAGATATTGATGTACAACCACCCCTAGGTGATTTGTATAAGGTTGATCGTTACTTCTTAGAACTATGGAAAGCATCGTCATCCCAATAGTTATTTTAATAATTTATTGTTTGTTTGGATTACTTCTATTCATCTTATCGGTTTTACAAGAATGATGTTACAGTTCGCTAGATTTTGTGGGACAGTATTGAACAACCCATATGGATTGGGGTTCCTTTCAACTATTTTAATCTTCGTTCCTATCATGGGAATGTGGGCAGTACATAAATATGGATGGGAACACTGGGAACCTTTTACGAGGAAACATAAATGAATCCAGTAATTTTAATCGGGTGCTTCACACCACTGGTTATTATTTTTATAGTATTAAAACTTTCAGTATGGGTATCTGCTGTTAATACAGAATCTAAGTATGTTGGAAAAGAACCCTTCAGAAAACGAGGACCATTTGTGGCAGATGCATATGCAGACGTTGATGAAGAGGAAGAGGAATATGGAGATAGGACAGACTATCGATAAAGCTCTACATCAATACTACGTTATCGAACGTGGACAAGAAGTTCCTAACTGGAGATATATGAAGGATCAAGACTGGTGGATAGAGTACCTCATTGATCAAGGAATTGATCCAAGAAATCCATGAACGAAGATTCAGAATTTGATTACCGTGTTGATTTACGAATAGAAGACATACATCTCCTCCATCATTGTGTCGTTAAGAGACTTGAGATGTGGGAAGGTTCTCCTGCTAGACATCCTTCTGAGCAGGAGCATTTATGGTATCTACGAGATTCTTTATATCGTATGGTATTAGAATATAAGTTCGAGAATATGTAATATACTTATTATATTGTAGCTTACTGTTACACTATTTTGATATACATAATATTATAATATCAAAAATTACAGACATTACATGGATTCCGAAAAACAATTTTCTGATTTGTCGATGAGTCGGGAAGAGTGTCCTAAGTGTGGTGCTACATGGATTAATGGGCAACATAGATGGTCTGGTACTGGACAACTAGGAAACGAAAAAGATCTAGCTGGTCTTGTATGCAATAAACTAGGTGATAACAATTGTATAAATCCTCAGAAAGGTGTTGAAGGTGGTGACAATTGGGAGAAACGTATGGAAGACCTGGAGGGATTTGCCGAGAAGTATAAGAACGGCGAAGAGAAGTGGTGGAATAAATAGTTACATATGAATAGTATGTAATGGGTGCTTCTGACAATATCTATCTTGGCAATCCGCTTCTAAAGAAAGCAAACGTACAGCATGATTTTACCAAGAAACAAATTGAAGAGTATCTGAAGTGTAAAAAAGATCCTGTATATTTTACACGTAATTATGTAAAAATTGTTTCACTTGACGAAGGTCTAGTACCTTTTAAGATGTGGGACTTTCAAGAAGAGTTAATTAATAAATTTCATAACAGCAGATTTAATATTGCTAAACTACCTAGGCAGACTGGTAAGTCTACTACTGTGGTTTCTTATCTGTTGCATTACATTTTGTTTAACGATAACGTTAACATTGGTATCCTAGCAAACAAAGCATCTACTGCTAGAGACCTTTTGGCAAGATTAGCTACAGCATATGAGAACCTACCTAAGTGGATCCAGCAAGGTGTGGTAGTATGGAACAAAGGTAACATTGAGTTAGAGAATGGCAGTAAAATATTGGCAGCTTCTACATCTGCATCTGCTGTCCGAGGCATGTCGTTTAACATCATCTTTCTCGACGAGTTCGCTTTCGTCCCGAATCACATTGCTGACTCGTTCTTTGCCTCTGTTTATCCTACTATCACTTCTGGTAAATCAACAAAAGTCATAATTATTTCCACGCCGTATGGCATGAACCACTTCTATAAGTTATGGCAAGATGCTGTAAGTGGGAGAAATGGATATACTTATCACGAAGTACACTGGTCCCAGGTTCCTGGTAGGGATGCTGACTGGAAAGAACAAACAATTAAGAACACCTCCCAACGTCAGTTCACACAAGAATTTGAATGTGAATTTCTGGGATCTGTTGACACACTAATTTCTGCCTCTAAACTCAAGACATTAGTATTTGAAGAACCAATCACTAGAAGTAAAGGATTAGATGTATACGAGAATCCAAAAGAAAAGAACGAATACTTAATGACAGTTGACGTTAGTCGTGGCATCGGTGGCGACTACTCTGCTTTTATTGTGTATGACATTACTACTGTTCCATATCGTATAGTAGCAAAATATAGGAACAATGAAATTAAACCCATGCTGTTTCCTAGCGTGATCAATGATGTTGCTAGAGGATATAACAATGCTTGGGCAATGATTGAAGTTAATGATATTGGAGATCAAGTAGCATCTATTTTAAACTTCGACCTTGAGTATCCTAACGTTCTTATGTGTGCTATGAGAGGACGTGCTGGACAAATTGTTGGTCAAGGATTCTCTGGTTCTAAAACACAACTCGGTGTCAAGATGAGTGTTACTGTGAAGAAGGTTGGTTGTGCTAACCTCAAGCAGATCATCGAGGATGACAAACTTATCTTCAATGACTACGACATTATTAATGAACTGACTACATTTATTCAGAAGAAACAATCGTTTGAAGCAGACGATGGATTTCATGATGACCTTGTAATGTGTATGGTTATCTTTGCCTGGTTAGTACAGCAAGAATATTTCAAAGAGATGACTGATAATGATATTCGTCAACGTATCTACGACGAACAAAAAAATCAAATTGAACAAGACATGGCACCGTTTGGTTTCATTACCAGTGGACTGGAAGGTGATGAAGGATTTGTACAAGATGGTACTGTGTGGTATGGAGATACTCAGGAAGAAGTTGGATACATGTGGAATCATTACTAATGGAATTTGACGATCAGTTTTCTCTAGACCATTTGATCTTTAAGGAGAGGACTTGCCGTGCCTGTGGAAAAACTAAAAGTTTGATGGATGATTTCTACCTGACTAGAAAAAATAGGGCAACAGTAGAGTCAGCATATTCATACGAATGTAAAGACTGTACTATTAAAAGAGTAATGGAATCCAGGAAAATAAAAGATACAACTTCATTATGGCATTATCCTGATTGGTAGTGTTCGTGTTTAGTTTCCCCACTCAAGGAGTCCAAAATCATAAATATTTTTAGATTAAATTTGGATACCCTACAGGAGAAAAACACATGGCAAGTCTTATCTCGCCTGGTATTGTAATTAAGGAACGCGATCTAACTACTGCTGTTGTGACAAATAGCCAGTCTATTACTGGTGCTTTTGCCTCAACATTTGCTAGAGGTCCCGTTGGACAAATTACAACTATCAGCAGCCAAAGCGAATTGCTCGAAATTTTCGGTAAACCTAGTACTTCTAATGCCGAAGATTGGTTTGTTGCTTCAGAATTCCTGAACTATGGTGGTAGACTCGCCGTTGTTCGTGCTGAAACCGGAACCAACTCAGCTAACTCTGGCAGCAATGCTAGCTTGAATGTCAAAAATTCTTCTGATTGGGAAGGCGGTCTTGGAAGTGGAGAAACATTCGTTGCCAAGACTCCTGGTACATGGGGCAACGCTCTAAGAGTTATTGTTGCTGACCGTGGTGCCGACCAAGTTATCACTTTAGCATCTGTTCCTACTTCTGCTCCTGTTGCTGGTGCCGCTGTAACTTTCAACCTTTCTGGTGGCGGAACTGCTACTGCTGAGGTTCTTACTTACTCCGCTGGAGATTATGTTCTTACAGTTATCCTAGACGATCCAACTGTTCTTATCTCGACTGCTGACGAACTAGAAGATGGCGGTACTGATGTAGCAATCTCTTCTGTTGCTGATTGGTGGTCAAACACTTCAGTTGGTGGTGTTGCTCTTTCAGCAATCGGTCCTCGTCCAGGTACTTCACAGTATGCTGCTGATAATAGCATCAAATATGATGAAGTTCACGTTGCTGTTGTAGATAGCACTGGCGCTATTTCCGGCACTGCTGGTACTGTTATCGAGCGTCTAACTTATCTCTCGAAACTATCTGATGGTAGAGGTACAGAGAACCAAGCAACTTACTATAAGACTGCTATCAACACAAGTTCCGAGTATATCTTTACTGGAACCACAATCGTTGGTGCTTATGCTCCTTCTTCTGCCGATGCTGGTGATGCCTGGGGTCAAGCATCAACAGACTCTGGTGTAGATAAGTTCACTCTTGCTACTGCTACATCCACTGATTTAGCATCTGGTGCTGATGATTATGCCTACACCGCTGGCGAAATTGACACTGCTTACGAAGTCTTTAGCGAAACCGAAGAAACTTCTGTAGACTTTGTTCTAATGGGTGGATCTATGACATCAGAAACCGACACTAAATTGAAAGCCGGTTCTGTAATGGCAATCGCTCAAAACAGAAAAGATTGTATTGCTTTCATCTCCCCTCATAAAGGCAATCAAGTTGGTTCATCTGGTGCTTTAACAAGATCACTTCAGAAAACTAACACTATCAATTTCTTCAACACACTAGCATCTACTTCCTACGCTGTATTTGATAGTGGTTACAAGTACATGTATGACCGTTTCAACGATTTATATCGTTGGGTTCCTTGTAACGGAGACGTTGCTGGTCTGTGTGTTTCTACTTCCGCTACTCTAGAAGATTGGTTCTCTCCTGCTGGAACTAATCGTGGTGGTTTAAGAAATGCTGTTAAGTTGGCATTCAACCCAACACAATCTGATAGAGATGAACTTTATCAGTCGAGAATCAACCCAATCGTTTCTCTTACTGGTACTGGTACAGTACTATTTGGAGATAAGACTGCTCTTGCTTCACCTTCTGCCTTCGACAGAATTAACGTTCGCCGTTTGTTCCTTGCTGTACAGAAGAGAGCAGAAGAACTTGCTAAAGGAGTTCTCTTTGAGCAAAACGATGCTACAACTAGAGTTGGATTTGCCTCTGCTTTGAATTCATTCATGGCAGAAATTCAGGCAAGAAGAGGAGTTACCGACTTCCTCGTAGTTTGTGATGGATCGAATAACACCGCTTCTGTGGTTGACCGTAACGAATTTGTTGCTGAGATTTATATCAAACCAACTCGTTCGATCAACTACGTCACTGTTACCCTAACGGCAACCAAGTCTGGTGTATCCTTCAGTGAAGTTATCGGTGGTTAATAATTAATTTACTTCACAAACTATTAAGAGGAAAAAACAATGGCAACACGTATTAACAACTTTATTCAGAATATTGGGCAAGGCGTCAAGCCCAATATGTTCTCCATTGATATTCAATGGCCTAATGGCGGACTTGTCGGTGGAGTTCCCACCGATTCTACAGAGAAAGATTTGATCAATGTTCTTTGTAAGTCTGCTGCTCTACCTGCTTCTAACCTCGGCGTTATCGAAGTTCCTTTCCGTGGCAGAACTGTCAAGATCGCTGGTGACCGTACCTTCGATACTTGGACTGCTACCTTCTTCAATGATAAGGACTTCAAGATCCGTGCTTACTTTGAAGCATGGTTGGAATCCATGAATACTCATGAGGGTAACTACTCCCCCAACTTCATTCCAACCAAAGAAGCCGATGGTTACATGGCTGAAGTTAAGGTCAAGCAACTTGAGAAGCATGGTGCTGAAGGTGGTCAAGTTCTTAGAGAATATAATCTAAGACACGCCTTCCCAACTAACGTTTCTCAGATTGATCTTGCTTATGACAGTAATGATCAAATTGAAGAGTTTAGCGTCGAGTTCCAGTATTCTTACTGGACTGTTTCTGCCCCAACAGCCAGCAACCTAGAAGCTGGTTCTTCAGGTAGAGAGGGAACCTCGAAAGTCGTCGAACTTTGATCTAATAAATAGATCTATAGGAACATAGATCTACTGAAATGAGTCAACTGTTTGGTTTTATCATTAATAAAGGGCAAGAGGATAGGGGACAATCTCCTATCCCACCCAACCAAAATGACTCCGTGGCTGTTGCTGCCGGGGGTCATTTTGGCACATATGTGGATGTTGACGGATCTCAAGGTCGTAATGAATATGAATTAATTAAACGTTATAGAGACATGTCACTCCACCCGGAGTGTGATTCTGCTATTGACGAAATTGTTAATGAATTTGTTGTTAGTGATGCTCACGATTCTCCTGTTGAAATTGAGTTATCTAATCTTGATGTAAGTGCTGGAGTAAAGAAAAAAATTAGAGACGAATTTAATCACGTCAAAAAACTTTTAAACTTCGACAAACGTGCTCACGAAATTATCAGAACGTGGTACATTGATGGTCGTACATTTTATCATAAGGTTATCGATTTAGACAAACCCAAACGTGGTATTCTTGAACTTCGCTACATCGATCCACTCAAGTTACGTAAAGTTAGGCAAAAAATTAAAAGTCCAGAATCAACATCTCAAGGAGCAAAAGGAACTGCTCTAGAGTATGACTGGGGTGACTATATTGATTACTACATTTACAATCCCAAAGGTTATGCTAATGCCATGACCGTAAATGCTACATACGATTTTGCTTCTTCAAACGGAATTAAAATAGCAGCAGACTCTATTGCTAAGTGTAATTCAGGTTTGATGGATCTTAACAGGAAGCAACCGCTAAGTTTTTTACATAAAGCAATTAAGTCACTTAATCAATTGAGAATGATTGAGGACTCCCTTGTTATATACAGATTGTCTCGTGCTCCTGAGCGTAGAATTTTCTACATCGATGTAGGCAATCTACCTAAAGTTAAAGCGGAACAATATCTCCGTGACGTGATGGCACGTTATCGTAACAAACTAGTTTACGATGCTAGCACTGGAGAGATTCGTGACGACAAAAAGCACATGAGTATGCTCGAAGATTTCTGGTTGCCACGTCGTGAAGGCGGTAGAGGAACAGAAATTACAACTCTTCCGGGCGGACAAAACTTAGGAGAACTTAAAGACGTTGAGTACTTTAAAAAGAAATTGTACAACTCACTGAATCTACCCCCTTCACGTCTTACAGACGATAATAAAGGTTTTAATCTAGGAAAGACTACAGAAGTTTTACGTGACGAACTTAAATTTACTAAATTTATTGGAAGACTTCGTAAAAGATTTAGCGAACTCTTTAACGATATTCTTCAGACACAACTTATTCTTAAAGGTATTATCGCTCCCGAAGATTGGGAGGAAATGGAAGAGCATATTCAATACGACTTCCTATTTGATAATCATTTTAATGAGTTGAAGCAACAAGAAATGATGCTCCAACGTATGAACCTTGTCGCTCAAATGGATCCTTTCCTAGGTAAGTACTTTTCTGTGGACTATATTCGTCGTCAAGTTTTACAACAATCTGATAAAGATATGAAGGAGATGGACAAGCAAATCAGTATTGATATTAATTCTGGTATTGCTATGAACCCAGCTGATGTCAATACTTTTGATATGATGGATCGTCAAAATGATGCTTATGCTCCTGAGTTGGAAGCACAGGCAGCTGATGATGCTAACTCTAGAGAGATTGAAAAAATGAAAGAACTACCTATAGCAAATAAAAAAAGTGATAAATAAATTATAACCCGTACTTATGTTATGTCTGATCAACCACTTGATTCTGAAGTACTCAATATTGTTGACTTAATTGCCGACAAAAAAAGAGCGGATGCCCTCGATAAAATCGACGACATTCTGTATGCTAAAGCATCAGAAACTATTGATACATATAAAAAGACCGTATCTAATACGTTCTTTGATGAACCAACAGGAAATACTCCAGAAGAACAATGAAGCTAATTACTGAAAACATCGAAGACATCAATATCCTTGTAGAGGAAAAAGATGGCGAAAAGCACCTTTATATTGAAGGTGTATTTCTACAGTCGGAAATTAAAAACCGAAATGGTAGAATTTATCCTCTTGATGTTCTCACAAAAGAAGTTGAAAGATATTCTGAAGAGTATGTCAAAGCGGGTCGGGCCCTAGGAGAACTAGGTCATCCCGATGGTCCTACTGTAAATCTTGATCGAGTGTCACACAAGATCACATCACTAAAAGCAGAAGGAAATAATTTCATGGGCAAGGCAAGGATCCTTGATACTCCCATGGGTAAAATTGCCAAGAGTCTTCTCGGTGAAGGTGTAAAACTTGGTGTTTCATCTAGAGGGATGGGTTCCCTCAAAGAAGAAAATGGTGTGAAGTATGTTAGTGATGACTTCATGCTCGCCACTGCTGCTGATATCGTAGCAGATCCTTCCGCCCCTGACGCTTTCGTCAACGGAATTATGGAAGGTAAAGAATGGGTTTGGGAAGGCGGTCTACTCCGTGAAAGACAAATCCAAGAGATGAAAAAAGAAATTGATAACTCCTCTAAGGTAGAACTTGAGGAAAAAATGCTTTCCGCGTTTGATCAATTCCTTTCAAATCTTTGAATTCATAAATAATCTTAGAATAATCATTTAGATACTTACGAGGAAAACTCAAATGTCAGATATGCTTAACGAAAAGTTTGGGGAGTTTGCCACTGAGCATGCATCTGTCCTCGCTGAGGCAGGACAAGATCCAATGCCAACAGTGACGGCTGCCGTTCTTCCTGGTGACGCTGCTGCTTCTGGTCAATCACAAACCGCTGTTAATGCTAAGGCAGCTGCTGGCGAAGGCGCTTCTGGTCATGCTGCTCCAATTCAACCTGGAGTTGCTATCGGACAAAAAGCACCCCAAGAAGTTAACAGTGTAACTACCACTCCTCATGAACATGATGAGGATGGTGATGAGAACCCTGGTGCTAAGGCTGCTGCTCCTATTTCGGGCGGCATTTCTGGAGAACCCAATCGTGGTGGTTCCAATACGGACCTACCTAACGGCACTGCCCCAACATTTGGAGCAGAAATTGCCTATGGTACTAAGATGGGTGGTAACGTAACGTATCCCATCAAACCCAAATTTGAAGACCTAGATGTATCGAAAGATGTCGCTGCTCTTACTGAGGGCACCGAACTATCAGAAGAATTTGCTGAAAAAGCAAAAACAATTTTTGAAGCTGCTGTTAAGTCTAAACTATCTGAAGAGTGGTCAAAACTCGAAGAGCAGTTTCAGACTCAACTTACTGAGCAAGTAGACGCTGTAAAGAAAGAACTTGCTGAGGAAGTAAACGGTACTGTCAATTACGCTGTCACCAAGTGGCTTGAAGAAAATCAAGTTGCTGTTGACCGTGGAATCAAAAATGAGATTACAGAAGACTTTATTTCTGGTCTGAAGAATCTATTTGAATCCCACTATATTAATATCCCTGATGAGAAAGTAGACGTTCTCGAAGGAGTAACTGAAGATCTTTGTAAGATGGAAGAACGCCTCAACGAACAGGTTAAGGCTAATATTGAACTTCAAAATCGTCTAAACGAATCTGCTAAGCAAATCATCGTGAAAGAAATTTCCGAAGATTTAGTAGATACTCAGAAAGACAAATTGGCATCACTTGCTGAAGGTGTAGATTTCACTTCGGAAGAAGAATTTTCCAAGAAACTTACCACCATCAAGGAGTCGTACTTCCCTAAGGAAGGTGCTCCTAAAGTAGTTGTTGACGAAACTCCAGTAGAAGCAGAAGAAGTATCACCAGCAATGGCACAGTACCTCAATGCTATGAACCGCTGGAATCAGTGATTCCCTAAATAATTAACACACACAATTCCTAACAAACATCGGAGATACAATGTTTAACGCAGAACATCTCCAGGAAAAGTGGTCTCCTGTTCTTAACCATGGCGAGGCTCCTCTAATCGAGGACCGCTATAAGAGAGCAGTTACCTCCGTACTCCTGGAAAACCAAGAAAGAGCTATTCGTGAAGAGCGTGGTATGCTCAACGAAGTAGCAGTAAACTCACTAGGCGCTAGCACCGTTAGCCCTGCTGGTTCAGCACTTGCTTCCGCTAACACTGGCGGTCTTGCCGGTTTCGACCCAGTACTGATTAGTCTAGTACGTCGTGCTATGCCTAACTTGATGGCATATGACGTATGTGGCGTTCAGCCCATGTCTGGTCCTTCTGGACTCATCTTCGCCATGAGATCTCGCTACGAGAACCAAGGCGGCGAAGAAGCACTATTCAACGAGCCCGACGCTGGCTACACTGCTGGTCTCGACGCTACTGCTGGTGCTTACACCCCTAGAACTGGCGCTGGTGTTGGTGGCGACGCAGAAGGTAACAACCCTGCTCTCCTCAACGATTCTTCACCTGGCACCTACGAGAGTCCTCAAGGTTTCTCCCGTGAAGATCTAGAGCAAGCTGGCGATGCTGGCAAACTCTTCCGTGAGATGTCATTCAGCATTGAGAAGACTTCTGTGACTGCTAAGTCCAGAGCTTTGAAAGCAGAATACACCTTGGAACTAGCACAAGACCTTAAGGCAATCCATGGTCTTGATGCCGAGCAAGAACTTGCTAACATCTTGTCTAGCGAAGTTCTAGCAGAAATCAACCGTGAGGTTGTACGCCGTGTATACAGCGTTGCTAAGAAAGGCGCTCAGAACAACGTTGCTAACGCTGGTATCTTTGACCTAGACGTTGACAGCAATGGTCGTTGGTCCGTTGAGAAATTCAAGGGTCTTCTGTTCCAAATCGAGCGTGACGCTAACGCTATCGCCCAAGACACTCGTAGAGGCAAAGGTAACTTCATCATCTGCTCTGCTGATGTTGCTTCCGCTCTCGCCATGGCTGGTGTACTTGACTATTCCTCAGGTCTTTCAGGCGCTGGTGGTCCTTCCATCGGTACTGTCGATGACACTGGTAACCTCGCTGTTGGTACTATCAACGGTCGTATCAAGGTCTTCGTTGATCCTTACTCTGCTAATCTTAGCGATAAGCACTACTACGTAATGGGTTATAAGGGTACTTCCCCTTATGACGCTGGACTATTCTACTGTCCTTACGTTCCCCTCCAAATGGTTCGTTCCATCGACCCTAACAACTTCCAACCAAAAATTGGTTTCAAGACTCGTTACGGCATGGTTTCCAACCCATTCGTCACCACCAACGGTGCTTACAACGGCACCCCTGATGGCGAATCACTCACCGCTAACGTCAACATGTACTACAGACGCGTACAAGTTACGAACCTTATGTGATCCAATTCACATAAATTTTCAAGGGGACCTAGGGTCCCCTTTTTTTATATGTTTGAACATTTTATAAATGGAAAGTTTGCTTTCACTAATCCTGCTTACCAATTTAACGAACCCAAATTTAAATCAAAAGTTTTATTAGCAATAAAAAATAAAGACTTATACCCTATATCAAAAAACAAATCTTCTTCAACAATTTTAATAAAAGATGTTGCCTTACCAGAATCTATTTTGTGGGAACATAGATTAATATCTGCTGATACAGCATATCCCATATGGGTTGTAGAAGGAATTCAAAATTTAGATAACAAAAAATATTTTTTAATAGATGGAAAACACAGAGTTCATTTATCAAGAAGTGATTCTATACCAGCAATAATTTTTTCCATCAAAGAAATTAG
>Ga0181399_1000627_pt1 | contig 12898 bp, 15 predicted proteins | sample 22SPOviralmetaG_FD_130128 | JGI IMG/M metagenome (GOLD analysis project Ga0181399, IMG submission 130128) | Marine viral communities from the oligotrophic San Pedro Time Series (SPOT) site, San Pedro Channel, CA, USA - 22 SPOT_SRF_2011-05-21 | ecosystem: Environmental > Aquatic > Marine > Strait...
ATTGAAGGGTCTGTGATGACCACAAAAGGTTTGTTCGGGGAGGGCTTTGTATGTGCATTGACATAATTTATTATTATTGAAGGCTTGACATCTCATTATTTCATATTTCTAAATAAATTTTTAATATCACTTTCAATTTTACAAACTTTTCCATGGATTTCATACAAAAGTTTGCTGTGTTCATCTTCCCTCTTTTCTGACATGTGGGACTTACTCATTAATTCATCAATTCTCTGGGATTGAACCCCAGCCCATATGAGACATCCCCCGATCATTGAATACATTCCGGCCTTTTCGGCAAGGTGTCCGATACGCATTTATTTTATACTAATATAAAATATCATGGATGATTTGACAATTGAACACTATGTTCTTATAACAACCACCCTGGCGTCTATCACAGCTGGAATGTTAGGATGGTTGGGGTCGGCTGTCTATAAATCCTTTTCTCACCAGGAGGACATAGTTATTCAAAGAAATTTAGAATCCCTCGAAAACTTTTATTGGCCCCTGTACATAACCACAATAAAATTTTATAAGACCAAGGACTCCCAGTATAAATCTGAAATGTATCAAATATGCATGGAAAATATAGGAAAATCCTTACCGTCCAAGGATGTTTCTTCAAAACTTGTCAAGGTTTGTTGTGATGAAAGGGATAATGAAAATGATATAAAGGAACTTATTTTTTTAGTGGGCATGAACTGCTTTCAGTTGACAAAGGATACAAAGGTTCTCATGGGTATAAGGAGGAACCCCACGGGATTTTTTGAAAGACTCTGTGGTTTTGTAAAAATAAATCTATGTGGTAGCTCCAAACAGAAAAACTTTGATGAAGAAATGATTAAGTACCACTATAATTGTCTAAATAATTTAGGAATATAATTATAATGATCTACACACTTCAAGATGCTCCCAAGAAGATCCAATATCTTGTTGTAGATTCAAACTTTATACAGAGGGGGGTTTCAAATAATTTTGTAATCGACTTCAACAACAGTTCCAATGTCTTTATCCAAGAAATGAAGGATGTTATTGGTCTGAGACTGGTGGATTTTTATATTACACAAGTCGGTACCAATGATAATGGAGTTTTTGATAGTATCAAATACATAGACGTAAAATGTAAAGAAATTCCAGTGGCCGCACAAGTCCTCAACGAAAGAAGTGGGATAATACTTGAACGAATTCCGATTGAAAGAAATTATTCAGGTAGTACTAATTTGGTTGTCCATGACAAACAGTGGAATGGTTCTGTTAGGAAACCCATATTCTTCAACCCAATGTCCATAAAACATTTATCATTTGAATTGTACGAACAGCAAGGTGACGGGGATTATGTACTCCTTAGGCCCTCGTGTTACTTTTTTATGTTACTCGAGGTACACACACTGGACCATAAAGCTCCACCACCCACACCGGATAGGAGGATTGAAAAATTGTTGGAGAAAATGTCCCTCAAACTTGATAAACTTATTGAAGTGAAAAGGGTTCAAGAAGTTAAGACAAAAAAGATTCCATTTCACTACCTTATTTTGGGTGTTCTATCAGTTGTCGCTGGATATTTTTTTATTCAGAGGAAGAAGGTCCCACTGGCCCCTCCGGTCCCACTGGCCCGACCTCTCCCTTAGCACCCTTAGGTCCTTTGGGCCCGGTCGGTCCTTCTGGTCCTGCTGGTCCTGCTGGTCCTGGTGGTCCCTGTGGTCCCGGAGGTCCCTGTGAAACTGGACCGTCTTTTAGGGTCTCGAGAATTCTCAAAAGGTATTTGGGGATTTCACGTTCATTTATTTTTGACTTGTTTTCCAGTTCGTTGATAAGATGATCCATTAATTAAAGAACTTATTTTTTATTTAGTAAAAATACGATGTATTTTTTGGTACAAAACAATCTTAGTGGTATCGGACAAGTTATATTAAAGTATGTTACCTTATCACCAGACTTTAGGTTAGTGGATACAGTCGATGAAATCCCGGATGGATCTAAGGTTTTCTATTTCATGTTACCAATTGATGATAACATAAATAAGTTGAAGGCCATGATTTCCAGGGGTTGTGATGTAAATTGTATGACAGTATGTGAGACAGAAATAGTTCATCCTGACTATGGAAAAATAATTGAAACTATTGGTGAAGGAAAAAAACTTTTTGTTCCAAGTGAATTTTGTAAGAGGGTTTTTGAAAAACAATTTGAATGTCAATGTATTGTCCTGAGACATTATGTACCCCATAGGTGGCCCCTCAAACCCCTCGAGTACCCTCAGTCAAAACCCTATGTATTTTACCATATAGGTAACATTCTAGACCCGAGAAAAAATATAAGTATGTTATTGGATGCTTTTAATGAACTCAAGTTGGATAATTGTAAACTTTTTATCAAGGCAACTTCCATAAAGGAGGTAAAGTCTGCACAACCAAATATTTTCATTTTGAATGGGTTGGTCGATGAGGAAGTGTTGGAGCAACTTCATAATAATTCTCACTGTTATGTGTCATGTTCCCACAGTGAGGGGGTTGGTATGGGTGCTGTTGAAGCGGCACTTCATAATAAACCGGTTATAATCAGTGAGTATGGGGGTGCCATAGAGTATATTAAGACACCTTTTTTGGTGGGTTGTGATAAAGGTGAAATTGGGTTTGATGATTTTTTATTTAAAAGTGATATGGTGTGGGGTAAACCGAGGTACAAGGATCTCCTAACCCATATGAAAACTTGTTATGACACTCGACTTACCTATATGGAACACACACATACACACGAAACAGTTAGCATATCTGCAGACGATCTATGTCAGGAATGAAGTGTTTTTTACATAATTTTCCACAGTAAGCATAATTAGAACAGGGTTTGTTGTTAAGGTTTATAGCTTCACAACGAAGCCTGGTGCTCTGCTTGGCAACCCTCACCATAGTTTCCGAAGTTGTTGGAGTTTTGATGCATTTGAGGGATTTCTTCTTGCGATCACTATAGTATTTTTCATAACTTTGGCGGACACGGAGACGAGCCTTTTCAAAGTCCATTGTTCTTGATGAACCTACAGTCTTGTCTTAGTTATTTTCTAGACATAATTTTATATATTTGCTATACTTGATAAATAGAGGTCAACTTCCCCCTCAAATTCTGGAACCTTTTTAATAAGTTTTTTGGTTACCATATCCTGTACATTGTGAATGTGTTCCTGAAATTTTTTTACATCCACACCTGTACACCTATGGACTTCCTTGGGGTTCGCGACATCATTTATAGCCGCCAAATATCCGGCTGCGTAATTTGCATGGAGGACGGATAGGTAGGGTGATTCATCCTGTTGGGCTGTTGTAGCCCATTTGGCGCAATTTTTCATCAAAACCTTTATATTCCTACTGTTGTCCCTCCGCATCATTAAAAATAGAAACCCCAAACCAATCAATACCCATAGGTACATCATGTTTATAATAGAGTGTAAAATTTTTTATGAGTATTGTCACGAGGGTGATGTACTTTACCTAAGTGGTAATGAGTGTGTGGTACAAAGAAATTGTTCTGAATTTGTATTGAAGGATAAACCCTTCGGTATATGGAGTGACGATGAAGTCATGGAAGTTTACATAGAGGTTGATGAAAAAGTTTTGAAACTTATGGAAAAATTTTTATTTTTAAAAGTTTTTGAAAGGACCCTCGAAAATGATGACATAGTCTACACTTTCCAAATTGGAGAATTTATGACATGGGATTCCATGAAACCGTGTTACACTTGTACACTTGTCACTCCCTCGATTAAATTTTTGGATGAGGATGAAATTGTAGAAGTTGGTGTGGAAAATAAAAAGTTTTTTGCGAAGGGTAAAGATTTTTGTGAAACCTTTCATATTATTCATGAGGGTGTTAGTCAAAAAGTTTTTGTAAAGTTGAAATATCTCATGGATTTTTTTAATGAAAATCCCAAGATTCTTATGAAGTTACATATTAAGGAAGACTGTCCCCTATATATTGAATGCTATGATAGAACCAGACTATATATTGCGCCAGTCATGGATGAAATTTAAATTGGTAATACTGACAAAGAGGGTCTGTCAGTGTTGTAGGAATCCCATAGAAGTGGAAGTCTATGTTCACATGGACAATCTGGAAAAGTTTATAAAGTACTATAATACATTTGTAAAATTTAAACCCCTCGATATGCATTTAAACTCATGGAAATTCAAAAGGTTGAAAAGGATCTGTACTGGTTGTCACCGCTCTATGTTAGGCCACACAGGTAGATTAATAACAGAGTGTGGATTGATGAAACACAAGAGGTATGTGTCCCTCAGTCATGAAAAAATGAAACAGTGGTACCATGATTTTATAAACTTTTGGGAACGGAAAGATGTAGAGGAATATATACCCGAAGATATAAATAAAAACTATATTGAATTTCCAACCTCAACACTTATTTATGTCTATACATGAACCACGAAATAAATATTAAAATATAGGTGTGGGGTATACCGCGAGGGGTAGCATACTCAATATGTTCATTATAAAGAAATCTCCTAGCTTTGAAGTTTATTAAGGGTAATTTACCCCCTAATAATAGGTCTCTGACAAAACTCACACCGAAAAACACATAGGAAAAATGACAACAACATCACCACATGATACTGTAGTCGTAGAAAATCCTTCACACGAACTTATGTTAGGTGTAAGTTCCTATGACATGGAGTTTGACCTTGAACACTTTCTCGAGATTGAAAAGAAAAAAAGATTTATAGTGATGGCTTCAACAATAAATACCCTCTATGGTATCATAGAGTTCATTAATACTGAACACGTTGTTTACTACTTTGTAATCATTGCGGGGTTGGTGGGGTTGTCAACAGATCTAAGACGACTTAATTTTATTATTTTTATTTATAGTATCCTATTACTAACATTTTTATACTTGGATGTCATGTGTATCCTAGAAAACTGTAAAGATAAAATAAGTTTTAACATATCAATTGTAGTCATTTGCATCACACACATTCAACTAGTTCAAATTTGTTGTGCGAATCATACTTAAAACCAAAGGCCCCTACCTTTGTAACAAATGGCGGCAGAAGAAGTTCAGAAGCTTTCACATGTTGAACATATCCTTACACGCCCCGATTCATATGTTGATTCTGTTCTGAAGTCAAAGTCTTGGAACTGGGTTCTGGGAGAAGATAATCTTTTCAAGAGAGCAGAAGTTGAAAGCTCACCAGCACTGTTGAAAATATTTGATGAGATTTTGGTTAATGCCATAGACCGTAATTCACTTCACCCCGACCAAGTTACCTATATCAATGTATCGGTGGATTACCAGTCTGGTGCCATAACAGTTGAGAATAACGGACCCCTCGGTGCCATATGTGTCAAGGAACATTCTACGGAAAAGATCTACAACCCCGAACTGACTTTCGGACACCTCCTCACAAGTACAAATTACAATGATAAGACCGAGAGGATTGTTGGGGGGAGGAATGGATACGGTTCTAAACTTACCAATATCTATTCAAGCCTTTTCAATGTTCTCATCAAGGATTCCGAAAACCAGAAAAAATACTCTCAGACCTGGACCGGTAATATGTCAGTCTGTAACCCACCCAAAATCCTAAAATATTCCGGGAAGGATTCCAGTGTTACCATAACCTTTGTTCCGGACTGGAAAAGGTTTGAAATGGATGGAATTACCGAAGACTTTTTCAAATTGATTGAGAGGAGGGTCTATGACGCGGCTGCTTGTACTTCCGATAAGTGTAAGGTGACCTTCCAGGGTAAGGCTATCAAGTTCTCCAACCTGGAAAAGTATGCAAAGATGTACCTACCAAATTCAAATTTTGCAACATTTGTGTCGGATAGGTGGACAGTTTGTGTGACACTTTCCGATAGTGGTTTCCAACAGGTTTCCTATGTCAACGGTATTTGCACAACCAAGGGTGGTTCCCATGTTGAACACGTGTCGAGTACTCTGGCTTCGATGATTACCGAGGAGTTGGGTAAAAAAATAAAACTTCCGGTCCACCAAATCAAAAGTTCGTTGTTCATCTTTGTTAAATCGACACTCGTCAACCCGAGTTTCAGTAGTCAAGCAAAGACTGAGTGTACCCTCAAGGTTGGGAACTTCGGAAGTGCCTTCAGGCCACCCCCGGAATTTATTAAAAAGGTTCTAAAGACCGGAATCCAAGAAGAACTCCTATCCCTGTCTAAGTTTCGCGAACAAAAGGAACTCAAAAAGACTGACGGGGGTAAAAAGTCCAAAATTACTGGTATTCCCAAGTTGGATGACGCCAATATGGCCGGTACAGCCAAGTCGGCTAATTGTACTCTCATAGTGACAGAGGGTGACTCAGCTAAGGCTCTGGCTATTGCGGGTCTATCCATAGTCGGTAGGGATACCTACGGGGTCTTTCCCCTGAGGGGTAAGTGCAAGAATGTCCGAGAAGCCTCTGTAAATCAACTGATGTCCAATCAAGAATTTAACGACCTCAAAAAGATTTTGGGGCTTCAACAGGACAAGAAGTATACAAGTCTATCAGAACTTCGCTATGGAAGGCTTATGATTATGACCGACGCCGACCACGATGGTAGTCACATCAAGGGTCTCATTGTCAATATGATTGAGTATTTCTGGCCTAGTTTGCTGGAGTTGGGATTTGTTGTAAGTATGATAACCCCGATTATCAAAGCTACTAAGGGCAACCAGTCCAGGCCTTTCTATACTGATACCTCTTTCCGAAGGTGGTGCCAAGAAAACAATACCAGTGGTTGGAAAATCAAGTACTACAAGGGTTTGGGTACCTCGACCTCTGCCGAGGCCCGCGAGTACTTCAAGATCCTCCAACAACTAACAGTGGCATTTGAAATAGACCAAGAGTCCAATAACGCTATCGTATTGGCCTTTGACAAGACCAAAGCCGATAATAGGAAAACGTGGTTATTAGAGGGAGCGCAGAAGGACCCCAGTGAGAGGGAGATTGACTACGGGAAGGTCAATTCCGTAAAGGTCCAAGAATTTATTCATAGGGACTTGGTCAACTTCAGTTTGGCTGATTTGAGGAGGTCCATAGCCCATATGTGTGACGGTCTTAAACCGTCTCAGAGGAAAGTTATGTATGCATGTTTCCAAAAGAGTTGGAAGGATGAAATGAAAGTGGCTCAGTTGGCGGCCTATGTATCCGAAAAGACAAGCTACCACCACGGGGAAGTATCACTGGCTGACACAATAGTAAAGTTAGCTCACGACTACGTCGGAAGTAATAATATAAACTTCCTAGAACCCTGTGGTCAGTTTGGAACCCGACTGATGGGAGGTAAGGATGCAAGTCAGACCAGGTACATATTCACCAAACCCAGTGTCGTAACCCGCAAGATATTTGATCCCAGGGATGACCCAATTCTAACTTATTTGGACGACGATGGAAAGCCAATAGAACCCGAATTCTTTGTACCGACACTCCCGGCCATACTTGTAAATGGAAGTGAAGGTATCGGCACGGGTTTCAGTAGCTATGTACCACCCTACAACCCCAAGGACATAACCGAAAATCTTAAGAGGATGCTCAACGGTGAAAGTCCGACCCCCATGAAACCGTGGTTTAGGGGTTTCAAGGGTGAGATAAATGAGAATCTGGTTGCCAGGGGAGCATGGACTGATAAGGGTGCCGGTACTATCCACATAACAGAACTCCCACCCGGGCGGTGGACCCAAGAATTCAAAGAACACCTCGATGACCTATGCGAAAAGAAAACAATATCAACATACAAAAACAACAGTACCATCGAGAATGTAGACTTCTTAGTGAGTGGCTACACTGGCAAAAACATAATCAAGGACTTCAAACTCGAAAAACAAATTCAAACTGGCAACATGCACCTTTTCCACCCAACCGCGGGAATCAAAAAGTATGCCAGTCCGAGTGAAATTCTCATAGACTTTTTGGAGGTAAGGGTCGCTTACTACAAAAAGCGGAAAGAAAATATCATCAACCAACTCAAGAAACAGAAGGAACTCCTTGACAGTAAGGCCCTCTTCGTCCAAATGGTTATCGACGAAGATATAATAATCTTCAAGCGTAAAAAGGCTGAACTAGAAGCTGAATTGGACCATCTCAAGTTTCCGCGGGTAGATAATACCTTCGACTACCTCATGAATATCAAGACCTACCAGTACACCGAGGAGGCCTACAAGAAGCTTATGGACGAGGCGGTCGAGGTCTCGAGTACCCTGACAAAGGTCGAGAAGACTTCTATCAAAACTATGTATCTGACTGATTTAGATAGCCTTTGATTGTTCTATAATATCATTACTTATACACCATTTTATGAAATTTAATTGTGCCACTGTAGTCTGGATTTCTTTATCCGTGTTGGGTATTGCGAATTGTATTTTATTCTTTCTACAGAAGGGATCAAAAAATTTTTTACTGTAGCCATCCAAGGTTGACTTGTAGGAACAGTGTACCGAAAAGGTTTTCCCATCATTTGTTTTGTAAGTCACTTCCTTTTTCTTGGAATAGTTAGTTATGAACCATTCAAGATGCCTTAAAGAAACCCCTTGACGTTTCTCTAAAATGTCTGTTAGTATTGTTGAATTTTTTTCATTTTCGAAAAACTTTTTTACCGAACTCAGGAGTATCTCGGACTTACTGTCCATTAGCGGAGTAGTGTCACATATCTATAAGTAGTTTTGGTTGAGAAGTTTTATTGTTTTGACATGCGGGACAGTCATGTTTATATAGGGGTGGAATACCATGGTTGTGTGTAACTATTGGTTGACACATATGACTTATTGGTGGTGGTTTAACCCGTTCTTCCTTTTTGTGCCACCGACAGTAACCTCCGAACCTACCCTTTAGTTTACACCTTTTACCCAGACTTCCAACACCCATGCATTGGTCGTTTTTGGATTCTTCGGATACTTTCACTTCATCAATCTTATTCATATCCTTGAGGAGTAAACTGAAAGATATGTCATAGGTTTTTGATACATACTCTAAGTACTTTGTAAGCTTAGTCTGGAGTCTGTTGTTTACCTCTTGTTCAATAAGTTCTTCAATCTGTTCTATCATTTTTATTTTAGAGTGTTATATTTTTAAATAGCTGGAGAATAACCAAATGATCCCATTCCAGTCTGCACTTGTATTCCGGGTCTCATTGGGGGTGGTGCAGGTTTTCGTGTTCCAAAGTATATTAATGCAACTATGATTAATATAAATACTAACACTACTATCATATTTGGTGCTTTTGTTTTTGTAGTACTTTCACGAACCGACTTCTTTGCCTCTTTATATTCTTCATCGTCCTCATCGTCCTCATTGTCCTCATCGTCCTCATCGTCCTCATCGTCCTCAACTTTGTCTTCGTTAACTTCTATGTCAGCATTTAGTTCTTCTGTTTGTGGTGGCGTAGCCTTACACTCATTCTCGAGGTCTAAGTCTCCACCAACTTGTATATCAGACAGTTTGACATCTATGTCACATATTTGTATGTCCTGGTTACAATCTATTTGTTTGTTATATTTAAATATTTCGGGACCGATATCTAATGGATCTAATTTTGTATAACACAATGCACATGGTATAGTACCAACGGTTAAGTGTTCTTTGAGAGACTCTAAATTTTTTTTTGGTATGCCATCCATCCACTCAAAAACTTCTTTGAAGCCTGGTGGTGCATCGGCTGTATTTGGATATTTTTTCTTAACTAACTCGTAGTGACTGATAATAGATTCGTTCGGTCCTATTTCTCTCACCTTTTGTTCGAAATTTATTATGTTATTTACAGCACATGCGGGCATTTTGTTTTTATCAGTGATGTTAAGTGTAGCAGTTTTTTTGTTTTTGTCATACTTATAATCAATAGCACAATAATTTCCAGCTTCATTGGCTTCTTGTTCGTCCTGTGAGTGTTTACCTTTATGACGTAAATATCTTAGACAATTTTTATTTGAATTAGTTTCTCTATCAGTAACTACAACTCCATAATAATTTGGATTCGAGCACAAATCAGTTAATAACTGTTCTTCAAGCGAAACTAAGTCAGAACCAATCTCAGCATAGGGGTCAAGCCTTATTCCTTTATTATCTACAAGACTCATTTTATTCGGATTATAATGTCTTCCCGTAAGGTCAGCATCCTTTATTTTTTTGGCTATTATTTGGGCTTCGGATGGCGTATTTTTATTATAACTGTATGTACATTCTATACTTGGATTTGCTCTAGTAGATTTATCAACCCTACTTTGAATAATTTTATTAGAACGTTTTTCTCCTATAACATCACTTGAATTCCATAGTGAATTTTTAAGTGTTAGTCCACTTATATTAGGACACGCTTTACCAATTTTAGTTGGTCTAAATCTAACACCTTTTTCAGTTGTACTCGTTGGTTCTATATCATATACAGTTTGTTCGGAGTTTTTTTTCAAGTAGAATCTAAAGCTATGGTCATCCTCTGCAAAAGTGTTTGGTATACCAGTGTGACTGTGAGTGTCATAAACTAAAACAGTTTTCTGTTCATTATTCTTATTGTATACGGCTGGAATATAGTCATTTTCTATGATATTAGATACATTCTTCATGTCCATGTTTGGTCCGAGTAATCCCCAATCGAAATGTTTATGGTCTAACACATTCCGAGTAGATACAAAATCCGTTGTACCATAAAGGGCTTCATTCATTTGATCACGTTGTCTAGCAGACTTAAAAGGACTTTTATCACTCATTATTTTTACAGCATCTAGGTAATCGGGGTTTGCGTTCTTGAGATCGGAATATAGTCTTTTACATCCAATATGTCTTGAAGCATACCAATTGTCGGCCTCGTTTGTATTGATAAGTTGTTTACAGCCGATGGAATAGAATCCATCTCGCCTCTTATCTTGATCCCATTTATGAACTCTACGAGATATATTTTTCCAGTTGTTTGGCATACCATGCCAATCTTCATCCTGTTTGTCAGAAAAATGTACTTCACTCCAGAATACTGGATTATAAATTGTTGTATCACCCTTCAGCGTTGTTGTCATTATATTGTGTAAACAAAAAAACCCCCCCAACTAATACCAATAATACCCCACCCATTTTAATCATACCCTTTAAAAAATAGTAACATAAGAATACCCACAATAATCAATAGACTTGATATTATTAAAATCAATTTTTTGTTATCTTCCGGTTCTGGTTCTGGTTCTGGTTCTGGTTCTGGTTCTGGTTCATTAAGGGCATATTTCATAACCGCATCTGATAATGTAGTTACCATAACCTTTACGACAATACTTATATTTGTGTCATTTTCAATGTCACAGTCGGGTAACGGGTCACACAGGTCTCTTATTTCCTTGGGAACCTTTTCTTCAATCTCCATGACATTGTCAGTATACATACTAAATCCACATGGGTCAAGAATTACATTGCTCATTTCTGTAACTTGTTCACTGAATGAATTGACGACAACTCTCGACAATACTTCATTATCTATAAGAATGTCGGTTGTAAGTTCATTTTTCATCTTTTTTAGGTCAAATGATCCTTTCAAATTACTTTCTGATATTTCAGTCTTTACATCATTTATTATATTCTCATACAGACTGTCTAAATTTTGTTCGTCAATGACAACAACTTCAACCTTACTCGACTGTTTAATTTTATTTTTTAGATTGAGATTGCATGACATCGCTTTAACACCCGAGAGGGCTATATCAGCTGTCGAAACATTTAATGTATTTATGGAAGTTTTAACATTTACGTTTGTCCTAACGACTTTATTAATAATTTCTTCAACCTCAGACCTTGATACATTATTTTTTTTAATCTTTTTAGCAACCATTTAATATATAATAATATGTTATAATAATATTAATGGGTAACCAAAATAGTTCTTCATCTCGTTCAGAGTTAAACATGCTTAACGAGAAAGTAGTAGAAATCATAAAGAAGGATGCGACCATGCAGAACGTAGATTCGTCAAGCGCACAGAAGATTAAACTGGATAATACACAAATATACGGGTGTAACAATGGTCTTAAATTTAAAAACAAGATGAAAGGTGATATAAAGGTTATTCAACAGGTTTCGAGTAAACTAGAAGCAGATATAATAGACAAAATAAATCAAGAAATATCAAATAAAGCGGATAGCTCGTCTTCTCAGTTAAATGGGTTTCTTTCAACTGCCGTCGCGAATAGTAATAAGTCTAAGTCTGAGATCGTGACTAACATCCAAAACAAGATCAAAACAAAAATCGAAGATATGAAAATATCAGAACAAATTACAAAGAAAAGAGAAAAGCAGGAACTTGAATTGGTTTCATCTGTTATAGACCCTTGCGGATTTTCAATTCCCGGAATCGATAATGAAATGAGAAAGTTTTTGGTAGAAAATTGTAGTTCTGAAGGTGCCGAATGCGAATTTACAAATGACATTGAAGTTAACCTACTTGCACAACAGGTTACTAATAGTGTTGTTGAAGTTTTATCAGAGTACACCGTTGATCAGGAAGTCGATCAATCGGCTAAATCAAAGTCCGACCAAGAAAATGAAGGAGCACTATCCGCTTTAGGGAAACTACTTAATAGTCCCATATTTTTTATTATAGGTATTGTACTTATTCTGGGTCTTGTTGCTTACTTTATGTTTAAGAAAGGTGGTGGTAAAAAGATGGCTAAAAGAGGGGTAAAGCCAAGAGCACCTAATGCTTACGCAGCCGCTCAAATGGATTACCTACCACTCCCAATGGCACCCCCACCACCCGCTTACGGCCCTCCACCACCCGCGTACGGCCCTCCTACAGTGTAATTTAACAAAAAATAAAGTTATAATATAATATATATGTCAACACCAGCTCCACCAGCTCCTCTGGCTCCATCTGGTCCACCGGCTCCAGCTCCTCTGGCTCCATCTGGTCCACCGGCTCCAGCTCC
>Ga0181399_1000631_pt1 | contig 12855 bp, 6 predicted proteins | sample 22SPOviralmetaG_FD_130128 | JGI IMG/M metagenome (GOLD analysis project Ga0181399, IMG submission 130128) | Marine viral communities from the oligotrophic San Pedro Time Series (SPOT) site, San Pedro Channel, CA, USA - 22 SPOT_SRF_2011-05-21 | ecosystem: Environmental > Aquatic > Marine > Strait...
AGAAGTGGTTGTAGTTATTAAAGAAGTGGTTGTAGTTATCAAAGAAGAGGTGGTAGGGGGTGGAGTGGGGGTAGTTATCAAAGAAGATGTGGTAGTGGGTGGAGAGGTGGTAGTTATCAAAGAAGAGGTGGTAGGGGGTGGAGTGGAGGTAGTTATCAAAGAAGAGGTGGTAGGGGGTGGAGTGGAGGTAGTTATCAAAGAAGAGGTGGTAGTGGGTGGAGAGGTGGTAGTTATCAAAGAAGAGGTGGTAGGGGACGAAGAGGTGGTAGGGGGTGGAGTGGAGGTAGGGGACGAAGAGGTGGTAGTCATCAAAGAAGAGGTGGTAGGGGACGAAGAGGTGATGGTCGTCACAGAGGTACTAGAGGGCGCTGGAGTCGTAGTGATGGAAGAGGTAGTGATCTTGGCGGTCGTCGACGTGGACCCATTCGCGCTTGATGAAAACGGCGCCGGGGTGGACACCACGGGCACGGGGGTCGTGGAATTCGTGCTGTTGCCATCGCCCACGCCCGAGTGTGAGCTCGCCAGTCGTCGTATCCTCCGCACCTGGCGCGCGTCAGTCCTTGCCGTGACCACTCTGCTCACTTGCGCACCTGAGACACTGCCCAGCAATACCAACAGTACAGCCAGTGCCAGCGTACACGCCACCCACGACCACCACCGTAACCTCTTCACTTTTCTGTGTTTCCTCGGCATGCCTAGGCGTATACCCGGAGTGTATGGCTTATATACTCACCCGCTGTTCTTGGCTGTCTCCCGTTGCCGATTGCCGCTGCCAAACACTTCAAAAATCAAACTGTATTTTTTTGCTTGTGTACACTTCCTAAGTTTTTCAAAAAATTGACACCAACACCACTCAGCCCTGCCCGAAACATGCTCAACAGAGAGCCGTCTGCACGCGCCAAGGTCGCCCTCCGCGGCATCAACGGGTCGCTCGCCCTGGCCGACATGAACATGTACCAGCAGGACGGCGGCGTGGACGTTGTCTTTCACGTGGCCGGCCAGACCTCGCACGCCCTGCACATGAAGGCGGAGCTCGGGGAGTGGCTGGTCCAGCCCTTCCACGTGCCGCCGACGACGGTGGCCTGCATGCTGGCGAAAACCAGCTTCACGGCGCGCTGCGGGCTGCGGCTGTACTGGTTCGCCCGCCAGTCGGTGTGCATGTTTTTCCGCAGCGCTGAGGAGAGCTGGTCAGCGCAGCGCAGCCTGGGCGGCGACTTTGAGGCCGGCAGCATGTGCCTGCCGACGCCGCTGCCCTCCACCTGCATCCCGGGGCAGCTGTGGCTGCACGGCGCGTTCCAGCCGTGCCTGCTGCGCGTGGACCCGCGCGCGATGAGCTTTGACGTGTGCATCTCGTGCGCCAGCGGGACGTATGGCGCCGAGGTCGCGCGCGACGACGGCTCGTTTGCGTACCAGATGGTGCTGATGCCGGTGGACGGGTGCTTTGTGCTGTTTTTGAGTCTGGGCGGCCGCCAGCCCGTCCGGGTGGCGTTTGCGGACGTGGAGTGGCTGCGGGCGGCGACGCAGGCATTTTCCTGCTAGGCGCTGCTGTGTGTTTCAAAACAAGTAAAAATGCAACATATCCTCAGGCAGTACGGACCCAGATGTGACGCTGCGAGACGAAAAACAAAATCTGACACAGGTGCTCCCGTAAACACCACAAGCCAATCCCAAGGCAAAAATGGGCAAGCGCAAGCACGCCACCGACGAGTTCTACACCGCGCACGACCGGGCCAAGTACCCGCGCGCGTACGACTGCAGCCACCTCGCGCCCCAGGCCTGCACGGACAACCTGCTCGACGCGCTCGACGGCAAGAGCCCCTGCCAAAAATTTTCGCAGGTCGACCCGCAGCATTTGCGGCCCATTATCCACAACATGGTCACGACGATGCACGTGGACACCATGGGGAAAAAGATCGATCTGAACGCGGTGTGGCGCTGCATGGGCAACAGCAGCTACGACCGCAAGCGCTTTGCCGCTATTTCGCTGCGCATCCAGAACCCGAAGACGACGGCGCTGCTGTTTTCGAGTGGCAAGGTACCTTCTAATGTGTATCACGAGCGTACGAACAAAACGAGTGGCAGCGTTTCTAAGCCCTAACAACCCGCAGGTCGTCATCACCGGCGCGACGTCCAAGCAGATGAGCCTGCACGCCGCGCGCGGGATCGTCGTCATGCTCCGCCGGATTTTCCCCTTTGAGCGCTACCGGCAGAAGCACTTTTTCATCCAAAACATTGTCTGCAACGTCAAGATCCAGGACGTTAAGGGGGGCATTAACATTGAGCGGATGTACGCGGAGATGCCGTCGCTCTGCACGTTCCAGGGCTCCATCTTCCCCGGGCTCGTGTACCGCCCCAAGGGCTGCCCGGTGGTGGTGCTGATCTTCCGGTCGGGCCGCGTGGTCGTCACGGGCGCGAAAAAGTACGACCACGTGGTCAGCGGGTTCTCGAGCATCGTCGACACGATCCGCCCGTTTTTTGTGTATCATTAGGTCTCGGGGTTTTGGGGGGTGGGGTCGGCAGGCGTGGCGGTGGATGTTGTTTGCAAAGTGTCGGTGTAAGAGACTGATGGGGCAGACTGGAAACTCTGTTCGGTTTTGGTTGTCCAGTGCTGGCCGTACACGTGTGGGTAGCGCGAGGTCGACATCCTGCCTGCCCCGAGGCGCGCCTGCTATCCGCCTCGTGGTGCCAATTTGTTTTTAGCCACCGGTACCTTCACCCCGTGTTCCCCGGCCGCGCGCCTGCGATAGGTATATAAAAGCCACACCCTGCATTTTCGGGACTGCAGCGCCATGATGATCTACGACCTCCCCGGCGACATGATCATCGGCCGAATACGGCAGTCCATCCACGACCTCCTGCGGCTCGGCGACTACAGCAGCCCCCACGTCGGGCCCCTGTCCGAGTTCTCGTGCGTGGTCATTGCGCAGGGCGCCACCGACTCGACCGGCGTCGTGCAAATCATCGGCATCCTCCCGGTCAAGGAAAAGGGCGCCGAGCACTTTATCTCAGTGCTCCGGTCGCGCCGCAACGTGGAAAAGGAGTGCGAGGCCACCGAGATGATCGAGTACACCAAGCGCCGCGCCAAGGCCGCGGGCGCCGAGCGCCTGTACTACACGGCCAAGGACGCGGACGCGAGGCTGGAGCGGGTGCTGCAGGAGGCCGGCTTTGAGTATGATACGACGGAGGACGGCGGCGAGCAGAGGAAGTACGCGTGTACGGAAATGGTGCTGGACGTGAGGATGCTGCCGGGCTGATGTTTCTGGTGTTGATTTGCGAGACAAATAATAACAAGGCTAGCCAGCAGACCGCGGCCCACTCCGTTCGTGATGTATATAAACAAACATAGACCACGCCCACGATCCCGCCCATGCGCCCGCTGGCTGGCTTGACGCTGCTGTGGTGCACGCTGCTGCGCGTGACAGCGGCGGGCTCGCACAACCGCGTGCACCTCCAAGTCCACTCGAGCGCCACTACCGTCCGCCACGAGACGCTGCACGTGTGCAGCGACCGCCAGCAGTTTGTCTCGATCCAGCGCGTCAACACCAAAATCACAGTGGTCGCCTCGTCCTCCTCCGTTTCGCCCCTCCCCAACCTCAGCATCTGGTTCTACCCAACCACCAGCGTCGCCAAGCAGCTGCGCGTCGGCACGGGCGAAGACGCGGTCATCAACACCACGGACTGGAGCACCACGATTGGCACCAAGCGCGTGCCCGTGGACCTGGTCCTCCCCGCCAACTACACGTGCGGGGCGTGCCCGCCGGGGTTTTACCAGGACGGTGGCACGGAGCCGCCCTTTGCGTGCCGGCCGTGCGACCAGGTGCTGACGGTCCATGAATACTGCACTCTATACCATCCTCAGCTCGACAATGATATGTGCCACGAGCCCCGTGTACCTAGCGGGTTATACTACTACCAGTGCGGCGGAAACACGACGGAAAGCTACGAACGGTGTCCGTCGGACCGCGGCGCCAAGTACTATCTGCCCGACGCCGACGCGCCCCTGCCCGAGGGCGCAGCCGCGTGCGAGCGGCACCGCGTGTGCGACCCTGGCGAGTACCGCGAGGACCGCCTGCCCGGGCGGCCGTGCCTGTCCTGCGCGTACAGCGGCGAGTTCGGTATGCAGGGCGTGGCGCGCAGCAACGCGACCGGCGGCGGCGGCGGCGTGAAAGGCGTGCACCAAAACGCGAGCTGCCAGTGCGCCAAGGGGCGGTACTACGAGGGCGTCAACCGCGTGTGCCTGCTGTGCGAGCCGGGCACGTACCAGGACCGCGAGGGGCTGAAGCCCGAGTGCCCGCCCTGTGACAAATGCCACGTCAGCACGGCGTACGGCGCAGAGGCGTGCGGTGGGTGCGCGGGCGCGAGTGAGCACGAGTACTGGTCCAAGCGGCAGCGCGCGTGCCGGCCGTGCCCGTGGACTTTGCTGGCGCTCGAGGCGACGGGGGACTTCAATGAAGAGGAGGATGGGTGGATCGACGTGGGGAAGTGTGCAAACGCGACGCTGGTGGAGAGGTGCGAGACGCCACGGGGCATTGTGCGGGACAAGACCCTGTGCGATCCGGGTCATGGGCGCGCGGTTGTCCAGGTGGACTTTAACGACACACGGTGCGTGCCGTGCGGTGACGGGACGTTTTCCGCCGGCGGCATGGGCATGTGCACGCCGATGCAGGTCTGCATGGGTACCCACTTTCAGGTGCACTCGGGCAGCGCGACGACGGACCGCAAGTGTGTCGAGGAGACACGGCTGCTGCGGGAGCCGCGGAAGTACCCAGTCCTCCCGGCGGATCGCTTTGAGCTGACGGTGTCGCCCGACCGGCAGTTTCGCGTGCGCGGCGTGGACGTCGACGCGCCGACGCTGTACGTGGCGCCTGATGTCGAGGCGACGATTGCGTGGCCGTACGGGCATCCGGTGATGATCCTGACGAACCAGACGTCGCGCGCGTCGAATAACACCACAGAGTATCCCATTGACACTCCAAGCCAGACCACCACCGTGACGCTGCAGGAGGGGGCCGTGGTATACTACGCCTGTGAGGTCCACCCCGCGATGAAAAACGGCACAATCCGCGCGGTGGCCAACTCAAGCGTAACACCGGTCCGCGCCGACGCGCATCGCACCTTTAACCTGTCCAATGTCTCTATGGTAATATGCGACGCGCCGGCGTGGGACAACGCGACGTACGAGGACACCCTGAACGCGTCCTGGTGGCGCGGGGAGGTGCGGCTCCCGCTGGAGCGTGGCGTGGCGCCGTGCCTGTACCAGTGCAGGCCCGGCTCGCGGCAGGGGCAGGGGGCCGACGCCGGGTATTGTGTTGCGTGCGAGGCGGGCAAGGTCAGTGCCGCGGTGAATGCGCCGCGCTGCGACGCGTGTGAGCCAGGGAAGTACCAGGACCAACCCGGGCAGTCGGCGTGCGTGGCGTGTGCCGCGGGGACATTTTCCAACCAGTCTGGCACGGCAGCGTGCACGCCGGCGTTTGTGCCGGAGAATGACACGGCGTGCCCGGTTCGGACGCACTTTGTCGTGAACGGGTCCTGGTCCCGGAACCAGTCCAACTGCCTGCTTTGCCCAGACGGTGGCGCGACAGCCAACGCGACGCGCGCGCAGTATGGCATTCAGCACTGTTATGCTTTGAGCTGTAATGAGACGACCGTCACTGGGAGTGCAGGGAAGTATCCCCTGTCGTGTGAGCCACCCAGTGAAGGGGCGTCGTGTCGATCCGGAGAGTATAAAGCAGACAATGAAGAGTGTAAGGACTGCTCGACTGTACTGACGCCCTACGCGCGCATCGACCGCGGTGTCGTCGGTACGCTGGAACGCGAGGAACAATGCCACGCGCAGGCAACGTGCGCCCCGGGCTACGAGCGCCTCGACTCGCTGACGAGGCTTTACCAGTTAACGACGATTCTGAATCAAGTCGATTTTTCGTCTCGATGCGTAAAATCAGCACCCTCGGGGTGCATAGGCAATCTAAAGGAGAAACTCGAGTGCCAGGACAATACAGGAGTCGACCGCGACGATTTTGAGCCGCAGGACGCTCGCGAAAAACACGTCCTGGCTGTCACCTGCATGGAGACATCCGAGAGTACCAGCTTTAACGCCTCGGCACTGGATTCCTGCTCTAAATTTTTCCCGAACCCTGTCACGGCCCGACGGCGCCTGCTGCAAGTCAACGGCGTCACCGTATGCGACCGCAACCAATTCTTCGACCGACTCACCGAACTGTGCGAATCCTGCCCGGCACACACGGACTTTGAAAACTTCAACGCACCCAACCCGGCCAGCCACCCCAGCAACTGCACGTGCCAGGCGGGCTACTTTCGCGCCAAAAACATTACGGGTGAAAATGCCGCGTATGACTGCCACCCGTGCGGGCGCGAGCACTACTGCCCCGGCGACGACAATCCCACGTGCGACGGTGAAGGCTTGAAAAACGAAGCAAACACGTCCTGCCGCTGCCCGGACCGCACCAGCGCCTTGACCAAAACCGCAAAGGAAATCACCGACTGTATCCCGGACAAAATGTACAGGCTAAACACGACGAACTACAAGGCCGAATTGTGCACTGTTCCCGGTGAATCAGACCTGGTCATCTTTTACCGCCAGGGCGACATTGCCGACGGCCGCGTCATCGTCACGACACCCTGCTACTACCAGTGCGACGCGGCCCTGTACGCCACGCACAACGCCAGCAGCGGCGACTGCGTGTGTGATCCAGCCCTGCACCGCGAATGGCACGAGAAAGCGTGCGTGTGTTTGCCTCGGTACTATGAATCGGACGGCGACGCGCGCGCGTGCGTGCTGTGCCCTGCCAACAGCTATTGCCAGGGACAAGGTACATCCAAACAAAAGTGCCCAAGCAGCATGCTCAGTCCGCCCGGTAGCAGGTTGAAGAGCGACTGCCAGTGCAAAAGAGGCATGTACAAAGACAGCAATGCCTGCAGAAGTTGCCAATCTGGGGATTACTGCCCCGACGGCATTAATCCAATAGCGTGTTCCGGATCTGAAGACAAACGCAAATTTCTGTGCTTAGAAAACGCCCTCGAGTATGGCCAAGTGTGCCCGCCAGGAAAGCGGGTGGGGAACGAGAATGAATGCACGGACAGCCCCGTCGATAAAGGTGATACTGTGATCTTTAAAGGTTACAATCTCTTTATCAATCACCGCTACTGGTTTCCCGACGAAGTTGAATACCGGAATTTGATCCTCGAGCCTACAAACATTCAGAACCTGACTGATGGCCTGGATGATGTGCGGGATTTAGATACCTTTCAAAACTTTAAAAAGCTCGGCGTGATGGCCGCGGAGCTTCAAATGTTTTGCCCCGGCAGCGGGGTGATTGTGCTGCAAGACGGCAGCTCGGGCGGGGCACTGGAAGGCAGCACGGGCTTTGACCGTGTGTTCCAGTGCTGGTCCAGCGCACAGCTCGTGGACACGGCCCGCGCGGTGCCGCAAAAACTCGACGTGTCGCCCATGGAAACCGTGAGCATCCCGCATCTACAGAAGGAAAGTGCCTTCTTCAACCACTTTCTGCAGCCGTCGTTTCATCTCAGCTGGGCGGCGTACCAGCCGTGCGCGGGGGCGGGGTGCCTGGACGAGTGCACGGCGACGGGGCTCGTGCGGCTGGACCTGCGCCAGCACTTTCGCGTGCCAGGCGCGTCCTCCGAGCTTGCGCCCGTGCCGCTCGACCCGGCGACGCAGTTTCGGTACAATGACATGCCGGAGTACAGCGGCACAATCATGTTGAGCGACGGGACCGTGCACCGCGTGCCCGTGCGCGACGGCGAGGCGGCGAGTGTGGTGACTAGCATCGCGGACAGCCCGGACACACCCGATTTCGTGCTGCACTCGCGGACGTGGCACTACCAGAGCTTCCAGCCGACGGTAATACGAGGGTTTTGTGGCAAGAACAATTACCTCACAGTGACGGTGTCGTCGGTGCGCGGCGACAAGGCGTCGCATGACAACCCGACCAGTGTGGAATGCCGAGAGGGCCAGCGCGTGTTTGCTACCACGCACCTCAACCGCCTGTACATGCTGGCCAAGGACGATGACTCCGTCCATGTGACCGCGTGGGACATGTCGACCGATAACCGACATCACAAACGGATATTTAACAACCTCGAAAAACCGCCTGCCGGAGACGTGCGCGCGGTGCAGTGGCACACGGCGTGCACGCTAATGCATGATGAACATCAGTACTGCCCACTGCATGCGGTGATCCTGTTTCGCACCGACAAAGGCGAGCAGTCGTCAGTGGGGCTCGTCTACAAAGAAATTGAAATGCAGACCCTCTTTACGGCGAGCGACGTGCGCGACCCCGACCTGTGCCCGCGCTGCCTGCCGCCGGACGGCGTCAACTACACGCTGCAAAACATCTCCCTGCTCACGCCGTCCACGGCCAACACCTCTGCCGTGCGCGGCAAAGCGTCGCTCAAGGATCCGAAACTGGACAACCTCGAGCGAGACCCGCTGGACTGCCTGGACCTTCTGGCGTTTCTGTGGCCCTCCACGCCGCCCAGCGGGCCGGGCCTCGCGCACGTGGTGCGGGCCACGTGGTGCCGCGCCGACGCGGCAAAGACCGCGCGCCTGCAGCCGGTGCCGCCGGTGGTCGTCCCCGGCGCGATCGCGCACATTGTCTACAGCCTCGTGCCGACCGGCGAGCACCACCCGCAGCACGCCAACGTGCTGGCGGTGGGGGGGCGCGTGGCCGTGTACTCGCAGGAGGCCGACGCGGGCGACCTGCACGTGCACGTGTTTGCGCTCGCGTGCCTGGAGTGCGGCGACGCGGCGGCGGCCGCGTTCGAACCCGCCACGAACGCGTGCGTGTGCCGCGCGGGGCACGCCCCGGTGGCGGTCGCGTGCACGGGCGCGGACGACTGCAACACGCCCGGCGTGCGCGCCGGGCCCGTGCACGCCGGCACGCACATTGCGCTGCGCATCGACGAGATCTCTCAGCCCGTCGCGTACGTCGAGCTGTGCCAGCCGTGCACCGGGCAGTTTTACTGCACCGACGGGTCCGTCGGCGGCGTGCAGCGCTGCCCCGCCGGGCGCCACGCGCTCGCGCCGCGCGCGGCCTCGGAGCGCGACTGCGTGTGCACCGGGCAGACCAAGAGCGCGGGCGCAGACGCCGAGTTCACCGCGTGCGTCGCGTGCGGCGACGGCGAGATCTGCAACGCCGACGTCGCGCTGTCCGCGCTGCGCACGCTGCCGTGCCGCAACCACTCGCGCGCGCGCGTCGATGGCGATAAGTACGTGTGCGAGTGCGACGACGGCTGGCACCCCGCGAGCCGCGCGGCGTTTGTGCTGCGCCGCGAGGAGGAGGCGCTGTTCCACCGCGAGTATGCGCGCGCGTTCCCGTTCAACGAGAGCAAGCAGGCGCCGACGACGCACTGGCGCAGCGTCAAGAACCTGTGCCTGCCGTGTCCGGCCGACCACTTTTGCGCCAACGGCAGCAAGACGGCGTGCCCGCTGCACGCGACGGCGCCGCCGGGGAGCACCGCGGCGGGTGAGTGTGCGTGCCCCGCGGGGAGCCTGCCCGACGACGCGCGGGGCGAGTGCGTGTCGTGCGGGGCGCCGCGCGTGGACGCCGTGTGCGTCAACAACAAAAATCACTCGTGCGCAGAGCCCGACGTGACCGAGCCGCTGTGCCCGTGCGCGGAGCGCGGGCGGTTCCGCGCCGTGCTGAACGCGTCGGCCACCGAGTGCCTCCCGTGCCCGGTGGACCACTGGTGCGCGCCGCTGAGCGCGGACCCGCGCGAGCAGAACGTGCCGCGGCGCTGCCCCGCGGGGAGCCGCACGGCGGGCGGCACGGGGGGCTGGAGCCTGCACAACTGCTCGTGCGCGCCGGGCGAGTTCCTCCCGCACGAGGCCGGGGCTCCGTGCCGCGCGTGCGACGCGGGCTTTGTGTGTGACGGCCGCGGGCGCGCGCCGTGTCCCGTGGGGCAGACGTCGCCGCCGGGGAGCGCGTCGGGCGACGAGTGCGCGGCACCCGAGTCGGACGGCTGCGAGGAGGACGCGGCGGCGGGGGCGGGGACGTGCGCGGCGGGGGCTGTGCCGCGCGACACGGTGCTTGCCAGTTCGGAGTACCACGACACCCTGCACTTTCGCGACCACCCGCTCGCGCCCGAGTTTAGCGTCGCGTCGCGGCAGTACGAGACGCTGCTGCGCGACCCGGCGCTGGCGGGCGACGCGTGCGTGCCGTGCCCGCCGTCGTTTGCGTGCCACAACGACACGCTCCTCCCGTGCCGGAGCCCCAGCCGCTTCATGGCAGTGGCGCTGGGCGCGGACACCTGCGAGCACTACGAGCAGCCCTGCCCAAACGCGTCGGCCGCGCCGCGCCGCGCGCACGTCCCGCGCATCGGCGTTGCGGCCTGCTTTGCGGCGGGCTCGCTCTGGGCGCCGCGCGACCGCGCGCCGCTCTTCCACTTTCTCGAGACCGCGCACCCCGCCGCGGCGTTGCTCTTCCCGGTCGCCGCGCTCGCGGACAACGCGGTTTGGGCGCGGCTCGTCAACAGCAAGAACCGCGCGCGCTTCCACGCGGACACGCACACGGCCGAGGGCGCGGGCGCCATGTTCTACGCCAGCGCCGACGCGGCCGTCGGCGCCGCGACCATCAACATGACGTGGGCGTGGGCCGCGTTCCACGCGCGCGTGCCGGCGCCCGCGCGGCGGCGGCTGCTCGGCAGGCTGCGCGCGCTGGACCACGGCACCGGCGTCGCGTTCGAGGTGCTGCTCCCGGCGGTGTGGGCGCTCGCGCTGCGCGGGGAGACCGCCGCTGGCGAGTTTGAGCCCGTCGCGGTGCTGGACGCGGTCGTGCGCACGCCGCTCGCGCGCGCGGTGGCGTTCCAGGCCGCGGACGCGGTCGCGGCCGAGTGGCACCGCTGCGCCGGGGCGCGGCGCGCGGCGTGGGCGCCCGTGCGCGTGCTCTTTGCCGTGTCGCACGGCGAGGTCGAGGGCTTTGCGCGCTACTTCCTCGCGCGGCAGCGCCACGCGGTGCTGTACCTGGCGCGGCCGCCGTGCCCCGCGGCGGGGCGGTGCGACCGCGGCGGCAGCGACGTCGCCGTGGCGTCGTTTGACGCGCCCGTGCCGGGCGTCAGCATCGCGGCGGGGCACCTCGAGCGCGCGGCCGCCGAGCAGGCGCTGCGCCAGGCCGCGAGGCTCACCGGGCGCGTCGTGCCGGGGCAGGGCGCGTGCCCGGCCAGCACCGTGCGGGCGGCGGCGGTGCCCGGGAGCGGGGTCGAGCGCTGCGCGGCGTGCGTCGGCGAGGTCTATGCCCGCGAGTTCTTTGCGGGCGGGTCCTGCGCGCCGTGCCACGAGGTCACGGACGCCGAGTGCGCCGGCGTGGACGCGGCGGCGGGGGGCGGGGCAGAGCGCGCGCTGCCGTGCTCGTTCACGCGCGACGCGGCGTGCGTGGGTCATTATGTGTGAGATCTTGGAGTCAAGATTGGAGTCTCAGTCTGTGTGGGATGTCTGCACAGGGCGTGGCCCTCGTGCTTGAATGTGGCTGGATCAAAGGCTTGGGCCGGCTCTTTCTGCATCTGCTCCCATTGGTTTTGCCAATAAACACCTGATCTCTCTGTGGGATGTCTTGGTTTCCTTTGTCTGGTCGGTCTTAGCGGGTATATAAGCAAACGGACGGCAGCGTGGCTAAGACATGAAACCCGCTCCCCTGTCGCTCAAGTGCTGGAAGAATCATCGCAAGGACCCCCATCACCCGACCAAAATGAAGAATGGGCACCGGGTCAACAACTGCATTCCGTGCAAGGCCGCGAAGCCGAAAAAGTAGCTTTTTGTGCTATCTTGTCAATGGATTTTGGAATACACCGAATAACTAAAACAAAAAACGCACCACACGCTGCCCCACCATGCCACCCCACACCCGCGCGCCATGCCCGTTGTCTGCGCCCTGGACATTGAAACCACAGGGCTCAAGAAGGAGACCGACGTCATCACTGTCATCTGCCTCAAGCTGTACGACACGTGCTCGCGCCGCGTGGTCCGGGCCGACGACCTCAACGTGTGCCTCGCGCGCGAGGACGCCCAGCACGCGGAGACGGAGATGAAGCTCTACGTCAGGACCGTGCTCAACGGCAGCGACAAGATCCTCGCCTATAACGGGCGCAGCTTTGACATCCCGTTTCTCAGCGCGTGGATCGCCGCCGGCGACACCGCGCTGTGCCAGGCGTGGCAGGCCAAGACGATTGACTTTCTGCACGAGGCCAAGGTGCGCATCAACCAGTACATCAGCATGGACAAGGTCGCCAAGGACAATGCGCTCGCCATCAGCAAAATCGCGACGGGGCTGCAGGCGATCCAGTGGGCGCAGGAGCGCCAGTGGCAGCTGCTGGTGGAGTACTGCAGCGCCGACGTCGACGTGCTCGTGCAGATTTTCGAGCGCGCGCTCGGCGAGCACGGGCTCAAGATGGTGGGCAAGGCGCGCAAGTTTGGCGGCGACGGACCCCCGGCGTGCATTACGTTGTTTGTCGGGGATGGTTTGGAGTGCGTCGCGGGTGAAACCAAGGAGCCGACGGCGGCGCGGCACGTCGAGCCCGCGCGGAAGGAGGTCGTGGCGTGTCAGTCGGCGGAGGACATTGACAGCATTTTTGGCATGTGAGGTGTTTGTCGGTAACGTTGCTGGCGGGGGTTTTTGGGTTGTAATTGGTCAACGTGGCGTGGCCGCACACACTCACGGTTTAAGGGTGGTTTATTTGGAATACATACTTGTTGTATCCAACCGTCGGCGGTCCTTAAAGTCCACACTGCAGCCTACCATTTTTTGGGAAATGGTAAAATTCGTAGATTTGGGTGTTCTTTACTTTTCTCTGGTGTTGCCAGTGTAACCCATGTGGGTTACAGGA
>Ga0181399_1000632_pt1 | contig 12853 bp, 7 predicted proteins | sample 22SPOviralmetaG_FD_130128 | JGI IMG/M metagenome (GOLD analysis project Ga0181399, IMG submission 130128) | Marine viral communities from the oligotrophic San Pedro Time Series (SPOT) site, San Pedro Channel, CA, USA - 22 SPOT_SRF_2011-05-21 | ecosystem: Environmental > Aquatic > Marine > Strait...
CCTTTAGCTCCTGTACTTCCTGCGGGACCTCTAGGACCAATAGGTCCTATAGCACCTTGTGATACGGCTTCACCATTAGGACCTTGAGGACCAATGGGTCCAGGAGTATCAGATACAGGACCTTTAGCTCCTATAGGACCTTTAGGACCTATAGCACCTTTAGTACCTATAGGGCCTTTAGCACCTTGAGGTCCTTTAGCTCCAGTACTTCCTGCAGGACCTACAGCACCTTGAGGACCCTTAGCTCCTGTGCCTCCTGCGGGACCTCTAGGACCAATAGGTCCTATAGCACCTGGTGATACAGCATCACCATTAGGACCTTGAGGACCAATGGGTCCAGGAGTATCAGATACAGGACCTTTAGCTCCTATAGAGCCAATTGGACCTACAGCACCTTGTCCTACATCTTCCCCTTGATTCCCGATTGGGCCTATAGCGCCTATAGCGCCTGCAGGGCCTACAGCACCTTGAGGACCCTTAGCTCCTATACCTCCTGCGGGACCTCTAGGACCAATAGGTCCTATTGGACCATCATCAACAGCTTCACCATTAGAACCTTGAGGACCAATGGGTCCAGGAGTATCAGATACAGGACCTTTAGCTCCTATAGAGCCAATTGGACCTACAGCACCTTGTGGTACAGCTTCACCATTAGGGCCTTGTTCTCCTTGACCACCTTGTGATACAGCTTCACCATTAGGGCCTACAGGACCTATTGCACCTATACCCCCTTCAGGACCTCTAGGACCAATAGGTCCTATTGGACCATCATCAACATCTTCACCACTTAATCCTATAGGACCAATAGGTCCAATTACATCTGAAGTAGTACCTATTGCACCTATAGGACCTTTAGGACCAATAGCACCTATAAGACCTATACTTCCTTTTATACCTTGTGGACCAACAGCACCCTGAGGGCCTACAGCACCTTGTGGTACAGCTTCACCATTAGGACCTTGAGGACCAATGGCTCCAATTTCATCAGATACAGGGCCTTTAGCTCCTATAGGGCCAATTGGACCTTTAGGACCTTGTTCTACTAAATCACCCTGAGGGCCTATATCACCTATAGGGCCTATAGGACCTATATTTCCTTTTTCACCTGTTGGACCTTGTGGTCCAATTAAACCAATAGGCCCCTGAACGTTTTCTTCTCCTTTAGCACCTATAGGACCAATGGGTCCAGGTTCATCACTAGTAGTACCTATTGGACCTATATCACCTTGAGGACCTCGAGCACCTTGACTAACGTCTTCACCAGCATTACCTTGATCACCAATAAGACCTTGATTACCAATAAGACCTATTAAACCTACTATACCCTGAGGACCTCTAGGACCAATAGGTCCTTGAACATTTTCTAACCCTTTAGCACCTATAGCACCTTGTAATCCTACTGGTCCTTGAATACCTCTAGGTCCTATAGGACCTCTTATACCTAAACCACCTATAGAACCTTTTATACCTTCTAAACCTTGGTTACCTTGAGCACCAATAGCACCTATAGGACCTTGATCACCCGGAACTACACTATCACCTTGAGGGCCTATAAGACCTGATTCGCCTTGTGTTGTTGAGGTTTGACCTATTAATCCTTGGGGACCTTGTATACCTTTTGGTCCTGCATCTACACCCTCACCATTTAATCCTTGTTCTCCTTGTGTACCTTGTGGTCCTTCAATACCTTGATCACCCTCTAGACCTTGACTACCTTGACCACCTTGTGGTGAGGAAGGACCAATGGGACCTTGAGGTCCTTGGACATTAGATTCACCTTTTGGACCTATTGCACCTATAGGACCTTTAGAACCCTGAGGACCTTGTAAAGATTGAACACCTTTACTTGAATCTCCATACAATATACTTTTTGTATTTTGATCATATATTATGGCACCTGTAGGTAGACTTTCTGGGGCATTAGAAACAATAGGAATTATGAAGTTTGAAGCATTGTCAATATTCATTTTAGGAATGCCGTCTGCTTTTTCAAATACCATTAATACAGTATCCGTCTCATCTGAAATAGTAAGATCAGTTCCGGAAATCTGTAATAGATATTTACCTCCTAAACCATTATCAAATTCTAAACTCCCTCCTGCTGGAACTATTTGTATATTATTAGCCATTTATAGGTTTTGATGATTTAGTTTGAATAGTTAGTTAAAATACCATCTTGAAATTCAAAATTGTGAGTTGCTGATTGACCTTGTATTTCAAAATTTGTAGTTGTACCGCCAGGTGCATCTGCTCCTGCTGGTCCTTGTTGACCTGCTGGTCCTTTTGGACCAATTCCCGTAGGACCAATATTACCTTTAGGACCTTGTGGTGAATTACCTTGTGGACCAATGTTACCTTTAGGGCCTTGTGGTGAACTTCCCGCAGTACCTTGAGGCCCAATAGCACCTATAGGACCTTGATTACCAATAGGACCAATATTACCCTTAGGACCTATACCACCTTGTGGTGAGGCACCTTGTGGACCAATATTACCTTTAGGGCCTTGTGGTGAAGCACCTTGTGGACCAATATTACCTTTAGGGCCTTGTGGTGAAGCACCTTGTGGACCAATGTTACCTTTAGGACCTTGTGGTGAACTTCCCGCAGTACCTTTAGGACCAATAGCACCTATAGGACCTTGAGTACCAATAGGACCAATAGTACCTATAGGACCTATACCACCTTGTGGTGAACTTCCAGGAGCTCCTATTGGTCCAATAGGACCAATTGGTGAAGCACCTTGTGGACCAATACTACCTTTGGGACCTTGTGGTGAAGCTCCTCCAGGACCTATAGCACCTTGCGGTCCAATTGGTGAAGTTCCTTTTATACCTTTTATACCTTGGGGTCCAATAGGACCTTGAGTACCAATAGGACCAATAGGACCTATAGCACCTTGTGGTCCAATTGGTGAAGTTCCTTTTATACCTTTGGGTCCAATAGGACCAATTGGTGAAGCACCTTGTGGGCCTTGGTTACCTATAGGACCTTGTGGTGAAGCTCCTCCAGGACCTATAGCACCTTGTGGTCCAATTGGTGAAGTTCCTTTTATACCTTTGGGGCCAATAGCACCTATAGGACCTTGAGTACCAATAGGACCAATATTACCCTTAGGACCAATAGCACCTTGTGGTGAATCACCTTGTGGACCAATACTACCTTTGGGACCTTGTGGTGAAGCACCTTGTGGACCAATACTACCTTTGGGACCTTGTGGTGAAGCACCTTGTGGACCTATAGCACCTTGTGGTCCAATTGGTGAAGTTCCTTTTATACCTTTGGGGCCGATAGCACCTATAGGACCTTGAGTACCAATGGGACCAATAGGTCCAATAGCACCAATTGGTCCAATTGGTGATGTACCTTTTATACCTTTGGGTCCAATAGGACCAATTGGTGAAGCACCTTGTGGACCAATGTCACCTTTAGGACCTATTGGTGAGGCACCTTGAGGTCCAATAGCACCTTGTGGTCCAATTGGTGAAGTTCCTTTTATACCTTTAGGACCAATAGCACCTATGGGACCTTGAGTACCAATAGGGCCAATAGGTCCAATAGCACCTTGGGGTCCAATTGGTGATGTACCTTTTATACCTTTAGGTCCAATAGGACCAATTGGTGATGTACCTTTTATACCTTTGGGTCCAATAGGACCAATTGGTGAAGCACCTTGTGGACCTAAAGGTCCAATAGGACCTATAGGTGAAGTACCTTTTATACCTTTAGGACCAATAGCACCTATAGGACCTTGAATACCAATAGGGCCAATGCTACCTTTTGTACCAATAGGACCAATAGGACCTATAGCACCTATAGGACCTTGAATACCAATAGGTCCAATAGCACCTTGTGGTCCAATTGGTGAAGTTCCTTTTATACCTTTTATACCTTGGGGTCCAATAGGACCTTGAGTACCAATAGGACCAATAGGACCTATAGCACCAATTGGTCCAATTGGTGAAGTTCCTTTTATACCTTTAGGACCTATAGGACCAATAGCACCTATAGCACCTATAGGACCTTGATCACCTTTAGGACCTTGGGGACCTTGTGGTCCAATTGGTGATGTACCTTTAGGACCAATAGGCCCAATAGCACCTATGGGACCTTGGATACCAATAGGGCCAATAGGACCAATATTACCTTTAGGACCAATTGGTGATGTACCTTTAGGACCAATAGGTCCAATATCACCTTTGGGACCAATAGGACCAATAGCACCTATAGGACCTTGAGCACCTTCAGGACCTAAAGGTCCAATTGGTGATGTACCTTTTGGACCAATAGGCCCAATATCACCTTTGGGACCAATAGCACCTTGTGGTCCAATAGCACCTATAGGACCTTGTGGTCCAATAGCACCTATGGGACCTTGATCACCTTTAGGACCTATAGGACCAATAGGTCCAATAGCACCTTGTGGTCCAATTGGTGAAGTTCCTTTTATACCTTTAGGACCTATAGGACCAATAGGACCTTGAATACCAATGGGACCAATAGGTCCAATAGCACCTTGTGGTCCAATTGGTGAAGTTCCTTTTATACCTTTAGGACCTATAGGACCTTGAATACCAATAGGACCTTGTACTCCTTGTTGACCTTTAGGACCTATTGGTCCAATTGGTGAGGTTCCTTTGGGGCCTTGTGGTCCAATTGGTGAAGTTCCTTTGGGACCAATAGGACCTTGATCACCTTTAGGACCTTGAACACCTGGAGCACCACCACCAGTTACATATCCTGTTGATGTTGATACTACAATGTTAGATTCTGAAGAATTTAAAAATAAAGAACCTTCTGCTGATTGAGGAGTAGGATTAGAAGTTACTATAGGCAAAACTAATTCAGATGTAGTCTCCATTGTAAGAGTACTACCACTCATAGCCATAAGTGGGGTAGGTCCTAAAGTAGTAGTTAAAGTACTACCATCCATTTCCATTTTTACACTATTAGCACTATCAATGAAATCTAGACTACCTGAAGATGGGATTATTTGAACGTTTTTAGCCATGTCTTTATTTAATAATAAATGTATTAATCATTTTTTGTATATTCAACTTCAAGCTTACCTACATCTTTTCTTTCAGCATAGATATTATAATAAGCATTAATTTCTTTACACCCACACTCAATTTCAATTTGTGAAATATTTTGGGAAGTTACGTAATGTACACAGGGTGAATTTATAGATGTCAACTGCACTGTGATGCTATCTTCATGCACTAATTCTGTCCAATAATCCGGTAATTCTATAATATTTGTACCAGTGATTTTACCCCTGATGTAAACTCCTATTTCAGGACCCTCTAATACAGAGTAACGTAATCTCATTTCTTCTTTTGTAGGATGGGGTATATCAAAGTTTTTAGTAGTTGCATTTATAGTACCAGTTACAGTTAATGTACTACCATCAAATACTAAATTAGATTCAGCATTTAATTCTCCAGCTGTTCCTGTAGCAGTTGTAACTCTATTATTAGCATCATTTGCAATATTAGCGGGGGGGCCTGAAGGTTGTACGTAAAAACTAACGGGTCTAGCACCAACTGTAACTGCACCTGATGGACCTGTTAGATTAGTTACAGCTAAAGTAACAATATTAGTACCTACTGTAACATCTGTTACATCCCAAGAATAGCTTGAACCTGAAAAAGTAGCAAATACTACTGAACCTACTCCCATAGAACCATAATATGAATCAAAATCAACATCACTAGATCCTACAACATTCCCTGAAGTATCAAATTGGAGAAATGGTACATTATTTAAAACAAGTGATGTTGCTGAAGTCCAAGTATTATTGTTAAGATGGTATTCACCTGCTGCAGGTGTACTAGTAGAAGCTGATACATAAGAGTATCCTTGTTGATAAGTATTTGCCATTGATTAAATTATTTTTATATTCCTGGGGATTTACAAATTGTAAATACATCACCTGTGGATATTGTATATCCTAAATCTCCTCCATTGTAATTTACATTAATTAATACGTTTGCAGCTCCAATTCCTATATGAGAAACTTGATAATGAGTTATTTTATTACTATATGAAATTGAAAGAAAATCACCTACTACAAACCCTTGAAAAAATGATTTTCCATTTACTGATTGTAATGCTGTATTATTTAAAAATATAGAGTTTACATTAGTATCTACAGTTCCAAATGGAGCAGTATAATGAGTACCTGAAACTACTCTATCAAATCCACCTAAACCAGCAGTAGTAGCTGCTACAGAAACATTTGCTCCCATCTTGTAATCTATACAATAAGATGTTGAAGTACTAGGAGCTGCTGCTGCTATTCCTAAACACATTTCTGGGGTACCCGTAATTGAATATTGATTACCTGAAAGGTAACTTACTGAAAAATTAAAAGCACCTGTATTTGCTGTTGTTGATGCTGGGATAACACCTGTAATTGTAAAAGATGTACTATTAGCTCCTATAAATAAAGTTATAACTGAACCTATTCCTATATTACTTAATAAATTATATTGATTATTACTCGCATTATCTTCATTGCTTATAGATATAGAAGTAGTACCATTACCTATAGATGTATCAGGGAATGATCTCCATTTTCCAGCTGTAACATCTCCAGATGTTATATAATCCCAACAACCTACAGTATTAGCTTGAGATCCAGGGGTAACCTGTGAGGCTTCAAAACGACCATCAGCTTGTCTCCACGTAATATAATAACTTGGGCTGGTTTCTTCAGGCAAGTTTGGAGCAAACATACTTTCTGAAAAGTATGATGACCCTGTTACTATAAGTCCATGTTTTATTCTAAATTCGTTAGCCATTTTTTATGTATGTTGGGTATAAATATTAAAATTTAACGAGAAGATTTACAAATTGTAAAACTTTCCCCAGTATCTATTGTATAATTTAAATCTCCAGAAATATAAGTTATAGGAGCAAAAACAACAGAATTATTTGGGTTATAACTAGTATGAAGAAGTTTAAATTTAGTAGCAAATTGCTTATACCCTATTTCTAATACTCCAGAATAATTATTAAGAAATGATAATCCTTTACTTCCATTTAAATCAATAGGATTTAAAAGTAAATTTTGAACATCTGTCATAGTACCTAATGGTGTTGAGTAATGGGTACCTGATACTACTCTATCAAATACTCCTTTACCTGCAGTACTAGAAACATTACTAGCTGCACTACCCATATCATAAATTAAACAATTTGGAGAAGCTCCAGTATTACCTGTTACAATAGCTCCAGGAGCTAAACATGCTTCAGTACCTGCAGTCATTGTAGATTGGGTACCTGATTGATAGGTAACTGATATGGAAACATCATTACCTGAGATAGAAACTCCACTAACTAGAAAATTAATTGTTGAGTTATTTATATAAAGTATGATAATGGAACCTGAGCCTAATGAGGCAAAAAATGTAGATTGATCTACACTGTTACTATCTGTTGTATGAAATGCAAGTTGTGTTGTACCACTGCCTAAACTAGTATCAGGAAATGATCTCCATTCTCCAGCTTGAACATCTCCAGATGTTATATAATCCCAACATCCTATGCTACTTTGAGTACTAGAAGCTGGTTGGGATATTTCAAAACGGCCATCTGATTGTTGCCACGTAATATAATATTGAGGAGATGTTTCCTCAGGTAAATTTGGATCAAACATACTTTCTGAGAAATATGATGATCCTGTTACTATAAGTCCGTGCTTTATTCTAAATTCGTTGGCCATTTTTCACTATCCAAATGTTGATTATACGTATTAACAAAAAAATGCCTCCTGTAAAGGAGGCACTCTTCATTAAAGTTTATTTATATGTTAGAAACTTAACTCTCTAGCTATATAGATTATAAAGTAATTATTACTTGTATCAGCATTAACACCTTGGAGTCTTAATTTACTTCCGCTTAATGTAGCAGTTAATGTTAGATCTGAAGTATCTCCAAAGTCAGTAGTCATCGTTTCTGTTAATTTAACACTTGTATTGTTAGTTACTGCCATAAACGTACCACCTCTCATGTTAGTAGCATCTATTGTCATTATAATGTATTCTAAAGTAATACCCATGGATACATTTATAGAATTTACACTATCTAAAATTGTAGTAGTTGTGTTAGCTGTTAACGTTACTTGATTTGCTTGTAAGAAAGCTTTTTCAATTTGTAAAGTATTACCATCAAATGTTAAGTTAGATTCAGCTTGCAGTTCACCTTGTGTACCTGTTGCTGTAGTAACTCTATTATTAGCATTATTTAATATATTAGCTACTCCACTTGTTCCTGAGGAACCTGCAGTACCTGAGCTACCTGATGTGCCTGATGAACCACTTGTTCCTGATGAGCCTGAAGTACCTGAACTTCCGCTTGTACCTGAACTTCCGCTTGTACCTGAACTTCCTGATGAACCACTTGAACCACTAGATCCTGATGAACCACTTGTTCCACTTGATCCTGATGTACCTGATGAACCTGATGTACCTGAAGAACCGTCTGCACCTGATGAACCTGATGAACCTGATGAACCTGAAGAACCACTAGTACCTGATGAACCACTAGTACCTGATGATCCTGAAGTACCGCCTGAACCTGAAGAACCTGACGATCCTGATGTACCTGATGAACCTGATGTACCTGATGAACCTGATGTACCACTTGAACCTGATGTACCTGATGATCCTGAAGTACCACCTGAACCTGAAGAACCTGATGAACCTGAGCTTCCAGATGTACCTGAAGAACCTGATGTACCTGATGATCCTGAAGTACCGCCTGAACCTGAAGAACCTGACGATCCTGATGTACCTGATGAACCTGATGTACCTGAAGAACCGTCTGCACCTGATGTACCTGAACTTCCTGATGAGCCTGATGTACCTGATGAGCCTGATGAGCCTGATGTACCGCTTGAACCTGAAGAGCCTGAAGTACCTGATGATCCTGACGATCCTGCTGTACCTGAAGAACCTGAACTTCCTGATGTACCTGATGAACCAGATGAGCCTGAAGTACCTGAAGAGCCTGATGAACCTGAAGTTCCTGATGAACCATCTACACCTGAAGTGCCTGATGAACCACTTGTTCCTGATGAGCCTGATGAACCACTTGTTCCTGAACTACCTGAACTACCAGATGTTCCTGATGAACCATCTACGCCTGAAGTACCGCTTGATCCTGATGTACCTGATGAACCACTTGTTCCACTTGATCCTGATGTACCTGAAGAACCTGAAGTACCACTTGAACCATCGTTTCCTGATGTACCCGATGAACCACTTGTACCTGAGCTACCTGAAGTACCACTTGAGCCTGAACTGCCTGAAGTACCTGAGCTACCTGCTGTACCAGTTGTTCCTGAAGTAGATGATGTACCAGATGAACCATCTGCACCCGATGTACCAGCACTACCTGCTGTACCTGATGAACCTGAAGGACCTGAAGTACCTGATGAACCTGCTGTTCCTGAAGAGCCTGATGTACCATTTGAACCTGAAGTACCTGATGAACCATCTACGCCTGTTGTTCCTGAAGAACCACTAGTACCTGATGTACCTGATCCTGTTGATGTACCTGAACCACCACCATCACCTGATGTACCAGTTGTACCAGTTGTACCTGAAGAACCACTAGTAGATGATGTACCTGATGAATTACTTGCTCCTGCTATACCTGAGGTACCAGCACTACCTGTTGAACCTGAAGTACCTGAAGATCCACTTGTTGATGATGTACCAGATGAATTACTTGCTCCAGTAACACCTGAAGTACCTGCACTACCATCTGTACCTGAAGATCCTGAAGTACCTGAAGAGCCTGAAGTTTCACTTGTACCTGATGAACCTGCTGTACCAGCTGTACCAGTAGTACCTGAACTACCGTTTGATCCACTTGTACCTGAAAAACCTGAAGTTGTTGAATCTGCGCTTGTACCTGAACTACCTGCTGTACCAGCTGTACCAGTTGTACCATTACTACCTGAAGTTCCTGAAGAACCTGAAGAACCTGAAGTTTCACTTTCACCTGATGTACCTGATGAACCTGCGGTACCTGTAGAGCCTGATGTTCCATTTGAACCACTTGTTCCTGATGAACCTGTTGTTCCTGAAGTTGCACTTTCACCTGAGGTACCTGATGATGAGGAAATACCTGTTGTTCCTGATGTTCCTGCAGCTGGGTCTCCTGAAGTACCTGAAGTACCTGCTGAACCAGTTGTTCCTGAAGTATCTGATGTACCACTTGTACCTGAATTACCTGCTGTACCTGAAGAGCCATTATCTCCTGTTGTACCTGAAGTACCAGCTGAACCTGAAGTTCCTGAAGTATCACTTGTACCACTTGAGCCTGCGGTACCTGCGGTACCAGTTGTACCTGAAGATCCATTTGAGCCTGAAGTACCAGATGAGCCTGATGTTGTTGAAATAGCACTTGTACCACTAGAACCTACTGTACCAGCTGTACCTGAGCTACCGTTTGAACCTGATGAACCTGAAGTTCCTGAAGAACCTGAAGTTTCACTTTCACCTGATGTACCAGAACTACCTGTTGTTCCTGCACTACCACTTGTTCCGTTTGAACCTGATGTTCCGGATGAACCCGTTGTTCCTGAAGTTGAACTTTCACCTGAAGTACCTGAAGATGAAGAAACACCTGTTGTACCTGATGTACCAGCAGCTGGATCTCCTGAAGTACCTGAAGTACCAGCACTACCTGTTGTTCCTGAAGTATCTGAAGTTCCTGATGAACCTGAGTTACCTGCGGTACCTGAAGATCCATTATCTCCTGCTGTACCTGAAGTTCCTGCTGAACCTGAAGTACCCGAAGTATCTGAAGTACCTGAACTACCTGCTGTACCAGCAGTACCAGTAGTACCTGAAGATCCGGTTGAACCTGAAGTACCAGATGAGCCTGAAGTTGCTGAAACTGCACTTGTACCTGAGCTACCTGCTGTACCATTTGTACCAGATGATCCTGAAGTACCAGCTGAACCCGAAGTTCCTGAAGTATCACTTGTACCTGATGAACCTGCTGTACCTGCAGAACCTGTTGTTCCGTTTGAACCACTTGTTCCTGAGCTACCTGCTGTTCCTGTTGTTGAACTTTCACCTGAAGTACCTGAAGATGAAGAAACACCTGCTGTACCTGATGTTCCAGCGTCTGCTGCTCCTGAAGTACCTGAAGTACCAGCACTACCTGTTGTTCCTGAAGTATCTGAAGTACCAGATGTACCTGAATTTCCTACTGTACCTGAAGATCCGTTATCTCCAGTTGTACCTGAAGTACCAGCTGAACCCGAAGTTCCTGATGTATCTGAAGTACCTGAACTACCTGCTGTACCAGCTGTACCAGTAGTACCACTTGAACCATTTGAACCTGAAGTACCAGATGAGCCTGATGTTGTTGAAATAGCACTTGTACCAGAAGAACCTGCTGTACCAGCTGTACCTGTTGTACCATCTGAACCAGATGATCCTGAAGTTCCTGAAGAACCTGAATCTTCACTTTCTCCTGATGTACCTGATGAACCTGCTGTACCTGTACTACCACTTGTTCCATTTGAACCTGAAGTTCCTGAGCTACCAGCAGTACCCGAAGTTGAACTTTGACCTGAAGTACCTGAAGTACCACTTACACCATCTGTACCTGAAGTACCTAGTGAAGCTGCCCCTGAAGTACCTGAGCTACCTGCAGTACCTGTTGTACCTGAGGTATCACTTGTTCCTGAAGTTCCTGAAGCACCTGCTGTACCTGAAGATCCATTATCCCCTGTTGTACCTGATGAACCACTATTTCCTGAAGTTCCTGATGTATCACTTGTACCTGATGAACCAGAGTTACCTGCTGTACCTGAAGAACCACCTGTACCATTTGTACCTGAGGAGTTTGAAGTACCTGAAGTACCACTTTCACCTCCTGTACCTGAAGTACTTGAAGCACCAGAAGTACCTGAAGTACCACTTACACCATCTGTACCAGAAGTACCTAGTGAAGCTGCTCCTGAAGTACCGGAACTACCTGCTGTACCAGTTGTACCACTTGTATCTGAAGTACCAGATGTACCTGAATTTCCTGCTGTACCTGAAGAACCATTATCTCCGGTTGTACCTGAACTACCAGATGTTCCTGATGAACCACTTGTATCACTTGTTCCTGAAGTTGATGAAGCACCTGCTGTACCTGAAGAACCACCTGTACCATTTGAACCTGAAGTTCCTGATGAACCTGAAGTACCGCTTTCACCTGCCGTACCTGAAGTACTTGAAGCACCAGAAGTACCTGATGTACCTGAAATACCATCTGTACCAGAAGTACCTAGTGAAGCTGCTCCTGAAGTACCTGAAGTACCTGCTGAACCTGTTGTACCTGAGGTATCACTTGTTCCTGAAGTTGATGAAGCACCTGCTGTACCTGATGTTCCTTCTAAACCATCTGTACCAGAGGTACCATTATCTCCTGATGTTCCTGAGGTATCACTTGTTCCAGATGTACCTGACTCACCCGATGTACCTGATGTACCAGCATCCGCGGAAGTACCAGCGGTACCTGACGTAGTAGAACCTGATGTACCAGATGACCCAGAAGTACCTGAACCACCAGAAGTACCGGAACTTCCAAATGTAGTTGTACCTGCTGTACCTGAAGTACCTATACCTGAAGTACCAGAAGATCCTGATGTGCCTATACCTGATGTACCAGAAGTACCTGTTCCTGAAGTTCCTGAAGTACCAATAACACCTGTACCTGAAGTACCTGATGAACCATCTGTACCTGAAGTACCATTAGCACCTGAAGTACCTGCTGTACCTCCTGTTCCTGATGCTGCTGAAGTACCTGATGTACCTGCTGTACCTGAACCACCGCCACC
>Ga0181399_1000634_pt1 | contig 12809 bp, 3 predicted proteins | sample 22SPOviralmetaG_FD_130128 | JGI IMG/M metagenome (GOLD analysis project Ga0181399, IMG submission 130128) | Marine viral communities from the oligotrophic San Pedro Time Series (SPOT) site, San Pedro Channel, CA, USA - 22 SPOT_SRF_2011-05-21 | ecosystem: Environmental > Aquatic > Marine > Strait...
CTGGTTAGACGCTCTTAGGTGGTGTACCCTCACCCAACGTGCTTCGCCGTTGTCTAGGGGCACGTAGGCAAGGAAGAGAGCACCCACAGCACCATACCATGAGAACTCAATCTTATACATGGTTACATTCTGTGGATTTAAGTTCCAGTTGGATGTTCTTGTTAACGGGTCGCTTGTAGCAGCATCAACAACATCTTGTCCAGGGAATCTTTGAGATGAAGCAGCATAAACTACGTCAGAGTAAAGAACATTTTGGTTTTCTTGACCATCAACTTTTTCACCAGAGAATCTAGATCTTGGAACTCTATATTCATAGACTGTCCAATATTGTGGATCAACATGGTTATATACCCAGTCTTTCAGAAGTTTATTATTAACAAAATCAATATCATTTTTGATAGATAATGCACCGTCTGTAGTGTTTGCAATAACGTCAGTGTTAATATAACCAATCAGTTCTCCGCCCTGACCTTCATATTGATATGGGAATGCTCCAAATGCATTATTAATCCAGTTAGATACATTACTCTTATCAGTAGTATCATATTGTCCTCTATATGCAGTATTAGCAGGACTTTCTGGGAGAATAAATGGTGCAGGAGTGATGAAATATGGTCTTGCCTTCTCTACAGTTATACATTGAGGAGAAACATAAACAATCGTACTTGCATTTTCATCAGAAGAAGGCAACTGCGGAAGAACTTGAACTGTACAACTATTTGCAGTTACTGAAGTAACTGTTAAGAACTTACCAGCAGCAGGATCTTTTGGAGGACGACCAGAATCAGGTTCTGCATTATATGGTCTTGGATAATATTTGATCGGTTCATCCGTTTGAAATCTCCACTGAATACTATCAAGTGTAACATTTCCTGAAGTATGTACTGGACCCGTAGCATCTGCAGTAGTACCACCATTCACTGCCTCATAAACAAGTCCATTATTTACATAAAACTCTCCTGCAGTAACAGTGAGTCCGATTGCGTATGTAATGCTACATTCAATTCCCAGTGAGAAATTATCAATTTTGATCTTATCACCTTCCTGGATACCATTAGTAATTAAATTTGTTGTTGGAACACCAAAATCAAGTGTAAGTTCACCTGTTGTTGGATCGTATGTAGACGATGTAGTAGGAGTTAACTTATATTCATAATCTCCAGCACTTTGGTTTGCAGGAAGAATACCAAGTCTCTTAAATATATTCTGTTCATTTGGAGATGATAATCCATTTTCAGGATTATACGACAATTTAACTCGATTTCCAAGAATATTTCTTACATAGTAAATACCACCATCAACTCTTCTATCATTAACACCATATTCAGCACCATTATTGTAATAATAAATTCCAGAACCAAGTCTTAAACCAAAGTTGCTGGTTCTACCAGTTAATCCTGCTGCTTGATGAACATGTACAATAGTTGACTCAAACAAGTCAAACTGGAATGTATTGCTGGTTACATTAATGATTGGGAATGTATCTTCGTCATCTTTCGCTGGATATGTCTTACTGCCATAAGAACACTGAGTAGAAATATCTGCAAGTTCAATGGTATCACCAGCAACCAAACCAGAAGGACTACCAGTATTAATAACAAGTGTACCCGATGATGGTCCGTAATTTACTGTTTGAATATTACTGGTGCCTTGTTTGGTAAAATCTTCTACTTTTTTAAACCTACCGCCACTTATCCATTCTGCATCAACATCAAGTTCAGAGAATGCTGGATCTCCAATTTGAATTGTAAATGTTCTAGAGTTTTTGACGTATCTTACTTGATACAGTTTTTGCTGTCTCCTTCCTTCTTCAGTCCCTGCAATAACCGGCCAAACTCCAGATTCTGGAGCACCCCAAGTAGCACCAATAGTCCAGTGAATATGATCACCTTCAAATAATTCATGATCATTATCTACAGTAATCTCAAGAAGACCAACTTCTCTCAATGCAGAATTAGAAGTTCTATTGATTGCAGTAATGTTTAAATCAGATCCAACCTCATTAATTGCAGTTACTCCACGGATAGTTCCACCAGTTGTTGAATCATCATCATGAGAAAACGTTGAATTATCACTAAGAGTTTGACTATCTTGATCCGATATACCTACATGAATGGTAATATCATTAGTACCACTATCAACTGATTGTACTTGAAAGAATTTTCTTGAATACTTATTAGGATATAATTTCTGACCAGTGGTACAAGAGAGAAGAATATCTTTTAAAGTAATACTATCACCATTTTTATATCCATGATCACCAACAGTTGTTACAGTTGCTCTTCCAGTAACATTATTATAAGAGAATCCTGTAATGACTTGTTCAACGGTGTCCATCGTAAACCAATCACTAGTATCAATTTTAGAAATACCAATGGTTCTTTTCTTTTTTAACAGGGATGGATCAAATAAACCTGCATGAATATTTACAAGACCATCACGAAGAATAACAGCATCTCCATGATACTTATAGTATTGACCAGGCACTTCCATATTGCCATAGTCTTCATATTGCTTAGTTGAAAATTGTCTTGGATTGTCATCACCACCTGAACCAGGAGTAAAGAAGAAATACTGAGACTTCTGTTGAATAAGTGATTGTGTTCTTCTTACACAACATAAGTTATCACCAACACTTTCGTTAATACTATCAAAGTAATATCCATCAAAGTTATCAAATACACCATACTTTTTAATTGATGGGTGACGAACTTGTTCATCTGTTGCCTGAGATAAAATATTAATATTAATATCTGTTCCAGATGGCATATCTGCAACAGAAAGAGACGTGTAAGGTGATTGACCAAACTTAACACCAAACGTACCAGCAGATACACGACCCGGTTGATATCTAAAGAATCTCTTAGAAGTAAGAACCGCAGTTTCTGTTGGAGGTGCTTCAATCAATGCACCTGCTTCTGAAGGGACATGACTCAATCCCCAATCTTGTTGTCCAGGAATACCAGTAAAATCATCCCTATCTGTTTCTAAAATAGTAGTTGTTTGTTCTGGCGTTGCGGACCATTCTGATGGGTTAACATCATAAGTATTAACATCAGCAAAGATACCAAGAGCAACTTCAGATCTTGGTATACCTAGCAATGATAGAGCAACTTCTGATTGTTGTTTATTCTGTTCCTCAACTGGAATTGCTTCCTGGTCAGATGCAACGACAACAGGGATTGACTTTTCTGCAGATTGCTGACCAGTAGGTACTGGAGCAGTTCTGCCGACGACAACAACGGCAGAGTTATTGTTTACATTAGTATTTGATGGCATGGATTAAACGACTCCGATGATACCTTTTGCGATTGTGAATGATCTTTTCTTTTCTATATATCCACGTTTTGTAGTGTCTGGAAAAGTAGCATTAAGTTGTAAATTGTTAGGATCCCAAAGACTAAGTGGTTGGTTTATAGACACATGATATTCATTAAATGTCGATCCATCACTAGGAACATATTCTAATTCAAGTGTCCATAAGTTAACCTGTGTACTGAATACAATTTCAGCAACAGTTAAATTTGGAGGAATACTATATTCAGTATTATGTTCTCTTAATGTTAAGATATCTCCAATTCCAAAATCTGAAAGATTTTCAAATCTAATAGCAATAATATAACGTTCCTTAATTCCATCATAATCAACAACACCTTCAATCATATAATCATCTGCTCCACCAACTGCAACAGTCTCATCACCAACAACAGTATAAACAAGATAATTATAATTTGTCTGGAATAATCCTTGCTCGAAAACTTTTCTGAATGGAATTATATGAACTGCCTTTCCGGTTGTTTGAGTAATGTCGTAAGTACTACCACCCAGACCATCAGGAACTCTGCCATTGGGAATTTCAATCTGAACTCCACCATTATCTTGATCATAAATTTGTGTGTTCAATACAGCAATTTCTGGATTTGTAGCAACGTTATTTAATCTATAAACAAGAGGACCACCATCAATTAATTCATTTCCAGTATTATCAAGTTTAATTTTATAAACTGCCGTGCTAATAACCGTATTGGAAAGATCTTTAGCAATATTTTCTTCAACATAAGTAAATCTAATAGGACCACCAGTTCCAGTTCCAGTAGTTTTATCACAAGTAATATTGATAGAATTGAAATCACTATCGTAAATATCCTCAGTTGGAATCCACTCATCATCTGGACCAAGAATAAGGTTGTTTTCTGTATTTGCACTTCTTGATCCAAAAACTCTAAGTCCAGTACCACTGTTTCTAATGATACATGAGTTGAATGCTACAACTTCTGATGTTGTAATATCAACTGGTCCTGGATTAGATAAGAATGCAGAATCTGATACTTTAAGAACTGTAGCATCAGTTGCTTGAAGTGGACTGTCAAATGTCTGATATGTTGTAGAATTATCAAATATATTACAATTTTGAATTGACATTCTTGTTGCTCTTTGAGCAGTAATGCCATCACCAATTGAATTTTTAATGTCTAAACTTGCGAAGTTAACATTCCTAATATCATCGGCATAAACCAGAGTGTTTGCTTCAGGTCTTGTTATAATACCACCTCTAATATTTGAATGGTTATTACCATCAATAACTAAGTCTCTAATAGTTACATCTTCAATGGGTAAAGAACTACTGGTAGTTTGATTACCTGCTTGGTCAAATGGACTTCTACACCAAATTGCAGCATATGCTCTACTATACTCGCTCGATATTCCTTCTGCATCAAATGAAGTATCAAAGTATTGTTTTTTAACAACTGTTGCCTTACCAGAACCTACCAAAGAGAACTTAGATGGAATGTCAAGTCTTCTAACAAGATATGAACCACCAATTAAGAATAGAGATCTAAGTCCTTTTTGAATCTGTTGTTGAATTGCAGTTTGAAGACCAACAGTATCATCATGAACTACTTGGATTCTATTATATTCCGGGTAAGTTCCTAAAAGAGGTGCAAGTTCAGGAGGAATTAAATTATTTTGCTCCGAATCCATATAAGTCAAATTATTATAATTATCAATCGTAGTTAATGAAGTCTCATCATTTGATCCCGTAGGATTAGAAATAATAAGTCTATTATTATTATAATCTACATCAAAAACAGTCCTTGTGGACCATCCTGGTGTACTTGGTTTACCTGCAGTAATATCATCAAGAGTGTAAGAAAGTTTTATGTTCCTAATATCTTGATATTTTGAACTATAAGATCCATCAGTATTAAAGAATCCCCAAGAAGTTCTATCAAATGGACCATAATCAAGATAAGTAAATGCTGATGTAGATGAAGAACCTATATCTCTCTGACCAATAATAGCAATAAGATTAACTCTATTATTATGATTTACTACTGTGTTTCCATCTTTATCAAGAACTGATGTAAGTGATCCGCCACCAATGTTTTTAATATACCTGTAAAGCAATACAGCATGATTTTTACCTGCAATTGGTCGTGCAAGAGGAACTGTATTGTAAATTTGATCGTTAAATTCACCAAGAGGTCTATTTACAATATAAGCATTTCCCTCTCCTGCAGGTGCATCATGTGACAGTCTTGCTAAACTTGAGACTACTCCCGTCTTCACATTCATCAATGCTGCATAATATGCGTAACGAACTGTTCCAGAACCAGCAGTGTTGTTAGCAGTTACTTGGTTAGCACTCAGTTCAATTTGATTTGTTTTCCAGGTATTGAAAATATTTCCAGGATCTCCATTGATATCATATGATGCAACTTCTTTAGTGTTTATTCCAAATAATTTAATTTCTTGTCCTGCTTCCCAAGTAGAGACATCTGACAACGTAAGTCTAAGGAATCCTTGTACTCCCTCAAATGTAGCAGTATCTCTTTGCAATACATCATACACATTATCATCACCAGATACTTTAAATGAACCTAGATTATTAACATCACCAGTATTTAATGTGTAATATTCAAATCCAGTTCCGGCAGTATTAACTCGAATGAGTTGTTCTGATTGACCAAGAGTGCTGAGACCAGTACCACCTTTGTTGGGTGAAACAACTGGAATATCATCGATACTAATATTTTGATAACTATTTGCTCTAATGGTTCCACCAACATCAAGTGTTGTTTGTGGATCCTCTACATTAATACCAACTCTCTTTTCATTATTACTATAAGGATTATTGTTATTATCAACACCTCTTACGTTGATTGTATTAGTACCATCTACACGAATTCTTAATTTGGAGTTTGTATCACCAAAATATAATGAACTGTCTGCAGTGCCAAACGATACTAACCCAGTATAATTACCACTGATGGTAAGAATATCTATAGTATTACTACCAAGAGAAATAACTTCAGAGGATAATCCAAGAACTTTAGTGCTTGCTACAGTTGCTCCTATTGATTCATTGGGATTACTTGAGCGATAAAAACCAGTAGTTCCACTCGGAGAATTAGTAAAATAGAATCCAGGTAATTGTATAGATCCATTACCTGCACTAACTCTAGAACCAGTTAAAGTACCATCACCACTAACGATATTGCCTGATACACTAATACTACCAACAGCAACATTTAATACTGTAGTTGCTTCGTCTTCGGCAGACATAGTGACTACTCCAGTTCCTGCGTCAGCAGAAAAATAAGTAAGACCACTACCACCTCGTTTTATTAATAAATTAGACTCAAATGTGATTGCCTGCAAAGCAGTATCAGGTGAGGCAGCATCAAGGTAAGTATCAGCAAACTTACCTTCAGTAATGGTGCTGTCTTTAATGACATTTTGTGTAATTCTGGTTAGTGCCATCTACTTTTTGCTCATTTATTTTATCCCTATGATTTATTTATCAAGTCGCTAAACCACGGACAGTAATTCTATCTCCAACTGAAAGAGATTGATTAAAGTATAATTTACTATCATTTGAATTATAGAATACATCTCTAAAAGAATCTTGAAGAATTCCATTGACATAGATCAATAAAGAATTAGTATTAGTATATGCATCTAATATACCTGGAGTACCAAAGAATTTCATCGAACTCAATGGTAAATTAACCTGATATACAAATCCATTAATAAGTCCAAGAGAAATACCCTGAGCAACAGTAAGATCCGATTCTACTGCAGATCCGGTAAATTGAGGAATTTCCCCAGAATTTCCACCATCAAATTGGTAGGTATTAAAGAAGTTTGCTGGTAAATTATTGATCGTAGATGCATTTTCAGCAGCATTATCAAAAGCGGTAATGAATATTGTGATAGACCATGCTCTATCGGCAAGACCATAATTTGATAATTCAGGAATACTTACATTACCATTTGTATCAACTTTGAAGAATTCATTTGGAATTGGTGAATTATCATCAATAAACCTCAAGAAATTATGGTTACTATTGGATGAAGATTTGATAATCTCAATAGAATTTAATTCCGTCAATCCAGCAGCACTAAGATTATCTGCAATCTGTAATCTTGTTTGTTTAGACGCAGTGTTTGAATCAATCGCAGCATTAGCAGCATGACCAATGTCAAGATGAGTTCCTATTCTTTGATTTGTAGTGACATCAAGATCGTAGTTTACATTAACTACAGATTGAGAATCAATATCACTTTGAAGATCTGAACCAACGTTAAATACATACTTATCACCAGATGCTCTATATGCATGAACTTTTTCAACACCAACAAGTCCAAATGGTCTCCACTCTGTAGTGTAAATATTTGCTGCATGACCACCATTAACAGGAGTTAAATTGAATGCAATGTCACCAGAATCTCCAGCAAAACTGGAAGTTTGTGGATTACCTTCAAACGCAGTCATGACAGTATTGAAACCAGATGAATTTCTTAACTGTAAATTAGAGAAGATATACTCTCCACCATCACCAAGAATATTATTAGAGAAGTTTACAGGAGATTGGAAGTTGGTAGAAATTGTGTTTCCAGATCCACCAATAACATTCAAGTTATTAGTAATTGTTAATGTTTCAAGTTCAGTAATTTGGTTCTCAGTAGTTTTACCAGTAACAGCATTAATGATTGTGTTACCAATATAAAGATCACCATTAGAGTTCAAACCTGAATAGAATGCAATACCACCTGCTTCTTTCAGTGACTGTGAATACTTAACTTGATTGTCAGTAAGAATCTTAGTCTGTCTAATTGGGAATGCAGTAGAATAGTTACCTGGACCAAAACCAACATATTCAAATGTATGGTTTCCAGATCTGATAGTAGATGGTCTGCGAAGTTCAACATCTAATGCTACAGAAAGTTTAGATGGTTTAATTTGAATCCTTCTTGATTCAGATGTTCCATTTCCAGATTCAAGTTCAACTGTAACAGGACCAGATATTGAACCACTATTTGGATATGTGTCATTAGTTACAATAGAACCTGATGCTTCTTTGTTATCCCAAATCCACTCAAGTTCATTGTTTAAATATTCATCCAAGAATGTAGAGATTGATTCTTTAGTGATGCTATAAGAATTATTTTCAACTACTGAAGGACCATTACCTTCAGTAGTTGTTACTCTACCAATGGTAATTACATCAGCAACACTCTTTGCAATGATTGGATCACTTACAACATTATCAACATCAATTTTTGGATAGAGCGAATCAATGTTTTGACTTAATCTATAGGTATTGCCAGGAAGTACAGAAGATTCAATACCAATAGATCCTTTAATTACAGTTAAGTAATAAACACCAAGATCTTGATCTGAATCATATGGTTGTACTTCTTCTACTTCATAAATGTAGTAAGTATCATTATACTCATGTCCTGTAATTCTTTCGTAAATATTTCTATCCACACCATCAATCGATTTATTTGCTACTGTATTGTCAAATGTCGTCCTTGAGATGCTAGTAAGATTACCTGGAGCAGCGTCAGATCCAATTGCTTGAACATAAGTTTGCAGTAATGTTGCTGATGCATCAAATACATTGGTACAACCATTAGTAACATTAATTAATTGTTCTTCACCAGAGATGTAAATTGGGTTGCTACCAAATACACCTCCGTATGGATTAGCATTAACTGGAGCAGTAGTTTCACCATTATTGATGATGTTATTAAAGATCCATCTCAATCCTCTGAAATTATTGTTGAGACTACCATCATAAGGAGTATCCCCCGAACCCGTAGCATCAACACTGTTAATTATCTCAGCAGTTGCACTTCTTTCATCTTCAAAATCTGTAATTGTATTGGTATATAATGCGGCACCATCGTAAGTCGCTGCATTACCACCAAATCTTAAGTCATGTGCAACAGTTTTAATGATAGAAATTAAATCATCTTTACATGATTCTTCATTTCCAGGTAACGTTGCACTATTTTGTGCCTTATATCTCTGAATAACTTCATCTGCCATGATCTCTTTGTTGAGAAGCAACAAATTAGCACCATCAGTAAATCTATCTCCAAGACCAATAATATCTTTTCCTTTCTTGGGTTGAATTACATAACCAGTTTGAGGGAATGATGGGATTCCTCCATCTGAACCTGCAGATGTTTCATAACGGAGTCTATAGATCTTATCATTGTCAATTCTTTCATCAACAATTCTTTTAATAAATGATGATGGAGAAGTTTCAATATTACCACTACCATATCTACCACTAGCATTAACTGCAATAGTCTGGTAAATATTATTATTTAAAGAATTTACATTAATATACCAGTTAGTATTAGCATAATCATAATCAAAGATATTTCCCGTATCATTAACTACAGCAGTCTGTTCTGTCTGAAAATCAGTAGTGTTATTTGCAAATAGTGGAACAGTAATAATTTCATTTTGAGAAGTTCCATCCGCATTCAATACTCTTGATCCAATTTTAAAGTCACCAAGATTAGATGATAATGAACCACCAAGAGTAAAAGTACAATCAACTTCACCAACTGCAGATTGAATTGTTAAAATATCTCCAGGTTGTAAAGATCCATATCCACCTGTATTTTGGAAACTGAGTCCGGTAATAACTCCATTGTCTACAGAAGTAATTTCAACATCAGTTGAAGTATCTACACCATTCTTTAATACATCTTTATTGACAAGTGAAAATCCAGTACCACCATTTCTAATATTAAGTTCTTCAACTCTTCCATCAAGATAAAGTTTAGTCGATGAAGTTCCAGTTAATACAGTATTGAACGTTTCCCAGTAATAATTAGCATCAGTAGATTCTACATTTCTTGGAGGAATGATATGAGTAATTCTACCAAGAGAATCTTTTTCAAACGCTTGATCAGAAAAACCAATAGATCTTAATGCATTTGAACCAAAGTTGGAGTTAGAGTTAGTGATTGATAAATCTCCACCATTCTCTCCAATAAAGTGATCAGCAAAACCAACAGCAAATACAGATACTGCCTGAATGACTGCACGGTTTGATGCTTTGATGTGATAACTTCTTTCTGATGGTCTATAAATTGCATCAATATCTGTATGCAACGATTGACCAGAAGCACCTGCAACATAGTTACCAACACCATCATCATATTTAAAGAATGCACTATCAATTTTTTGAAGACTAATTCCTGTATATTGAGCTACGACCATTGACTTAAACCCAGTCGCCCGTGCTCCATCAGCATGCATTCCACACATTCCAAAAGTAGATCTCATGGAAATATTGAAGATATATGGTGATGCAGATTCAACTGTATCAATCTCAACCTCAACAAATCCATCAATACCTAATGTATATGATGAAGTTTCTACACCTTCATTTGAATTTTGATTTAAAAGTTCACTACCATTTAAAGTAAAAGTAAACTTACTCCTATCTGGAACCGATGCTACAGTCTTCTCTCCTGTATAAATTGAATCAATTAAGGCATTTCCAGAAATTGACCCTTGGATATTAACAAAATTACCTGAAGTAAGATTTAACTCTTCACTTAAAGTAACCGTAACTGTATCAACATTTCTTTCTACTTTTTCAATAGAAACTTTATCAGAAAGAGGACCAACAATTCTATTCTCTTGAATTCTTGTCTCAATAAATTTCTCATTTATAATTGGATCTACATCTGCTACTTTTCTGTAGAATACTGCAAGATCATTTAATGTAGCATATTCAAATACCGTAAGTCTGCTATGACTCAACCCAGATGGTGTTACACTTGCAAATGTAGGTTGAGGTTTTACAGAGTTGCTTGTAAATACGCCTGAAGGATCTCCATCAAAGATACTAAATTGCCAGAAATAACAACCACCAGTAATTTTAAATAATGCAGTTCTTGATGTATCGTCATCATATGGATATGTTACACTACCATCATCTGCTACAGTTCCAGTATACTTATGAGGTTTAGAAATACTAACTTTGAGTGGATTACCGGCATTGCCAGTTAACTCTGGATCGATGGCAGTAATAGTAGTGCCAGGATCAATTACAATATTACCACTAACTGGTTCTTTTACACCTTGCTTAAATACAGCACCAACATATAAATCATTAATTGGAGCACCACCGTTTACTGATGCTTCACCATTAACGACACTGGTAATTTGTAATTTTGTTGGTTCTACATCATCAGCAGTAAAACTTACAGTCAGTGGTGAGTATGAAGAACTATTATTTGTACCGACACCAGGAATAAACTTAGGTCTAATCTTAGTCTTTCTTAAGTCAAGACCAATGATAGAAATACCTCTTGGGATGATTAAACCACCTCGAATTGAGTTGGTAATTTTATATAAATCTGCATATTTCTTGGTAGTATCACTCCATCCAAGATTGCCAATAATAGGAGTTTGTTCAAATATTTCGTCAACATTAGGGACAATATCTGCACCATCAACTTTATATGCATATGTTGCTGGTCTATTATCGACGATATGATCACCAGGATATAGAAAAATAGTAAATTGGTCAAATTTATCGTCAGCAGTACCAATACTCACATAAGAATATCTCGCCACTTCATAGACTGCTCGGGCAATCGTTTTGAAAGGTCTTAAAGGTGAATTGCCTTTATTATCAACTGCGTCAGTTGAATCAAAATCATCAGGATTTACATAAATTATTCTTCCTTCAACAGAAGATATGATGTTTTGGAGTCTGGTTAATGCCATTAAATTGCCCTAGTATGACACGGATCTATTTCTTATTTTTATTTATATTGCTTACGAACCTTCTTCAATTCCTTGAGTTCTAATTTTATATTTTGATATGCACATTCAGGAGTAATACGTCGTGACATTTCCATTGCAGTGATAACTTCCACACGAGTACCAAAATGCTTCAATGCTTCTTCAAATGAGTTTAACTCTTCGTACATTTGTTATATTCATATGTAGTATATAGGAATGGGGGGACTTGAACCCCCACGACCGTAATGGTCAACTGATTTTAAGTCAGGTGTGTCTACCTATTCCACCACACTCCCATAAGAGAGGAAAGACATCCCGCCTCTCCTCAATGAACTTGTTGATTATAAACAGAAGTTAACGAGGAGGATTAAAACCCCGTTCCACTTGTTCAGAGTGGAATGCTTCCTGAGAGGATCGAACTCTCCTTAGGCAAATTATGAGTTTGCTGCATTCACCAGATTGCTAAGGAAGCAAAGTAGGACTACCGAGAATCGAACCCGGTTCATACACTTATAAGGTGTAGGCATTAACCAATATGCGATAGTCCCAAAAATACATCACTGAGCATCATTGTTCTCATCTGTGTGTATTTTTACAAAATCCATAGCGGCATGATGCCGATCTGCAGGAACCATCACTGCGGCATTTCCATCTTCGTCAACTAAACCTATAGTTTCACCTTTTTCTACACGTTCTGTCAATTCATCAAAACGTTCTTGGTACTCTTTGACTGTAA
>Ga0181399_1000636_pt1 | contig 12807 bp, 28 predicted proteins | sample 22SPOviralmetaG_FD_130128 | JGI IMG/M metagenome (GOLD analysis project Ga0181399, IMG submission 130128) | Marine viral communities from the oligotrophic San Pedro Time Series (SPOT) site, San Pedro Channel, CA, USA - 22 SPOT_SRF_2011-05-21 | ecosystem: Environmental > Aquatic > Marine > Strait...
AGAACACAAATCCATCATGTCCACATCATGGATCACAAGGAATGGTAAAAAAGGTTATGTCAATGCCAAATGATATTGGTGACTTAATTAAATATGTTGTAATGAACCAAGGAGATACATACCGAGCAGGTGATGTGCTTACTAAAACACCAGACCAATTAGAAGTAATGTAAAAGGACTTATAATGGCAAATGATTATACTAAGATGACAGCACATGAATTTGTGCAGTGGCTTAAAGGATATTTAGAAGCTATTGATGCTACTAATATCACATATAAAGAATACGAAAAGGTTCTAGAAAAGCTACATTCAGTTAAACCCAAAGATGAAGAACTATAATATGTTTGAACGGCAGGAGATACATATCATTAATGATTTATATTTACGTACGCCGATCCATGAGTCTACTGATTGGGATTTAGATTTCTTTGATCGCGAAGGATATCAATTAAATTCTATAGAGAAAGAATACCACCAGGAGAATCGAATATCATTGCATATAGAAAATAGGATGGCAAGGCGAGTCTCGGATAATGCCTTAAATGCTGTACTACAACATTGGTATGTACAGAAAGAAGATCATCCAAATATCTTTATTGATCATGCACATATATTACATAGATTTGGTTTCAAAGATAATGCATTACATCAATTACATAACATGTCAAAGGAATATCCTAAATTACAAAAGATGATCAAAACTAAACCCAAGTATGGTTTAGACTTTGCAATTGATTGGATAGATGAAGAACAAGTAATTGAAATGTTTCATATTGAATTGGATTGTAGAGATTATGATACCTTTGTTGATATTGTAGAAAAACTGCAATCGTTTATTGAATCAACTGATTGGCAATCAAAAGGAGAAGAGTTGATTGCATGTAAATCAGATTGGGCTGGATTAGATGAATATGACCAAGCAACATATAAAGCAAAATTATATGGTTTGAATAAATTAGATATCAACTACTTTACAGATCATTATTTAAACAAGCCATACCTATTTTCATATTTAAAAGTAATTGATTAGGACTTTTGAAAAAGATTTTTTATATTAATATAAATTGTAAAAGATATGAGCGAGAATTTTTTAAGCGAAGTGATAGAAGAACTGTATGATGTACTACTTGATCCTCATCAAGGCTGGCCGTTAAATACACCTGTAGAGAAGAAAATACGTTTGTTACAAGGTATGATAAAGTACTTCGAATCTAAAGATACCATACAAGACTACAAGCGGTGTAGTAAGCTAAAAAGATATATCGATGTTATTAAAGTTTCTGATAACTTGGTTATAAATCATAATCCTTTATCAGGTAGTAGAAACATATTCGATGGATTGATATGATAAGAAAGAAACGTAGAAAGAAAATACAATTAACATTGCTAGACGATGATTACAATACATTCACATCAGTGATATCCGGATTGCAGAGTTATCTACCAGAATGTTCAGTATTGAGAGCAGAACAGATAGCACAGATAGTACATACCAAAGGAAAATGTTCTATTTATACAGGATTTGGACCAGAAGCCTTTATGATACAGAGTCGATTAATTAAACGTGGATTATTAGTCGAATCAAAAGTTTATAAGAAATAGTTTATGAGTAAAGATAAAAAGATTAAAGCAGAAGCCAAAGAGAATGATTGGGTAAATGATCCAGACATCCAAGAATTCATAGAAAATTGTATGAATTCAAAAGGTCCATGGTCAGAAGAAGAAGATAAGATCTATACAGTAGGAGGGTTAACTGCTGATAAGGATAATGACTTCATGAAGTTTCAGAAAAAAATAGATAAGAAATAATTTGGTTTATTGAGAAAAAGTTATTATATTAAGTAAAATTATAAAAATAAAGTTATATGAAGTTAACAGTACACATCCAAGACGCTCCATTTGTTAAGACTACCCAAAGGAATGTAGGAACAAAAGAGGCTCAAGTAATGAAGCCTAAAAAAGCTAATTGTATTCATAATACAATTACTAGGAAAGGACTTGTCAATCAACGAGAAGTTGATACTGCATTAGCAGTTATCCGATCAAAGCATACAATTGCTATTTGGGAGAAAGGCGCCAAGGCTGGCAGAGAAATGATCTATGTAACGCATGAAAGGTAGATATGAGAACTAATGTTATAGCAAAGTTAGAATTAGATGGAATGCATAATTGGCCGGAGGCACAAAACATAGCTCCGGAGGTAGGGTTCTTATCTAATATGCATAGACATAAATGGTATATCACTGCAAAGAAGCAAGTACACCATGATGATCGAGATGTTGAATTTATAATGTTCAAAAGAGATATTGAAGAGTATCTACGAGCAAAGTATTATAACATAGTATCTAGAACTCATGAGTTTGATGCGACTAGCTGTGAAATGTTGGCAAATGAAATATTAAAACAATTCAATTGTTGTTACGTATCGGTATTTGAAGATAATGAAAATGGTGCTGAAGTAATGACAGAGTTATATTAAAAGGTAAAAAAATGACAAAAATGGCAAACAATGCATATGTAAGTGCAATCATCAATGAATGGTATGATGCAATGGGAGAAAACAATATTAGCGTGCAACCAAAAGCAACAACTCTTCTCAATTCGATATTAATGAAATATCAGATTAAATCAAACCCTAAAAGAGATGTTTGGGAAGAATTTTTGAACTGCAAGGCTGGTGATTTTGACCAATGGTATAAATCATTATCCGCAGAAGAATTAGCTGAATTTGAAGTGAAGCGATCATTAGCTAAAAAATCATATGATCCTAGAGAGAAGCAGTTGCTTAAAGACTAATGACTTTTAGACCAGGAGAAGGCAGGCCACCTATTAATATTTCTGAATCAGAGATACGATATGCAATGGCAAATACTAAATCAGCCGCGGCCGCTGCTCGCTTCCTAAATGTGTCATACGAATCATTCCGTAAATATGCTAGACAATATATTGATAGTCCTACTGGCAAGTCATTGTTTGATCTACATAAAAATGCATCTGGCAAAGGTATAAAAAAAGCTCCTACTTTACGAATGAACGGTAAGTATGGGTTGAATGATATATTAGATGGTAAACATCCTAATTACAACAAGAAGAAACTTAAAGACAGATTATTACGATCCGGCTTGTTCGAGGAAAAATGTAATTGCTGTGGATTTGATGAACGAAGGGTATCTGATTATACAGTACCATTAAGGCTGGATTGGATAGATGGAGATAAAACAAACCACCACCGTGATAACTTACAGTTGCTATGCCTTAACTGTTATTACCTGCAAGTAGAAAATCCATTAGGCGGTCGTCCTAAAAAAGATGAGCACCCGTAGCTCAATTGGATAGAGCACTTGACTACGAATCAAGAGGTTGTAGGTTCGACTCCTACCGGGTGTACCATATTAAACTTTTCTGAAACTTTTCTGGTAAAAGATTAGGACTTACGGCTCATACACCTTATATTTATATATAATTAATAAGGAACCAATAGTAAGAGTTATGATAAAAATAAACCAAATAGTAAAATTGAAAGAAGAGTTTAAAACACCTAGATGTAAGAAGGGTGGTAATTTTGATGCTTATAAGGTTATCAAAGTTAATCGAGTTAATGTAAGAGCCTTTAATTTAGGTACGTATATTAACCATACCTTAAGAATAGATCAGTTAGATGTTATCGAGCAAAAGCAAATAATTAAATAATAAATAAAAATAGAGATATGGAAAACATAAATGATTTGAAACGAGAATGGAAAGGCGATAAGAAGCTGAGATCAGCTGCATATATAACATTAGCCATCGTTGCTTTTGTTACAGTGACCTTAGCAATCAATCCAGTAATATTATTATATACCGTTCTTATAGGAATAAGTATATGCCTGATCGCGTTAGTGTTTGGATTGATATATGCCATCCTGGATGGAAATGATTGGTAAAAAAAGCTTAAAAAAGATTAGGACTTACGAGTTCTTTTTCTTATTTTTATATAGAAGAAATTAATTAATAAATAAACAAATAAAAATCCAAGTTATGAAAAAAGTATGGTATTACCTTAAACCAGTTAAAAATGATGTGAACGGAGAGATATTCCTTTTCAATCCAGATGCATCTAAGTCCGATATTTATATTAGAGAAGACATGATCCGTTTAGCTCTAGAGAATAGGCAATGTATTGCTTATAACATTGATACTCAAAGAGCTTATCGAAAAGATATGTCAGAATTTATTGAGCAATATGATTATATTGATCCGGTGCAAGAAGAAATGAAAAAAGAAAAGATGAAAGAATTAGATCCGGTGGTAAGTTTCATTCATAATGAGGCTGTAGGCTTAAGACCAAAAGAGCTTGTAATGTCTGATCTGAGATGGAAGTATCTTGTAAGATCGGCTATGAGATCTAAAAACATAATGATGACAGGTCCAGCCGGTTGTGGTAAGACAATGGCGGCTAAGATGCTTGTTGAAGCTTTAGATCGTCCTCATTTCTATTTCAATTTAGGAGCTACTCAAGATCCTAGAGGAACCTTAATTGGTAATACGCATTTCAATAAAGAAACTGGTACGGCCTTCCATGAGTCAGTATTTGTTAAAGCTATCCAGACTAAGGATGCTATTATATTAATGGATGAGATATCAAGAGCGCATCCAGAAGCATGGAACATATTGATGACCGTATTAGATGCAGGTCAGAGATATTTGAGATTAGATGAGCACCAAGATGCTCCAACCATAGAAGTAGCTGAAGGAGTTACATTTGTAGCGACTGCGAATATTGGTAATGAATATACAGCCACCAGAGCAATGGACCGAGCATTAGTAGATCGATTCATAGTTGTTGAAATGGAAACGTTGAACAAAGAAGATGAGTCATCATTGCTAAGTAGACTTCATCCTAATCTTGAAACTAGTAATTGTGATACAATTGCTGAGATAGCTGAAATGACCAGAAAAGATGTTAAGTCAGATGATCCTAAATTATCAACCGCGATTAGTACTCGTTTATGTGTTGAGTTAGCAGGACTGATGGAAGATGGATTTACTTTAGATGAAGGAGCAGAGGTAGCTATTTATCCTTTCTATGATGAGGATGGTGGTGTTGATTCTGAAAGAACCTTTATGAAGCAATTCATTCAAAAGTTTTCGGAAGGTAATGGAGAAGATATTTTCAATACCGAAGAAGTAGATGCAGATAATGCATAATAAGATATAACTTGGATAAAGGGGGCGAAGCGAGAGCAGGAGTAGCCCCTTTTTATTAATTAAGGAGAAAAATGGCAAAAAAAGCAGTAATAGGAACATCACCAAAAGATTCATCTACAGATAAGATGGATCGTTATATACAGCGTAACGAAAGAAAAGAACAGCAGAACTTACGCAGGCATGGAAAGAAAGATTTATCTAAAATACCATTCAATGAATGGCCTTTAAAAAAGAAATTGGAGCATTTAGAAAATCAAAGTCCATCAGATAAATTCAAAGAAACATATCCATCGTATAGCGTATGGTATGACACTATCAAAGTAAAGAGCGGTGTTTATCCAACCACCTTTATTGATTGGACTTCAAGAACGGATACCAGAGATGCAATGCGAGATATGTATAGCAGATGTGTTTCTATCAAAGAAGCTTTAGACACTTTAAAACGAGAACATGGAATCTATTAATGATATAAAAAATAAATTTTCGGAGGAATTGCGATACTATGGACAAATGGAGCAATCAGATAAATATACTCAAGGCATTGATATTGATCGATCTGATTCAGAAGAGTTTAATCATCCGCATAGAGGTCCTGCGGTATATTTCTTAATTGATATACAAGGCCAGTTACTTAAAATAGGACAATCATCTAATCTACATAGTAGAATGTTTCATCAATACAAATGTGTTACCAATGCAACAAATAACAGGATTAGAGCACATGTACGATCTGTTAGTCCAATAAAGGTTTATTATATACCATTGAAACAACATACCATTGATAGATTTGGATATGAACTTAAAACCTCATATTCATCAGCATTAGAATATGCATTGTTAAAAGAATACAAGAAATCATATACTAGACTACCAGAACTTAATACAATGATTAAGTAAACTTTTCTGGTAAAAAATTAGGACTTACGGATCAAACACCTTATATTTATATATAATTAAAAAGATAGAAAGATATGAAAAATTTCAACTCAGTTTCTAGTTATTGGCTCGATGATAATTTCAGTTTAGATAACTATGATGATGTAAAAGAGAAGGCAGCAGCTCGTAAAGATCCAGTTAGGTTGCATGCTTATCGTAATGCCGTTTCTAATTTTGTTAGAATTGTAACCGGCGAAAATATTAAAGTTCAATTCGAAGGAAGGCAATCTTATACGGATGGTAAGTCAGTTACTATTGGTGCTAGTCTAAAAGATGCAGATTTTGATCCGGCAGTAGGATTAGCATTGCATGAAGGATCGCATATCAAGTTAACGGATTTTAAAGTGTTGAAAGATATGGATGATTTCATTCAGAAGCATGATAAAGAATGTGAGATGATTGCTAGGAAATATGATATGGAAGATCGTTGGTCTGCTACTTATTATATGAAAGATAAGTTAAGTGATCTGCTTAATGTAGTTGAAGATAGAAGAATTGATAATTACATATACAAATCAGCTCCTGGATATCAAGGTTATTATCAAGCATTGTATGATAAATATTTCCATGCTAAGATTGTTGATAAAGGTCTTGAGTCATCTGAATATAGAACAGAGGATTGGGAATCATATATGTTTCGTATAATTAACATAACTAATTCGCATAGAGATTTAGATGCTTTAGAAAATCTTAAGTCTATTTGGAATATAATGGATCTTAAGAATATTGATAGATTAAAGACAACCACCGAAGCTTTGAATGTGGCCTGGGATATTTTTATGACTATTGAAAATGGTCTTCCAAAGCCAGAACAAAAGACTGAAGAGCAAAAGAATGAATCCAAAGAAGGAGAAGGCGAATCTGAATCAGGAGATGTTGATGAATCTGGAAGTGGTAATGATGCCGAAACACCAGAAGGCGAAGCGCCAAGTGATGATGGATCGAAAGCCGAAGGATCAGAAGCAGAACAAGGATCTGGATCTGGTAAGGAAGTTGCTAATTCAGCTCCGGAGATGTCTAGCCGTCAGAAGCAGCAATTGACAAAAGCAATTGAGAAACAAAAAGATTTCAATAAAGGTAAGATTAAGAAGACCACCGTTACTAAAAAGCTTAATGAGTTAGTTGAGGCTATGGGTAAGGCAGGTGTATCTGAAGAGGATGTTGAATTCGAGAATGGTAGTTGGCATGGTAAGGGTAAGATCAAAGTAACCGTTATCAGAGAGTTTAGTATGAAAACTATTGAGAGTATCAATTGTGGTATGTGGTCTGATCCTAAATGGAGTTCAGAAGGTCGTCATAAAGAAGAGGTAGCCAAAGGGATTCGATTAGGAACTATATTAGGTAAGAAGCTTAAAGTAAGAGCAGAAGAGAAGTCAACCAAATACAATAGACAGCGTAGTGGTAAAATTGATAAAAGAATGATAGCCAATGCTGGTTATGGAATGGAAAATATATTTTCTAAATTAGAATCCTTTTCATATAGTCCAGGTATCATTCATATATCAATTGATAATAGCGGATCGATGAGTGGTCATAGATTACAAAAGTCTATTACAACCGCGACTGCAATTGCCAAGGCATGTAGCATGATTGGTAATATGGATTGTGTTATTAGCTTCAGAGCCGGATCTTATTTTGAGAATGATCATAAGCCAGTAATGTTAATTGCATATGATAGCCGTAAAGATGGCATGACCAAGCTAAAGCAAATGATGCCATTTATTTGTAGTAGTGGTAGTACTCCAGAAGGATTATGTTTTGATGCTATCATGAAAGAGATTGTAGATGCTTCTAAAGGTAAAGATGCTTATTTTGTTAACTTCTCTGATGGTGCTCCTTATTTCGGAAGCTATCATGGAGATGCAGCTTATAAACATACTAGAAAGCAGACCAATAGAATGCTTAAGGAAGGTATCAAAGTTATTAGTTATTTCATTGATGGTTCAGAATATTATATGGAAAACTTTAGATCAATGTATGGTAAGAATGCAGAGTCCATTGATGTATCTAATATCAGTGCCGTTGCCAGAGTAATGAATAAGAAATTTTTAGAAACAGTTTAAATAAAAATTATGCAGAAATTAATTAATTATACATTGATACCAATATCATTATTATCTTTTATTCCGTTGCAGACGAACGATATAAAACCTGAAACGGTTGCGATACAACCAGCTGCGGAACCTCCATTGAGCATCCCATCGGATACTTTAATAATCGATCCAGTCCCCGAAACATCAGATCGATTAGTCCATGCCATGATCAATGTTGAATCCCGCGGAGATGATTCGGCATTCTGTGCTTCTGAAGAGGCAGCTGGTTGTTTACAAATTAGACCTATTATGATAAGAGAAGTAAATAGATTACTTCGTAGGTCCGGCAGTGATGAAAGATTCAGTTTAACGGATCGATGGTCGCGTGAGAAATCAATTGAAATATTTGATACATGGTGTTCATTGAGCCATCCAGATGATTCAGATGAAGTAATTGCTAGATGTTGGAATGGCGGACCACGTGGTTGGAAAAGGAAAGCAACGGATCGCTATTGGGAGAAGGTTACTGCATATTTATATGAAAATGAAGAAAGTTAAAGTAACCATAGAAGAAATATATCAGGCCTTACGACCTAATGTATATCGCAATAAGAAAAAATATACTAGAAAGTCTAAACATAAAAAGAAGGATGGGGATAGTTAATACAACATTTGTGTATATATCAATAGGCGTATTGTTTTGCCTGGCAATTGATTATGCATATATTCAAAAGGATAGAGGAAATCCAAATTTTGAACATATGCCAGATAAAGGTATTAACAATACCGAACGAGTTATTACAATTATATTTTGGCCATTAGCATTGTTAATAGCTATTAAACAAATAATTAAAGATTTAAAAAAATAAGTTATGATTGAATTATTAGGATGGCTGAGCACCGGATTGGTCTTAGCAGGTTACATATTAAATGCTAACAACAAACGATTAGGAGCAATGATAGCTTGGATCATAGGAGATCTAGGCTGGGTTACATACGATTTTTATATAGATAACATCAGCCATTTGGTGTTAAGTTTTGTAATCATATCGATAAACATATACGGAATGTACAATATTTTTCATAAAAAAAGCTAGACAAAAATTAGGACTTACGGCTCATACACCTTATATTTATATATAATAAGTAATAAGAAATAAGAGATATGTCAAAAAGTAATAATAGTAGTAGTGGAATGGGATTAGGAAGTGTATTATTTGTAGTATTCCTAGTATTAAAATTAACCGATCATATTGATTGGTCTTGGTGGTGGGTGACTTCTCCATTATGGATCAGTGGTTTGATCGGAGTGTTAGTGTTGTTATTAGTTCTTTTATTCCAGTTCATTCATGACCGTAAACAAGAGCGTAAGCATTTAGCTTATATGAGGAGATGGGAAAAGAGTAAGAAAACGTCCAAGAAAAATAAGTAACAAAAGTCTAGGACTTACGAGATAAAGTCCTTATATTTAAGTATAAGATTTAAGAGATAAGAGATATGAAAAACCAACCAAAAAATAGAGAAATGAAAAAAATGAATTTTAAGACCATGCAAGAAAGTAAACGTCCAAGTGTGATGTTTGATGATATGAATAACTTAACCAAAATGGTTGCCAATGATGTTAGTCCATCATTAGTTATTACCGGCCAGCCAGGTCTAGGTAAGACGTTTAATGTTACTAGAACATTAGATAGTTTAGGTCTTAAAGAGGATGAAGATTTCGTCCATGTGAAAGGTAGATGTACGGCGGCAGGGATGTTCATTACATTGTTTGAAAATAGTGATAAGTTGATTATCTTTGATGATTGTGATAGTGTATTTAAAGATAGTGATGGTGTTAACCTTTTGAAAGGAGCATTGGATTCATATGATAAGAGAGTTATTAGTTGGATGTCAGCCAAAGGTCTTAAGGATAGAGATGGTGAAATGCTTCCAAGAAGTTTTAACTTCACCGGGAAGATCATTTTTATTTCTAACCTACCTATTGCGAAAGTAGATAGTGCAATTAGAAGTAGATCATTTGTATTAGATATTTCATTGACTTCAGAGCAGTTATTGAAGCGAATGAGAGATTTGCTTAACGATGTTGAGCCTGATGTTACTTTGAAGATCAAGAGAGATGCATTATCAGCTTTGAAAAGTGCTCATAAGAAATTTGAAGGTGTTGAATTGAATTTCAGATCGTTGATCAAAGCAATTAGAATTCGTCAAATGGGATTCACCAATTGGAGACAAATGGTTGCAGAGCAGGTAATGGGTGTTAAGTAATTAATAAGTTAATAAGTAGATATGAAAAAGTATATAGAATTTTTTAAGAACTGTTGCATGTGGGTTACATTGATTGTAGCCTCCATGGCATTAGTTAGTTTTGCAATCAAGGTATTAGTTTGGTCATTGCATATGATGTTAATTCATCCGCATACCGCATTTGGTTATCTTGTTATTGCTACGTTAGCCGGTATAGGTGTTTTTCAATTAATAGATAAAGTAAGAGGATAATGAGAAAGCTAATAGAATACATTTTTAGGAAACTAGTACAAATCACTGCAATATTTTACCTTCCGGTATTACTATATGAAATGTCTACCGGACCTTTCAGTTTTGGAAACGTGTTTTGGTTTGGACTTGATTTTGCATTATTAATTCTTTATATAGAACAGCTTCTTACGAAAGAATTAGAGAAAAGATTCCATGGAGAATTATATTAAACCAAAACGAAGATGAGTAACAAAACAATAGCAATTATAAACTTCAATCAATATGATGGTAAGTATAACACTAAGTCTTATATGTACTTTGAAACTAAGCTAAGAGCTGAAAGATACTTGAAGGGAAATGGTTATGAGCCTGATGATATTTTTGGATGGAAGAAGGATTACTTTTATTCAGCTAAAATCCATATGGAAACATTACATCTAGGTGATGGTGAAGAGTGGCACATTATTGATAGAGAATCATTATGAAACCAGTAATACAAATATGGGTTAAAGAGTCTTCGTTAGAGTTAATCAAGCGAGGACAATTTCCTAGTACATGGTGGAGGACGTATGATCAAATCCCATCATCAGAAGAATCAATTATAGTATGTATCAGTGTTAGTTATGATTGGTTCGTGCAGATGAGAGATGCAGAAAAAGAATTAGAAAAAGAAAACGATTTACCGTTTTAAAAAAGGATAAAATATGAAACACATTTGGAATCAAATTAAATATTTCATTAAGAATGAGATATTGGATCGACCATGGAGGACCGGCTTCTTAATTAATGCTGTTGTGACTATCTCTATATGGACTGCTCATTGCGAGTATGAAAAATTAAGCATAAAGCATATAAACATTTTAGAGAATGCTAATAGATCGCTAATGAATGAGCAGTTAGACATATTAGAAACTAACAAATTCCTAGGAGAAGCTTATGATGCTTTGGAACGAGAGAATCAAATATTTAGTTCTATGTTAGCAGAGATTGAGAATGAGCCTGGTGGCCATAAGATGCTAAAAAAATTATATAATCAAGCAAACCAATAAGGAGAGTCCAAATGGATAGTAAATTTAAAGTAGGTGATAGAGCTATTAAGCCAAAGGGATATGAATTTCCATGCACCATAGTATCAGTATTTGAAACAGTAGCCGGAGAGATTAGAGTAGTAGGTGAAATGGATCATTATAAGATGCTACATATATTTAACGAGAAACAATTAGAGAAGGTAGATGAGTAAAGATAGCAAAGGATTTAAAATCAAATTAGCAGTAATGTTAATTAAGACAGCAGAAGCAGATAAAGCTAAAGCGCTAATAACTTTAGATTTACTAGCAAACCATCCAGCCGGTATTGGAGATCATTCAACGGATGATTTCTATAAGAATGCAGAAGAAGCAGTTGCTATGCTAGCAGATGCGGATGATAGAATAGAAGCAATACAAAAGTATTTAATGTAAATCAAATAATAAAATAAATCATGAAAGAATTTTTATATCATGCATTAGGCATTTGTGGAGAGCATTGGCATCCAAATGCAATTAACATCACATTGATAGTATTATTAATCAGTATATCAAGTAGAATGATATACAAAAAAGTCAAGCAATGAAAAAGAAACCAGCAGCAAAGAAAATGCCTAGGAAGTCAGCTAAGGTAACGTTTAAAGAAGTACATGACACTCCAGATTGGGAAACGATCAAAAATAATAAGGAAGTTAAGATGTCAGTCCCACCAGGGTTAGAGTTTAACAAGTCGTATACTCCAGAGGAGATGCGTGAGGCGATGGAGAAGGCGGATAAGAAGAGTGAGGAGAAAGAGTTTGGTACGCCTAGCTCGCCAAAGGCTCGCCATGATAAGAAACATCCATCCATTAACGCTTCCTATGAACAATCACAATGGATACCTAATCCGGACTTGGACAGATCAACCAGCAAGTATTCGCAGATGAGCAAGAGAGAGTTGGAGATCGTTGGCAGGCAGTATGGTGTTGAAGTTGATAGAAGATTGAGGAAGGCTACTATTATAAGGATAGTTGAATCAGCCGAGGAGATGGCCAAAAGAGAAGAGATGTTGTTAGAAGATCCTTTCCAGAAAAAATTACTACAAGGAATTTTTGTAGGTATAGCCATCGGCTTCTTAATGGGAGTGTTGTTTGGATACGGATTAGGA
>Ga0181399_1000638_pt1 | contig 12797 bp, 25 predicted proteins | sample 22SPOviralmetaG_FD_130128 | JGI IMG/M metagenome (GOLD analysis project Ga0181399, IMG submission 130128) | Marine viral communities from the oligotrophic San Pedro Time Series (SPOT) site, San Pedro Channel, CA, USA - 22 SPOT_SRF_2011-05-21 | ecosystem: Environmental > Aquatic > Marine > Strait...
AAAGACCTTGTTAATTTATTTTCAACCTATCTAAACTCTGACCTGTTGGCTGAACTAATCGATGACAAATTAATGGGGAGAGTTTAACAATGACGACCGCCATCTTTCATGTCGACAATGAATACAAAGACCAGGCAACATCTGCCGGCTTCGATGTTAATCAATCCAGCGATTATGATGACAATTGTTTCAAAGTTACCATCAAAAATGTCGATCTAAATGCTCTCAAAGTTTTCACAGATTGGGGTGATTTAGCTTCACATTATGGCCTGATGTATGAATCAATTATTTACACTGAAATCGAATAAGTTCAAAAAATTAAATAACATTTAAGGGGCCTAATCAGCCCCATTTTTTTATATTTAATTATTGCGAATGAGTCTCAATTGCATTCTCAATAGTAGTTGATAATGAGTCGCAATAAGCAGTGGTAAACCTGTACTACCCTAATTGAGAATGAGAATCATTATCATTTTACAAAGTAGTACATTTGTACTATAGGTATTTTTACCTAGTACATTTGTACTATAGAACATTTGTACTGTTCACTATCACTCTAGTGATACTTGGGGTCGGGCCACGCTCTGTATTGTCAATTATCTTAAAATAGCACGATATCGTTACGATATCTACACGGCAAACAGAAATTATCTTAAAACTTCATCTCATCTTTTTCAAAAGGTGTCCTGAGGATACCCCCCTAATTTTTATTTTAAGGAGCAAATCCCTGCCGCCGGAATGGATCTTAACTTTAGGGGGTTACCTGAGGATACCCCTTTAGTAAGAAAGAAAAAGAAGCAAAAAGAAAGAACTATTATAGGAGTATTAATGTTTTATGTTTACTTACTCTATGATCAATAACTAGTTATATATAATATATATAATATATATCTATTATATAATATATATAATATAATACATTAACTAGTTAATTCTAATAACTAGTTATCATTAACCTGTTTCAATATTAAAGAGTTAATGGTAGTAAACCCAGTATATTAGACAGGGTAATAAGATAAAGATAATAGTAAGGGGAAGGGATTTAGAGATATTAGGTGATATAAGGGAAATACCTAAGGATGTATAGAGAAAGAGAGTAAATAACAATAGGGATAAAAGTGGCCATAAAACGGGATAAAAGGGTAAGTCATATCTGTAAGGCTCTGTAACAAGGTTAAAATACAATTTATGGGGAAACGTACCTAAGTAACCCTTTGATGGCCTTCTAGCGTCTTACAGACGCAATACACGGCCATCTAGCAACTAATAATCACCCCACACTGCAGAGAAAGAAAAAAAATTAAGAAAAAAAATTAATAACTGTGCTGTGCGGTCTCATAAAGCTAGGTATTTATACTTAGGTATAAAGGCTTGCCGACGAGGGTCAGTGGTGATATCGTTAGCAGGAACAATTAAAAAAATGTATCAAAACCAATTTGAAGTTCTTGTTACCCCTGAGAACAGGAAACTAATCGAACAAGTCAACCGTGGTGTAGAGCTAGACAACTACGTTTCTCTTCATTGGAAAGAGATCACCCACATCAAAAAATTACTACGTGCTGCAACAAGGACAGAGCTAGCAGTCGTGATTGACGAGCTACTAGAAATCCAGGCATCATCTTAATTTTTAAAATGTTTAGAACTGTACGATCTGTCTACTGGGCCTTGCATATCAAAGGTGGTTACCTAGAGAAAAAGTTCGAGAACAAAACATTTAGGTACGCTCCTCATCTAACAGAAGATGACAAGAGCAGACCATATGGATTTTTAAGCCGTACCGAACTATTGGAATGGGCTAAAGCCAACCTTTTAGCTAATCGGAAAAATTGAATATTGATAGAGCAAACGGTAGGTAACAATTGGAACCGCCGATTATACCAAGTTTTGATATTCCGAGTGAAGCTTTTATACCTGTTCCTGCAGTTGAACTGCCGACAGCAGACCAATTAGAATATGAATCTATTTTTGTACCCCAAACGGTATCACCTGGATCGATTCAACAACTGTTGAACCCTCGGGCAAGGGAAAAGACTTCAGATCAGCAGACGGAAGAGGAAGAGACTGAACCTTCTCAAGAAGAACCTGAGACTCAGCAAGAAGACGCAACTGAGGAGAAAAGTATTGATAAACTGCTAGAAGAGGTACAACGCTACCAAGTACAAAGCCCAAGGATAGATACGCTAGACGGATGGCCATTTGAACGGGAGCCAATAGAACCTATTGTTCCTGAAGTACCTAAAACAGAAACATTAGAAGGTGTAGTAACAGTGCAAGTGTTAGGTATAGCGTTACCAATGCCAGCACCAGAAATTTTAGTAGCAGCGGGTGCAACAGCTGGCGTTTCAGTCGCAGCAACATTGGCAAGCACATCAATTTTAAAGAAAGTGACTGGTATTATGAAACCAATAATCAAGCAAATTATTGCTCGCCTTCAGAAGAAGAAAGTTGTGAAGTTGACTTGGGCTCGAGAGCGATTGGTACAACGTCGGAGCAAACGACTGAATAAGGACTCTCCGGCCTAAACATAAAGCCTTTCTCTAATAATTCAGCACATTTTAATGCTCGGATCAATGAATAATCAAGGCGTTCTTTTTGTAAACGTTTTTTAGCTAATGATTTACATAGCTCTACCATTCCTCCATCTAAAGGGAAGCTAAAGGTCATTTGTAATCCAAAGTTTTGATTACGAACGTACTCTGGATGTACGTCGTTACCAAGATAAAATGGTGTAAAGGTTAAAGTGCTTGAATTACAATAATGACCTTGAGAAAACCCTTGTTCAGAATATCCACCTTGATTAATCTGCACGGCTTGGTTGCTAACTGATCCGCTACTTGTAGCGATTGGGTTAGCAGTAGCAGTAGACTCTTGAGCGTTAACTCTTAAATTAGATGGTAAAAAAAATATTACTGGGAGAACACCGACAGCGAGTTTTTGGTAGAGGTTTGTTCGATTGTTCTGGTGATGTCCTCTGTTTCGATGACCCCTGCTGTTCTCTCTACAATCTCGAATTGGAATTCTTCTCCAGCAGTCGTTACTGAGTACGTGGTTCCCTCTGCGCCAACTGCACCACTCGGAGTGATGTTGAAGCCTGAATAGCTGGTGTAGGCCCCACCCATCCGTTCGATGGCAATCGTTTCGTCGATTGTGGTTTCGGTAACCGTCGTCGAGGTCATGCTGCCCTGAGTGAAGTTCGGATAAGTCTGTGCTTGTACTCCAGGACTCATCAAGGCTCCGGCACTCATCAATAAAATCCATTTTTTCATGGTTTTGTTGTTGGCTGTAGTTCTTTTTTAGTCTTCTTATCTGAATCATTGCCTGACTGGTTTGATCTTGTTATTCCGTAATGCGCTAAGCAACCAGTAAAAATACTGGCAACAAAAGTTGGATCAGCCTTGATAATATTCAGATATCCTGCTGTGAGGATGGTTGCAGACCAGCCAAGCACGGATAAGTGTACTACTGCTGCAATACGACTTGGTGAGTCTTTCTCGTTCTCCATGCCTATTGAAGCAGCTAGTTTAAGCTTCCATTTGACAGCAGCAAAGATAAGGGTTAATGTAGACAGACACCAACAGGGACTCATCCCATGGCAAAGCTAACACCAAAGCAAGAACTCATCCGCAAGATTATTGCTGACGCTGGATCACAATTTGTCCGTGTGGGCTTCGTAAAGAAAAACGGAGAGCGACGTTTTATTACGTTCAACCCTCGTGACTTCAACGAGATCAAAGGTACTGGCAAAGCTTCTACTAATCCAGATATTATTAAGGTTCGCGAAGTTCAAAACAAAGAAGAAGGCAAGACTGCATGGCGTAGCATCAGTATTGAACGATTGTTTTCAATTAAATCAAATCGTGGCGAAGTGACCTTTAAGGAAGCAAACAATGCCGCGCATTAATTGCCAGCCAGTAAGGATTGCAACGGAAGCGCAAACCATTGCTAATATTGATTGGGCCAAGGCTCGAGCGATAGAGGCCAAAAGCCCTGATGGGCTGACAACATTGGCCAAATCTTTTTGGCATACCATGAACAAAAAGACCAAATAAATAAAGAAGGAGCTAAGGCTCCTTTTTTATTTGCTTATGGACAATCAGGATGGATATTGCCTTGGCTGCAAAATTCTTTCATGTCTTCTGTTAAAACAGGAAAAGCAATTGATGTCTCAACAATATGTACAAACAACATAAATGAAACGCCGACAGCAAAAGATAACCAAAGCTCTTTGGATTTTGACATGAAAATTAATTGATTTGGATTTAACTCGATTTAAGTGTAGGGCCAGCAAGGTTGTGTGTCAAGTTCCCAATCTTCTTTTGGATGAGATTGCACATATTCTTCAAACAGTTTCTTGACAACACTTATGTCAAGTTCTAATTCATGAGCTGCCTTGGCGACATTAACCTTGCCACAGAAGATAGCACGTAACTGTTTCTCGATGGTCACCATTTCGTGCGATTAGCCCAGTATGCTGCTGACATTTTACCTCTCTTTATGTTTTTAGCATGACGTGCTTTGAATGATGCTCTTTTGTCTTTCATCGCTTGGCTTTCACCAGCCTTTGGCTTTCCTGCTGTACTTGCACCCTGCTGACCAAAACGAATCGTTTTTACCTTGTCACCTTCTTTTGCCACAACAATATGGCTTTTTTTAGGATGGCTTGGTGTTCTTTTTGGTTTGTTGTAGCCCGATACACCGGCCCGTTTAAGCCTGGAATCTTTCTTTTCAGCCATTATTTTTTCCTCTTCTTAGCAGTCTTTGCAGCCTTTTTAAAGGCACTTGCAGTAGGGGCTCCTTTGCTTCCTGGCTTACGCATCTTTTCGTCGCTTCCAGCCTTAATACGCTTTCGCTTGGCGTGGATATTAGAGTAGAGCCCCCGCTTAGCCATAATCAAACCTTATCTAACAGTAGGCTTCCTTGGAATAATCATCTCATCATCAAAAATAAATTCAGTTGGTGTTGCTAAAATACTTGCCATTACGCAATAATTACTATTTAAGACTATTTTATTTTCGCCACTACCAAAATAGGTAAGGCCAAATTCTTGGTCGAAAAAGACACGAACTCGTGTAGGAATAACACCACACCAACCTAAGGCGTTCAGCAAGCCATTTAGACGTTCTTTAGTGGTCTCTGATGGGTTGCCATTGTTGTCATAAACGCCGCCAGCGAATACAAAAACTCTGTCAAAATCTTTGTTATCACTAGTTCTAGTGACTCTTAAGATTGGATTGTTGCAGATAGAAACTGTCAAGGTTGATTCATCGTCAACTTCAATCTCGGTATTTGAAAAAGACCATTGAGTGGCTTCTGGTTTTCTGATGTAATTGACGACTTCATCAACAGCTCTTTGCGTCACCATCCTGAAGCTATTGGATTTGACGTTAGGATTTTGTGAGCTGCGATCTATACTGCTGGCTGGCTTTTGCGTTAATGAGTACATAAATGGTTTAGTTAGACCCATCTACAATACGCCAAAACAACCTAGAAATCAATCGTATGCAGCGCGATTGACATACTGATCAGCAGTTTTAAGCATTTCTTCTGGAATTTCGTAGGTGAAAAATTTATTGCCACAATTTGGGCACTCGCGATAGCGCCTAACAGTGGTTTCCATCCGCCATGATTGAGTCAGATTTGTGATGTGGCCGCAGAGAAAACAATCCATAATAAAAAAAATGCGAGTAGAGAGACTTGAACTCTCACAACCTAAAGGTCAACAGATTTTAAGTCTGGTGCGTCTACCGATTCCGCCATACTCGCGTAATTAGGATGGTCTACCTTCCAAGTATAACCGTTTTCGTCATAAATAACATCGCCGCTGTGATAACCAAAATGGCAAGTTGCACATAACAAATCACATTTGTCAAGTTCCTGTTCTCTCCTTTCTCGGTTCCAGCTTGACATTCTGTTCCAGTCACCTTCTTTTTCAGCTGGAATTCTGTGATGAAATTGTAAAGAACTAAAGCATTTATTGAAACCGCAGCATTGACACTTGCCTCCAAGGTAAGCAACGGCTTCCTGTTTCTTGCTTGGTCTATCGTCAGGGCCATATTTATAACCTTTTACATTTCGCGGAGAATTTTTCATTCGTTCTAATATTTTTTTCTTATTTTTTGCATAATAATCTCTACAACGTTTTCTTTCAAGATCAATATTTTTTTTCTTTTGTTCAGTTCTGCAAGCGATGCATTGGCGTGTCAATTCATCTAAATTAGACCTGTCTCGATGAAAGAAAAGTGTAGTAGCTGGCTTAGAGGTTTTGCATTTTGAGCACGTCTTATAAACAACTTCAGTTAAGTTGCGACCATCGATGCTTTGGGCCACTTGACATCTGTCGTTTCTTCATTGTAACGCCATCTTAAGTAAAAATACAGTTAACAACGTCATCCAATAACCAGAACCAAATGTTGCGGATACAGCCCATGCCGCCAGGAATACAGATCCGAAATAAAAAATTCCAAACAGTAAAATTAAAGCTAAAGCGACTACAGACCCTGACTTCTCTTGTGTACTCTCAACAAGTTGCCAAAAGCCTTCTGTATCTTGCTGCATCGAAATCTAATAGGATAGATTGCCTTCTTATAGTGTAACGTAATAACTAAAGATCCAGGTGTAATCATTTTTTCTTCCTTCCTTTTGTGCCCTTTTGCTTTCGTATAGCCTCGATAACTTCTTTCTTTTTTCTTACGGTTTCAATGGTTTTAGCCACAGCAGTATTACGGCCTGGGCTTTCTAGATTTAAACGATTTAGCGTTTCAGTCCAGAATTGACGATCAAAAGTTCCACCACTCATGATTGCAATGTCGGATACGGTTTTCCACTTGGCACTTTGCTGTACCACCAACGCTTTTCTTCGCCATTTAACCGGTTTTGATATAAGGTCAAAACTTGATTCCAATGGTCTCCGTGCAAATCTGTAGCCCTAACGTAGTAGCTAGGGCATCTTGATGCTGCAAGGTCTGGGACAAATCTTTTACCGACCCTATTCCAGCTTGGTTGCTTTCCCTTCCATCGGATATTGCAGCTCGGCCATGGCAATTCTTCCCGGTCAAACAGCTGACAGCAAGGTCCGATCACTTGATATACAAACGACCCTGCCGGCGAACGCAGAAATTTTCCTGTTTGCTCAGGATGCATCAAGCTGATTCGCTGATCTCTCGTAATGAAATGATGTTTGTTCCGTCGTTCACTAGTACTTCAGTAAGGCAGTGCTCGATATCTTTTGTAAAGGTAACCATTTCAACTAAATCAGGAAATTGCATCTCACAGATCGTCTGTCCTTCTTCACAAAATTGATCGGCATAATCAGGAAGAAATTCAAACCGTGCGATAATCATGATCAATACCTGTTATTTATAGTTTACTGAGCCCTTGAGGCTGCAGCTTGAGTTTTTTCTGGGGTTTCCAGGTCATCAGTAGGATCCCCACTTGCAACAGGATTAGATGCCTGAGAACCCGAAGAATCAGGTACGGCTTCCTGTAAAGCAGTTTCGTCATCAATCATTTGATCGACTTGATCTTCATGATCTTCATCAGTTCGCGTGATTTCATCCTCTACTTTCAAGTCAGGATCAAGGATGCCGCCACGTTGTAGTTCATCCAATACCGTGCGCTTAGAAAGAAGTCCCTGAGAGTAAAGGTTGACCAGCTGAGCGATCTCAGAAGCACCAAGAGGACGACTAATTAAGCTATCGTTAATTGCAATGCCAGATTCAGGTGTGACCTGATCAAACTCACCGCTGTAGGCCGCCCAGAGACGCATAACAGTCGTAAAGCTTGAGACTTTATTGCGTGTTAATGATGAGACCTGTGAAGCGACCTGAGAGGCTCTTAAAGATGCTTCTGTTGCAGTCTTGATGTTTGCGCCATACAAGAAATTAAGGCTACTGCGATCCATCAGCAGCTCAAGATGTTCAATTTCAGCTTGATGACGTTCCAGACTGCGACCAGATGGTTCTGCAAACTCGAACTTACCGCCTTCAGCGTCAAGGTCAACAGCAGTGTTAGGGCCTAAGATCAAAGGAATTGGTTTGCCGTCGGCTCCTAGCTTTGCTCCAGTCCTGACGGGTACTGGCATTGCACATTTATGCAGCAGCTCCTGCAAATCAGACCGCATTTGGAAGTGCTGAATGGACAGTTCAGCCAATGCATTTAGTGGTAGGTCACCATGTGCGAAATGAGGATCAGTAGATCCGTACCACACTAAAGGCACAACAGGAATAGAGGTATTGACTTCGCGTTCCTTGATCTGGACCCATTCGCGTCCACGCTTTTCTAAACGATATGTCTCGACAAGATTGGGCCGTAAAACGTGATAGATGGCGTCTAGCTCAACACCAAATGATCCAGGAATTGACCTTTGCCTGAACTGGCGAATTGTTGCGTGATTTACTTTCTCGCGACCAGAAGAATATTCGATAGACCAATTAATAACATTGGCCCTATCAACCATTATTAGATATGGCCGGCGGTCAGAATTTTGTTCATCAAAGAAATTAGTTTCACCTTCATCCTGTGTCATGTCGACCATGACAAAAACACCGCCATCCCTTAATGCTTTTTCGTCGCATCGGTTCCAGAAGCTTTGGATGCTTTCCCCTTGAAGATCCACATCAGTTTCCGCCGCCAATAATGAGGCTGGGGTGTCGACCAGTTGGAAACGATTAAGTAAGCCAGCATAAGCCCGAATGCTATCCCTATAAATAGGAGTGTAGGTGGATCTCGTTAAACGAGAGTCATATGCCCCACGAGGTTCAGCTGGTTCTTGTGGTAAATATTTTTCTTTTACACCGCGTGAATGGCCAGAACTATCAGCATAAGTGCCGTCTAGAAGATGCCAGCAGTTATTAGCAAGCTCCAGTGCCGGTAGTTGACGGATCAGCTCCGGTCGATGGTAAGAAACGAGCGATGGATCGTTTGTCGGGTGCGGTACGCCCAGCATTGCTATCTCAGCGAAGTTAAGCCTTCTCGGCAGAATAATTTTTGCCGCATCTCGCGACTACGGTTAGTCTTCCTTACCCTTTACTTGCCACAGCTCCCTCGTCTAGAAAATAACGACCAGTGACTGCATAGCTACGCAAAGGAATCTCACTAAGAGTATGGAAGCGAAGCTGACCAATCCTCATGCCTTTTTTTAGAACGACATTATGTCTGTTGTTGACATTTTGCAGCTCTAGCGTGATTTGACCCTTGAAACCAGGATCAATATACCCAGCCAAAAGATGATTAATACCTTCTCTTCCACGGCTGCTTTTTAACTGGAAGTTTGACTCCAAGTTGTTTGGAATACGCACATACTCATTGGTATGGGCGAGAATAAAGCCGCCAGGTGGAAGGATGAATCCTTTGTCTGAGTCAATTTCATGGTTGATCCATCTAGCTCGATCGGCAGGCCGTCCATAAGAACGACCCTCGACTTTAATGATGCCCCCAAGCGTGACATCAATACTGGCAGGGTTAACCATTTCTGGGTCAAAAGGTTCCACCAAGCCAATATTGCGGCATAGGTTACGGATTTGGAAGTCAACGAGTGATGACATCTTAAATTTTCTGCCCCACTTGATCAGCATCTTTTTGTGATTCAGCAAGACATTTGTCGCTATCGCAACCAGCCGAACCCTTTAACTCATAGTCAGCTGAGTCGTAAGTGCTGAGTACTTCAAGGAAGCTAACCTCTTCTTTTTTGAAGATTGCCGGCAGAGCAGATCGATAGGTTTCTGCTGTTTTATTCCAGCGATCATATACATCCTTTTTGATTGGCTCGAAAGGTAGACGAGGGAATGTTTCATTGGCGTCAAAACGCGCCAGTAATGCAGCAGAGATGTATCCAGTACCAAGTTGCATCGACTCATGAATCAACTTTGCAAGCAATGGAATCTCCTCTTCTCTAAACTCAATAGTAGCGGAGGTGTTGTGCTCTGTGTAATAATTTTGTACTTGCATGTACAGCCCCCACTGAGAAGACACAGGGAGTTTGCTTAAGTCAAATTGATCGCAACCAGGAAGATTAGCCCAGCTAACTTCAGTTGGAATCTCGACTAACACTTCTTGCACGCGAGGGTCAAGAATGTCGTCCAGGAGATTACCGTTCTCATCCTTTGCTGACTGCGCTGGAATTACGGAGTAACCCCAATCACGAAGAGCTGAAACGAGGGGATCGGACTTTCCAAAAGTAATCCGGCGGATAAAACGCTGTGCTTTAGGTGGATGCCAGCCAGAAGATGCTCCAGTAAGCAGACTCTTTGTTCCCGCAGGCTGAACTGTTGTCAGTCGATTAGGACGGCGCAAGCCATGCTTATCGCAATAGTTAATCACTGTGTAGCGGACAATATCAGCCCACCGACGCAAGTAATAATGCTCTCTCTTGATAAATTTTCGTCCAAGGTTTGTACTTGGGCGTCCCTTCATCATCCAATCAAGCCATGGAGCACCAAAAGCATGAACAAAGAAGTCAAACAATCCAGTGAAGCTAACTCCAACAATTGGGTCAATCTCACGACTGTACCGGTATCGATCGATGTAAAACTCGTGGTGAAGTAATGCCGCTACCTGTAAAGCCCCTGCCTTAAATGCATTGTCCTGTGCCTGCGTATCGTTTGGATCGATTGTATTGAGATGGATCTCAGCCAAGTTGCAGTGAAAATCAGTACCAATGATCTCTCCGCATGGATTAAGGCCATAACGACTTAAGCGATGAGATAATTCCTTTGGGTCCATCACGCCTGATGGCTGGTAAAGAGCCTCTAGGTACTCAGCTGCTTCGTTCTTGTCCTGCAGGTAAAGATCAATAAACTGTTTTTTCCGTTGAGGATTGCATAACAGGTCAGCATTCGCACGAGCAATTGCTTCAGGTACATACTGGATCGCACCTTCACCAGAGTAAAACTGCTTCTTGATTGATTCTTCGACCGTATCGAAGTCAGGAACTGTATGGAAACAAAGCGTATGGTTAGCCATTCGCAAAGCTTCTTTCTTTGGGTCGACCCGCCAGTTACCTTCTTCGTCTTGAGAATAAAGACCTGACTTGGAATCAGCGGCCTCGGTATCATCAGAGCTGAATTGACGCATACCAGCACTGCGACGAATATTGCCGGCGACAACACAAGCAGAAGCTTCGTCAATCAGCAAGCAAGTCTCAACTGAGTTCAGGCGACGACCGTAGGCACCGTTAAGGATCCCCACAACACGCCTAAACATATCCTCAAGCTTGACAGGATTAGCAGTGCCGCCAAAGCCTTGTAGACGCTCACCAGCTGGCCTGACATTGCCAAGATCAATAATCAGATCGACAGTCTTCTTGGCACTGAATTCAGCTGCAATTTCGATAATACCTAAGTAGGCATCAACCCACCCTTCTCGACTGTCACCGACATAGACAACGATGTTGCCATTGTCAAGGTTTAGGAATTCAGTTTGCTCTAATCGATCAGGTGGCAAGATGTCACCAGCGTCTTCGACACTGACAATATTGATTTGGGTAACAATTGCCGGCAGAGAATTAATGTTCGATTGTTCGAGCATTGCGCCAGTGCCTGAACCCATCATGGCAAGTTCCATGATGTGACGAAATGCACTGATTTCGTTTACGTTTGTAGATGTGCAGTTGTACCAACCACTGAAGTTCTTTTGCTGGCTTCCCCATTCAGTACCTGCAACCCAAAAAGCTCGACCAGAAGGGAAGCAATGTTGATTCAACGCCTGGTCCATGACGAGGCTTTTTTCTTCATTCGTAAACAAGCCGACATCTGCGATTGAGCTGACGCAGCGAGTCATTGCTTCTTTGAAAGTCTCCCGTTGGCCATCTGCTTTTCTGCGTGAATATGTACGATAAAAAACAGCTTCTGCACTGGGAGCTGACGACTGAAATTCTGGCATTTCGCCTTGGTGACGGTAAGAATAGTTTACCGCAGTCTTACTGTTTGTCAGTCAATTGTCGTGTATTTTACAAGAATGATAGGAAGGGTTCTCGCTGCAGAAACGTTCCCAATATTCTCGTCGATGAGTCTCACTCGTAGGGCGCTTATCAGCACGATTTGATGGTTGCTCTACGACTGTTTTTTTGAAAACTTTAGAGGTCATAATTGTGCCTGCAAGTCAAAGAATAAAGTCCTGGAATGTAATGGCAGGACTCTTCAAGGGTATCTTTAGTCGAAGCGTCTAACAGAGTAGCGATCAAAAAAAGATCAAAATGATTATCGCAAGAGCTTAAAAGTTCAGATTTTAATCTGACCCAAAAGCTAAGGCGACTTTTGTGATGACAAAAAAGAACCGCAGTCGCTTCAGCGATCTGGCGCTGACGAATCAATTGCCAAAGAGCATCTACAACCTGCGGCATTTTGCTTATTTCCCTTGTCCTCTATAGGGTTTCCGATTAGGACTCCTTTTGACGCGACCTTGATTAATTCGTGTGCGGGTACGCCGACCATCACCAATCCTTGTACGTTTTGGCGCGTGACTCTCGAAGGTAGTTTTTTTAGCTGAAAACATTGATTAAAAAGCTACTCTTCATTTTACAACTGTATTGCTGCTTCTAAAGGAATTTTTGTCATCACGGTTTCAATATGTGCTATAGAAAGTTCGGTATCTTCTACAGATATTGAAGGGCAAACAATTGACCTTAATGTTTGCATGTATACCGGCTCTGCACTGCAAAGAATTGCCATTAAAGCGTGATGAGAAAAGTCATCTAATGTATGAGTTTGGACTTCTTCAATTCGACGCCATAACCACTTCATTTGCGGAAAGTAAAGCTGTTCCATCAAAGGAGCAAGTATCCACCTGAATTCAGAATTATG